>Ga0206981_10335_pt1 | contig 12348 bp, 12 predicted proteins | sample Alteio_BWMinCont_17_FD_153312 | JGI IMG/M metagenome (GOLD analysis project Ga0206981, IMG submission 153312) | Enriched cells from forest soil in Barre Woods Harvard Forest LTER site, Petersham, Massachusetts, United States -... | ecosystem: Environmental > Terrestrial > Soil > Temperate forest >... | reverse complement strand
GTAGACCATTACTTTAAAAAAGGGAAAAGCATTATGGCAGCTGCCGGACATTATTGTAATTGGGAAATGGCTTGCCTGAGCTTTGGCTTTTTGACAGACGAAAGACGACTTATCGTATATAAACCACAGTCGAATGAGGTGTTTACTGACTTTTTTAACCGTACCCGTTCGCGTTTTGGCGCTACCATGATCTCTATGAAGCAAACGCTTCGTAAAATGATCGAGTACAAGAATGAACTTACCTTTACGGTGCTGGCATCCGATCAAACCCCGGTAAAGCACGAAATAAATTACTTTACTACCTTTCTTAATCAGCCAACTGCAGTATTCCTTGGGATAGAAAAGTTAACAAAAGTGGTAGATTGTGTAGTTATATTTTATAGAATAGATTTAGTAAAAAGAGGCCATTATACTTATACCTTTGTACCCTTGGTTGAAGAGCCAAAAGAAACCAAACCATACGAGATCACTGAAATTCACGTAAAGTACCTGGAATCATTAATAAGAGAGAAACCTGAATACTGGCTATGGTCTCACCGGAGATGGAAAATTAAGCCTGAAGATGTTCATTAGTTGATTTGTTTACTGGTTCATTGGTATATTGCGGATATAGAGAATTTATCTGGTTATTTAATTAATGAACTATTTAACTAATGAACAAATAAACCATTGAACGAATGAACTAAAATATAAATGAGTTATACACCCAAAGTTGCCGTAGTTATATTAAATTGGAACGGCATTAAACACCTTCGTCAGTTTCTCCCATCTGTTTTAGCCTCAGTGTATCCCGACCTTGATATTATAGTGGGCGATAATGCGTCAACCGATGGTTCTGTTGAATTTATTAAGCAGGAGTATCCATCTATCCGCATTATTCAAAATGATGATAATTATGGCTTTACAGGTGGCTATAACCGGGTGTTAGCACACGTTGAAGCCGATTATTATATCTTGCTTAACTCTGATGTTGAGGTTTCACCGGGCTGGATACAGCCTGTTATTACTTTGATGGAAAGTGATCCGCTTATTGCAGCCGCAGCGCCCAAGATCCGGGCCTATAATCAAAAAGATCACTTTGAACATGCCGGGGCAGCGGGTGGTTTTATTGATAGTTATGGTTATCCATTTTGCCAGGGACGAATGTTTTATGAGATTGAGGAGGATAAAGGACAATATCAACAATCGGGCGAGGTGTTTTGGGCAACCGGGGCTGCCTTATTTATTAAAAAGCATTGCTGGCACGAGGCCGGCGGTTTTGACGATCGTTTTTTTGCACACATGGAAGAGATCGACTTGTGCTGGCGTTTAAAAAATATGGGCTACAAAGTAATGTATTGTGCCGAATCGGAAGTGTTTCATTTAGGCGGCGGTACGTTAAATGTTGAGAACCCGTTTAAAACCTACCTTAATTTCAGGAACAATTTGTTGTTGTTACAAAACAACCTTCCATTTTGGCGGGCTGTATTTGTGATATGCGTCCGGATCTGGATGGACTTGCTGGCATTACTTCGCTTTTTAACCGAGGGCAAACGTAAAGATGCCTGGGCAGTTAGCCGTGCGCATCAGAATTTCGTATTGAATCTTTTCAGGGGAAAGAAGTCAAAAGTGAAAACAGTTAACTGCCAACGGTCAACTGCCAACTGTAAAAAGGGTATGTACAAAGGCAGCCTGGTATGGGCCTTTTTTGTTAAAAAGAAAATGCATTTTACTGATCTTGATCAGGATCGTTTTTATTAGTATCCTTTTTAACACTCTTTTTTTCTTCAGTTGCTTTAGTTTCCTGTTTCAATAATGGCTCGCCATCCGGGAAATGCAGGTAAAGATCTTTTTTGGTTGACGGGATAGCAATTCCACTATCAATAAATGCCTGGTGAATATCGGCCAAAATACGGCTCTTTAATTCAAGCGTTGTACTGATATCAGCCGCCCAGAAAAAGATCCTGAACTCCACAGCGCTTTCACTAAGTGCGTGCAGAAAAACAGATGGGCCGGGAGTACTCATAATATCGTCCCTGTTACTCAGCAAATCTTTTAAAAGCGTTTTAACCTTATCAATGTCACAGCCATAAGCTGCGGCAGCTATCAGTTCAATACGGCGGTTGCTGTTACTCAGCGTCCAGTTTACCACATGGTGGGATATCAGGTCGCCGTTAGGTATAATAACTTCTGAACCATCACTTGTTAATATTTTGCTCGACCGGATTCCTATTTCCTTCATTGTACCCGAGCGGTTATCAACCTCAATAATATCCCCGATCTGAATTGGTTTTTCAAACGCCAGGATCAAGCCCGATACCAGGTTGTTTACAATATTTTGCAAGCCAAAACCGATACCAATACCAAATGCGCTGATAATGATGGTTAATTTCTCTAACGGGAAGCCCGAGGCTGCAACAGCCAGCAAAAAGCCAATTGAAAATACCCCAAGCCTTATCAATAGGGTAGAAGTACGGTTTTTCTTTTTAGCCACTGAAAGATCACTAACCCGCTGTGCCGAAACATCATAAAAATAACTGACAATTCTTGACACTATGGATGAAAGCCATATAACTGCAATAAAAATAACAAAGCCTCCAAAAGTAAATGAAGAACCACCAACAGTGCGCGATTGACCCAGAAGGTCACCAATGTTATCGCCTGCCCAATCGTCAATATTCAAATTTTGAAGAAGGAAGAATAACCAAAGCAACGATGCCAGTGTAATTAAAACTCCCTTGAATTTCTTTTGAACAATGGTGTAATCAATCCAGTTTAAAATACTGTTGCCGTCTTTTTTAACCTGGAACTGCAAGAATAACCCCTGGATAATTACCTGCACTACAAAGAAAAGGATCACCAGGAACCATAAATTGAATACTGCCGTAACCCCTATTATTTTTGCCAGGCTAAACCTGCCGGTGATGTTAAGAATCAGCGATAAGAATTGCAGGCCTATAAATATTTTTAAAGCCAGCTTAGTATAGGGAAGATGCTCATCAGGCGTTTTTTTAACATGTTTATAAAACGAAAAGCCTGTAACAAGCGACGCAATGCTCAATATCAAAATAACATACCTGTCTATATTTGAAATTTGGATAAACAGGTTACTGGTGCCATAAATTATGGTAAGCCAAAACAAACGGTGAAGAAAGGTAAAGCAGCAGCGTTCAAAATCTTTTTTCACCAGGTACAGCGCTGTGACAATAGCTACTAAAAAGAATGTTTCAAGGAAAACTACCGGTGGGTGGTCATAAAAATAAGGGACAATAGCTATCGCAATCAATAATGCCCCTGCAATTGGATATTTGGAGATATAGTTAGCCTCGTTTAATATGGTTTCGGGGTTTTCATGCTGGCGTAGTGTTTTAGTCCTCACATATATTATCCAGCAAAATACCAATACCAGAAACAATACGCCAAGGTAGTGAGTATAAGTTTCATTTTTGATGAAGTAGTTAAATAGTATTTTATTAAGCCTAATGGTACTACTTAATGCCGATTTAAAATCGTTGTACTGAAGTCCGGTGTTCCATATATAATCAGATTCGCCGTCTATCGCCTTTAAAGCAAATCTTTTTATTTTGGTATCAATATGGTCTGATTCATCAAGTGTTTTTGTGTATGCAACAGCAATTTTATCCTGAAGAAGATTAACTTTTAGCAAATTAGCCCGGTTAACCGAATCCGTTCTGTGAAATAATTCCCTTACATTTTTTCGTTGTAAAAAAAAGGCTTCCCTGATTAAACTATCTGCGGGAACAATTTTCAACGAGGTATCTTTAGTAAATTTGATAAGCTCGTTTTGATTTTGAACAAGTTTTGTACTTATATCTTCCAAACCAGTCTGCCAGCCTTCCAGGTCACCTTGCAGATGATCGAGATTATCTCTTAAAACAAATAAATAACGTAACGTACTTGATTTATGAGTATTGGTAAGGCTATCAATTTTATTGATCCTTTTTAAAGCAGGAGGAAACCCCTGGCTTATATCAGCTGTATCAATACCTTCGGCAAGGTTATTATTTATCTGGTTAAATGTAGTGGTATATTGTTCAATCCTTTGTAGAAGGCTGTTTATCGAAGTGTCAGATTTGTTAAATGAACGCAATAACGAGTCGCGCGAATGCATTTTCTGTTTTTCAGTCTCTCTCTTTGCTGTTTCCGGCTTTTTCTTTTTATCCTGGGCAAAACTATTATATGATGAAAAAGCCAGTAATAAAAATATAATTAGCGGGGTTAACTTAATTATTTTGCGCATCCTTAACGTTTTGTATAATTATTAAATACTTATCAAATTTTCAAGAGCCAGGCGATATGAATCCATACCAAAACCTGCAATAACACCTTTACAACTGGCGGCCAGCATTGAATGGTGTCTGAATTCTTCACGCTTATAAACGTTTGAAATATGTACCTCAATAACCGGTGACTTGATAGCTGCAATTGCATCAGCAATAGCGATGGAAGTATGGGTATAAGCTCCGGCATTTATAATAATACCATTATTAACAAAGCCAACTTCGTGAATTTTATTTATAATTTCGCCTTCAACATTGCTTTGGTAATAGTCAATTTCAACTGAAGGATAACGCTGGCGCAACTCCTTAAGGTATGTTTCAAAATCGGTATTTCCGTAAATTGACTTTTCGCGAACACCAAGCAGGTTTAAATTAGGGCCGTTTATAATTTGTATCTTCATCACTTCAAACTTAGCTAAAAACATTAAAAAAATATAAATTGGATTGGCGTTCGGCAATAAAAGGTTTTCAATCTTATTTAAAGCTAGAGAAATCACTGTCAGGAAACTCAATTGAGGCCTATAGCAGGGATATAGAAAAGCTATTTCAATTTTCTGATAGAGAAGGATTTAAAATAAATCCGGAAAACATAACTTTAGCTGATCTGCGCCGATTTATTGTTTGGGCTGCCGAATTAGGAATGATCCCTTCATCACAAGCCAGGATCCTATCAGGCATAAAAGCATTTTATAAATACCTATTAATGGAGGATCTTATAAAAAGCGATCCTTCTGAATTGCTTGAATCTCCCAAAATACAACGCAAACTACCGGATACGTTAAGTATTGAAGATATAAATAAGCTGATTGATGCGATTGATCTCTCCAAACCCGAAGGTGGTCGCAACAAGGCTATTCTTGAAGTATTGTATGGCTGCGGACTCCGTGTGTCAGAGCTAACAGAGCTCAAACTATCTAATCTTTACCTCGATATTGAATTTATTAAAGTAACAGGTAAAGGCAGCAAGGAAAGGTTAGTACCTATTGGAGGCTCCGCCATAAAAGCTTTGAAGATCTGGATAGAAAGCATCCGCGTACACATCCTAATAAAAAAAGGTGAGGAAGATTTAGTCTTTTTAAATCGACGGGGGGTAAGGTTAAGCAGGGTTTATATATTTATGATAATTAAGCAGTTAGCTCAGCTTACCGGGATCAATAAAACCATCAGTCCACATACGTTCAGGCATTCATTTGCTACGCATTTGGTTGAAGGCGGCGCCGACCTGCGTGCAGTACAGGAGATGCTGGGCCATGAGAGTATTACCACTACCGAGATCTATACCCACTTGGACAGGGAATATTTAAAAGGGACTATTATACAGTTTCACCCGCGTAGTTAGTTGGCAATTATGAGTAGGCAGGTGGCAGCAAACCACTCTAGAAAAGACCAATGAACTAATGAGCCAATGAACTAATAAACGCTCTAATCATCCTGTCCCTGCCGCTCATATCCTTTCTTAACTCAATGTTTTTAAAGCCTTTATCAGCCAATAGCTTAACAGTTTCCTTACCGTAGCTTTCATTTATCTCAAAAAATAACAGGCCATTTTCTGTTAGGCTGGTAACGGCAAATTCAGCAATAGCATTATAAAATATCAATGGATCATTTTCGGGTACAAATAAGGCCGTATGTGGCTCAAAGTCGGTTACGTTGGTATGCATTTGTGTTTTATCATGCAGTGTAACATAAGGGGGATTACTTATGATGATTTCGAATTTCAAAATTTCGATTTCGGATTTGATGTTTAATATATCATCTTCAATAAACTCAATGTCAACTACATTAAGGGTTGAATTTGATGCTGCTGTTTGCAATGCATCAGCAGAAATATCAATTGCTGAAACTTTAAAACCAGACAAATTTTTCTTTAAGCTGATGGCTATGCAACCGCTCCCTGTGCCAATATCCAATAAACTGCCCACTGCCAACTTCAAACTGCCAACTGTTTCAATTGCCCATTCTACCAATTCTTCCGTTTCAGGACGGGGAATCAGCACAGAGGGGCTTACATTGAAAGGTAATCCATAAAACTCGGTTTTTCCTAAAATATACTGGATTGGCTTTCCTGTTTTTAATTCTTCAAGGATGCTCTTTAGCTTTCCAGCTTGTTCAGGAGATACTTCATCTTCAGGAAAAGCTTTGATTTTTGCTTTTGATGTATTGCATATTTCACTGATTGTCAATAATGTTATAGCTCCAATCTCATTTGTGTCGTATATCTTATCAAGACCTTGTTTATAATCTGCAAAAACATCCTTTATAGTTTTCATGCAACAAAGTAACATAAAAGCTACTTTTGCAGCATGGTGCAACACGAAAAATATATGCAACGCTGTATTGAGCTTGCCGAATTGGGTATTGGGGCTGTTAGTCCTAACCCCATGGTAGGGGCTGTTGTAGTATTTGAAGATAAAATAATAGGAGAGGGCTATCACCATAAATATGGTGAAGCTCATGCTGAGGTTAATGCTATTAACCAGGTTATCAACAATTTTCCTGATGCATCTGAATTGTTAAAGCAATCAACTATATATGTTTCATTAGAGCCCTGTGCTCATTACGGCAAAACCCCACCCTGTGCCGATCTGATCATTAAGCACCAGATCCCAAATGTAATTGTTGGTTGCCGGGATCCGTTTATCCAGGTTGATGGTAAGGGTATTGAGAAATTAAAAGAAGCAGGTATTGAAGTTGTTGTTGGTGTTTTGGAGAAAGAATGCCAATGGCTTAACCGCCGTTTTTTCACCAGGATACAAAAACACCGGCCATATATCATCCTCAAATGGGCACAAACAACCGACGGCTTTTTTGCACCGAACGATAGTAGCCAGTATTGGATAACCGATATAGAATCACGAAAGCTGGTACACCAATGGCGCGGCGAAGAAGATGCGGTATTGGTTGGTAAAAACACAGCTGCAATTGATAATCCGCAGTTAAACGTCAGGTACGCACAAGGCAGATCACCTAAACGGGTTGTAATTGACCGGCGGCTGGAATTAAACAAAAACTTAAATATATTCAATCAGTCTGTTGAAACACTGATATTTAACGAGGTAAAAACCGATATTAACGGCAAAAACAAGTATATTGCCCTTGAAGATTTTGACAGGTATGTACCCCAGTATATTTTATTTCAATTATACCTTCAGGATATCCAGTCAGTGATTATTGAAGGCGGCGCCCATACATTAAATAGTTTTATTGAAGCAGATTTGTGGGACGAAGCCCGTATTTTTACAGGCGAAAAAGAATTGAAAACAGGAATAAAAGCCCCATCTGTAAAGGGGAAAATAACCGGTGAATATTCATCGGGTAAAGATAAATTGCTTGTAGTGGTTAGAGACTAGTGACCAGAGGTTAGTTAAAATTAACTTAATCAACCTAATCTAACTCAATCAACTTAATTAACCAATCAAAAATGCTCTACGTTTTTTTAAGTATTTGCTGCAGTGTATTTGTATCAATAATGTTAAAGCTGGTTAAACGCTATCATATAGACATTTACCAGGCTATTACATGGAACTACAGTATTGCTATTGTTTTGAGCTGGCTATTTTTAAAACCGCAATTGAATAATATTGGGGAAGCTCCGTTTTATTTGTATGGACTACTGGGTTTATTGTTACCGTTATTATTTGTAATACTGGCAGCATCGGTAAAGCTAGCAGGTATAGTACGCACAGATGTAGCACAGCGTCTGTCACTTTTCATCCCTATTATAGCAGCATTCTTATTTTTTAATGAATCGCTTAATTCTATTAAATTAATAGGACTAATTGTCGGTTTTGCGGCAATAATATGCCTGATACCATGGCAAAAGCAAACACGGGATAAAACCACGGCTAGCTCATGGATCTATCTTTTAATTGTGTTTTTTGGGATGGGGGTTATTGATGTTTTATTTAAACAGGTGGCACTGGTTAAGCAAATATCAACGGGTACATCTTTGTTTATTGTTTATTCGCTGGCATTTGTAATAGCGTTTATTGGTTTATTGTACCAGGTTATAAATAAAACCATGCGGTTTTCGTGGCCGCATATTTTAATTGGCTGGGTATTAGGGATTGCCAATTTTGGTAACATCCTGTTTTATATAAAGGCGCATCAGGTTTTAGCTAAAAATCCATCAATAGTTTTTTCATCTATGAATATTGGCGTTATTATAGCCGGTACGTTTATTGGCGTATTTGTTTTTAAGGAAAAGCTAAGCACATTAAATAAAATCGGAATCCTGTTAGCTTTGATAGCTATTACCATTATCTACTACCCGCAATTATTTACCAACTTGTTTTCACATTCTTAATGCTTTTTGACGATACTTACCGTACTATTGAAAAACCTTCTGAAGGCACATTTCGTGATCGCGGCAGCAAATTTCTGGCCTTTGCTTACCCGGTAAATAATGAAACCGAGTTAAAAAATAAGCTTACACAATTACGTTCCGAGCATTCAAAAGCAAACCATCATTGCTGGGCGATGCGGTTGACTATTGACCGTTCAGTATTTCGCTTAAATGATGATGGTGAACCATCAGGAACTGCGGGAAGGCCAATACTAAATACTTTATTATCTCACGATGTTACAAACCTTGTGGTTGTGGTGGTACGCTATTTTGGCGGAACATTACTTGGTGTACCAGGGTTGATAAATGCCTATAAAATGGCAACAGAGGAAGCGTTGAAACAAGCCATAATTATTCAAAAAACGGTAAATGATATTTACACCATTGAATTTGATTACCTGCAAATGAATGATATAATGCGGATAATTAAAGAAGATAGTTTAACTATAATTACCCAGGCATTTGATAACAATTGCAGCATCACGGTATCGATCAGAAAAATGCAGATTAATCAAACCTTGTCGAAATTAGGTAAACTTATCACAGTAATTGCAAAGTACGAGTATAGCCTGTAGAGACGCAACACTTTGCGTCTGCTACAGGTTATTTGTTAGTTCAATCAATTGTCTAAATCTTCAAATTATAACTTGGGCAAGTAAATAAATATGTATTTTAGTCGCATATGCAATCTTTTGAAATAGATAAATCGGATCTGTTACGCATTGAAACCGCTCTTGAGGGTAACGATGCTGAATTAGAGCTTGTTCTGAAAGAATATCACGCTTCGGAGATTGCTTTGCTATTTGAAAAACTTCCGCTGGAAGCAAAAGAAAGGATCATCAATATCCTCCCAACCGACGTTGCATCAGAGGTTATCTCCGAAATGCACGAGGAACAGGATGCCGGTGAGCTACTTATCGGACTTCATCCTGAAAAACGTTCGGAGATTATTGAGGAGCTGGATTATGATGATGCGACAGACATTATTTCGCAGCTGGATGAAGATGAACAGCAGGAAATATTAGAGGATCTTGACCAGGAAGATGCTGATAGCATCCGCGCGTTATTAAAATATGACGAGGATACAGCGGGCGGTATAATGAACTCCGAAATTATCAAGGTAAACATCAACCTTGATAAAAAGGACGCATTGGACGAGATTATTAGGCAATCCGAAGAGATGGAGGAGTTTTATACCATTTATGTGGTTGACGATGCCGATATTCTGCAAGGCATTCTTTCCGTAAAATCAATATTAAAAGCCCGTCCTGAAGCCCATGTACGTGATTTGGTAAACACAGATTTTGTTTATGTAAAAGCTGATCTTGACCAGGAAGATGTTGCCGGTTTGATCTCACAATATAACCTTACTACCATCCCGGTGGTTGATGATAATATGAAGCTGCTGGGCCGTGTTACTGTTGATGATATCATCGACGTAATGGAGCAGGAGAGTACTGAGGACATTTTGAAGATCTCCGGTGTATCTGAAGATGAAGAACTGAGCGGTAACTGGAAAGAAGCTGTAAAAAGCCGCTTGCCATGGCTGGTTATTAACCTTGGAACGGCTTATTTAGCAGCTTCTGTTATCAGGCATTTTGATTCAACAGTTGAAAGACTCCCCGCCATTGCGGCGTATATGACCATTATAGCAGGCATGGGTGGCAATGCTGCAACACAGGCACTTGCCGTAACTGTAAGACGTATTTCATTAAGTGATCTGAGCGACAAGCAAGCATACAATGCCGTTGTAAAAGAGTTTTTGGTAGGATTACTTAATGGTGCGGCAAATGGCTTAATCGTTTTTTTGATCGCTTTATTTTATGATTCAAATCCAATGCTTGGTTTGGTGTTATTTTTAGCCATGACCGGCAACCTGGTAATTGCAGGTCTGACCGGAGCCTCAATTCCATTAGTATTAAAAAGGGTAGGGATTGACCCGGCAGTAGCGTCATCTATCATTATAACTACCTTTACAGATTGTGCGGGCTTTTTGCTGCCGTTATGGTTTGCTACTAAACTTTTATAATACGATTAAGAAGAAATAAACGCTTTATTGTAAATTTGATTTTATTGAATACAATGGCTTAATAAATTGAAGTAGATTTAATAATATATGTTACATCCAACATTACAATCGAAATTACCACTGATGACAGAATTGTTCAAGGAGCACAAAATAAAAAGTGCCTTTGCTTTCGGATCTGTTGTGAGTGATAAATTTGATGGCGAAAGTGATATTGATTTACTTATCAATTTTGAAGATGGATTAGAGCCTTTAGAAAGGGGAAAGATTTGGTGGGATTTACATGATTCATTAAGAGCTGCTTTTAACAGGGAGATCGATTTAGTCATAGAAAACTCTTTAAAAAACCCTTATTTTATTGAAGAGATAAATGAGAAAAAACAGTTGATCTATGCAGCGTGAGGAAAAGAAATATCTTTTTGATATACAAATCGCTTTATAAAAAATTGAAATTTTTATTGGTAAGCCTAAAATATTTGAAGGCTTTAAGCAAAATATGATGCTTCAACAAGCAGTAGAAAGAAACCTTGAAATTATTGGAGAAGCTGTAAATTGTTTACTTAAAATAGATTCTGAAATAAATATCACAAGTGCACGCAGAATGGTTGACACCAGGAATAAAATAATTCATGGTTATGATGAAATACAGCCGGAACAGATCTGGAATATTATTATTAACCATTTACCCTTATTAAAACAAGAGGTTGAAAGCCTTTTGGATAATTAGCCTTTATATAATAAATTATAAAATAATGACCGAAGTAAGATACAATTGGACAAAAGAAGAGATTGCTGAAATATACCACAGGCCTTTGTTAGACCTTGTTTATGAAGCTGCTTCTGTGCATCGCGAAAATAAAGATTACTCAGAAGTGCAGATCAGCTCATTAATATCAATCAAAACTGGCGGATGCCCCGAGGACTGTGCCTATTGCCCGCAGGCAGCCCGTTATAACACCGGGGTTGATGTGCATGCAATAATGCCAAAAGAGGAAGTGGTTGCTGTAGCGCTAAAAGCTAAAGACGGCGGCGCATCAAGATTGTGCATGGGCGCTGCATGGCGCGAAGTACGCGATAACCGCGACTTTGACAAGGTAATAGATATGGTTAAAGCTGTAAACGAGTTGGATATGGAGGTCTGTTGTACACTGGGCATGCTTACCGAAGCCCAGGCGCAACGATTGGCTGATGCAGGCCTGTATGCTTACAACCACAACCTGGATACTTCAGAAGATGATTATAAGCGTATTATAACCACCCGTACTTACGATGACCGCTTAAAAACATTAGAACATGTGCGCAAAGCAAAGATCACCGTTTGCAGTGGTGGCATAATAGGTTTAGGCGAGACTGTAGAGGACAGGATCTCAATGCTTAAAACCTTGTCAACCTTGCCTAAACATCCGGAATCAGTACCAATTAATGCTTTGGTACCGGTGCAGGGTACGCCGCTGGCCGATCAGCCAAGGGTATCTGTTTGGGATATGGTACGAATGATTGCTACTACCCGTATTATTATGCCTAAAACAGTGGTACGCCTTTCAGCAGGCCGCACAGAAATGAGCTTAGTTGAACAGGCATTTTGTTTTATGGCAGGTGCTAACTCTATTTTTGCAGGCGAAAAGCTGTTAACTACCCCAAACCCATCCTTTGATACAGATATGGCCATGTTTGATCTGCTTGGGTTAAAGCCAAGA
>Ga0206981_10333_pt1 | contig 12474 bp, 10 predicted proteins | sample Alteio_BWMinCont_17_FD_153312 | JGI IMG/M metagenome (GOLD analysis project Ga0206981, IMG submission 153312) | Enriched cells from forest soil in Barre Woods Harvard Forest LTER site, Petersham, Massachusetts, United States -... | ecosystem: Environmental > Terrestrial > Soil > Temperate forest >... | reverse complement strand
TGGTAGGCGCGGAAGATGAAGGACATGGTGTCGAGAAGGAAGACGGGCTCACGCGGGGTCGGATTGGTTTCGGCGGTCATCGTCTGCGAGTTTACCAGTGGGGTGAGAGGGTCTGCCATTCCGCCGAATTAGACGATGAACATGCAGGCGCCGTAGCTGAAGAAGCGATATTTTTGATGGACTGCGTGGGCGTAGGCGGCGAGGGTGCGTTCGCGGCCGACGAAGGCGCTTACCAGCATGAGCAGGCTGGATTGGGGCAGGTGGAAGTTGGTGAGCATGGCGTTGACCAGGCGGAATTCGTAGCCGGGGGAGATGAAGATGCTGGTCTCGCCGGTGTGCGGCTGGAGGGGGCTGGCCTCTGCGATTTGAGCGCAATGCTCTAGTGTGCGGACGGTGGTGGTGCCGACGGCAACGATACGGCGGTTTTCCGCACGGGCGCAATTCAACGCTTCGGCTGTTTCTGCGGAGACGGTGTAGCGCTCGCTGTGGAGGTGGATTTCGTCGACACGTTCTACACGGAGCGGGGCGAAGGTACCGAGGCCTACGTGAAGGGTGACTTTGGCGATTTCTACGCCGCGCGCCTTTATGGCTTCTAGGACCGATGGGGTGAAGTGCAGGCCGGCAGTGGGGGCGGCTACGGAGCCGCGATGTTGGGCGAAGACGGTTTGGTAACGTTCGCGGTCGGTGGTGGCATCTTCGCGTTTGATGTAGGGGGGCAGGGGGATGTGACCGATCTGCTCCAGGGCTGCGTAGAAATCGTTGACCGGGGCGAAGCGCAGGGTGCGTTCGCCAAAGCTGCCGCTGGAGATGACTTCGGCATGGAGTGCGATTGCACCGGTGGACGAAGGGAATTCGAGATGATCGCCGGTGCGGACTTTACGGCCGGGGCGGACGAGGGAGTTCCAGTTCCCTGCTGCGTCAGGGCTGGTCAGGAGAACTTCGATGAGGCCGGTTGCTTCTTGTTTGCCACGTGCGTTGGCGCGGCGAGCGAAGAGGCGGGCCGGGATGACTCGGCTGTCATTTAGGACGAGGAGATCGCCGGGATTCAGGAGTGATGGGAGATCGGCGAAGCTGCGGTCTGCAAGGGAGTCGGTGGTACGGTCAAGAATCAACATGCGGCTGGCACCGCGCTCGGTGGGGGGCTGCTGGGCGATGAGTTCTTCTGGGAGATGGAAGTCGAAGTCGGCTACGCGCAGAGCCGAATCCGCTTTGGCTGGGCCGGTCATGCTTTTCCTTTGCGGAGATGATTGCAGGCGCGTTCGCGGGCACGCTCCAGTGTGACATCCAGGCGTGCGCGGAGTGGCTCCAGTTCTCCTGTGTTGGTCTCTTCGGAGACGATTGTCCACTGGCCCCAGCTTACGACGATGCGGGTGAAGGGTTTGGGAATCTGGAAGCGATCCCAGGAGCGCAGGGTCCAGGCTTTTTCTGGTTGCAGGTGGAAGGAGCCGATGGGTGCGCCGGTCATTTCCGCTAACTTGATGGGACCGAGTTTGGATTTGTAGATTGGGCCGCGGGGGCCGTCGGCGGTAAAGATGGCGGGTGCGCCTTCGTCCAGTACGCGGCGCAAGGCTAGCAGGCCTTCGCGGCCTCCACGTGAGCTGGAGCCGCGGACGGCTCGGTAGCCGAAGCATTGGAGGGTGCGGGTGATGAGTTCGCCATCAAAACTTTGGCTGATGAGGATGGTGGCGCGAGTGCTGCGGTAGTAATACGCGCAGGCTAGAACGCACTGATGCCAGAAGCAGTAGATTTCGCGGCCTGGGGTGAAGCCGTAGAAGGCGGGTGTTACGCCTTCTTCGGCGAGGACTTCGAAGCGCCAGGTACGGCCCATGATCATGAGCAGGGCCCAGACGAGGCGCGGAACGATGGCCAGGGTTAGGCGCTGGGTCAGGGTGAAGCGGCTAGCGGGAAGTGCGGTCACTCTTTTGATTCTAGTGTGGAAGAGAAGTGTGAGTGTGGAGTGTGGATAGGCCGGGCCTTCAGCCCTCAGTCTTTTTTTGATGACCGTTACCCAGCCCGCTGGGCTGGGCTGGGATAGCGGCGCGCCTTTGGCGCTTGGAGTTGGATAGGCTAACGGCTTCGTGATGCGCACTCATACTTCGCGACCTCGTCCTTCACACACTCGCACTACACACTATTTTTTAGCTGTAGCGCATCCAGCGGATGATTTCTGGGAGGGTGGCGCGTTTGCCGTACATGAGGATGCCGATGCGGTAGAGGCGCGAAGAGATCGCCAGAACGGCCCAGATGCTGAGGATCATGAGGCTGATGGACACAGCGAACTGCCACATGGGGGGAATCTGCGAGCCCATGCGCAAGAACATGATGATGGGGGCGCAGGGAGGGAAGAAGGATGCGGCGATGGACCAGACTGAGTTGGAATCGTTAATGATCAGCATGATCATAGCGAAACTGAGCCATACGGGCACGGCTGCGAGGGGTGTGTACATCTGCAGTTCCTGCTCGGTTTCGCAGGTAGCGGCGAGGCCGGCGAAGAGGGAGCTATAGAGGAAGTAGCCGAGGATGAAGTAGACGGGAAAGAGTATGCCTTCGATGAGCGAGAAGTGGACGGCGTAGTCTCCCGACAGGATGGGGGCGGCGAAGGCAGAGCCTACGATAGCTCCGGCGGCAACGACCCAGATGAGAATCTGCGTGAGGCCGACGGCACCTACGCCGATGAGCTTGCCGGCGAGCATATCGCTGGGCTTGGCGATGGCCAACATTACTTCGAAGATGCGCGAGGTTTTTTCCTGGATGATGGAGCGGGCTACGTTCAAGCCGTACATGATGGTGGTCATGGAGAGCAGGATGGCCATGACGTATCCCTTGTAGAAGGAGATAACGGCGTTGCTCTTGACGACCGTGCCATCTTTCTTAACTTGGTAGGTGGGGATGGGAACGCCCTTGTCGATGGCTTCGATGTCAGGCTGCTTCATGCCGTCTTTGATGAGGTGTTGATTGACGATGGCGTTGTTCAGCGCGTCTTTCAATCGGCCGTGAGTGGTGAAATCTCCAGCGGAGGGCGACGTATAGGTGGCTGTGGGCAGGCCTTCAGCGTGAGTTTCGAGGACCAGGAAGCCGTCGATGTCTTTGCTCTGCACTTGCTTGAGGAGTGTGGCGCGCTGATCGGCGCTGGCCGGAGTGACGACGTCGATGGTGGCTTTGGCATCTTTCTCTTTGAGCATCTGCGCACGCATTTCGTTGGCGAGCGCTGCATCGTCAGAAGCAATGACCAGGTGACGGTGCGAACCGAGGCCGATGCTGGAGAGATAGCCTATCCCGATCAGGATGGCAAAGACTGCGGGAACGAGGACGGTGGTGAGACGGAAGGCGCGGCCGCGAATCTGTTCTAGGTATTCGCGCTTGGCGACGAGAAGAATATTACGCATCGGCTTTGCCTCCCACGGTCTGGATGAAGATCTCTTCGAGTGAGGGCTCGACCATTTCGAAGCGGTAGATAGTGGCGACAGACGCGGCTTCATGGAGCAACTTTTGTGCGTTGCCGTGTTCCTTGAGGCGAATCTCGACGTGGCCGGAGTAGTTTTTGGATTCGGCAATCTCGGAGCTGTTCAGGAATGCGGAACTGCCCTCGAACTCAATGATAATGCGGTTGCGCTCGTAGCTGGCTTTGATTTCGCGCACCTTGCCGGCGAGGACGGCTTTGCCTTTGTCGATGAGGCAGATGGAGTCGCAGAGTTTTTCTACCTGATCCATGCGGTGTGTGGAGAAGACGATGGCCTTGCCTTCGTCTTTGAGTTCGATCAGGGTTTTCTCCAAGAGAACTGCGTTGACGGGATCTAAGCCGGAGAAGGGCTCGTCCATGATGATGAGGCCGGGATCGTGAAGGAGCGAGGAGATGAACTGGATCTTCTGCTGCATGCCTTTGGAGAGCTCTTCGGTTTTCTTGAGGAGCGAGTCGGCGATCTCCAGCCGCTTGGCCCACTCAGTGGCTCGCTTGCGCGCTTCGGCGGGTTGGATGCCGTGCAGTTCGCCGAAGAAAACGAGCTGATCGAGGACTTTCATTTTCTTGTAGAGGCCGCGTTCTTCAGGCAGGTAGCCGACGCGCTCCAGGCTCTGGCGGTCAAATGGCTTGCCGAAGAGGTTCACCTTGCCCGAATCGGGGATGGTGATGCCGATGATCATGCGGATGGAGCTGGTTTTGCCTGCGCCATTCGGTCCCAGAAGGCCGAACATCTGGCCGGCTTCAATGGTAAGGCTCAGGTTGTCGACGGCGATTTTCTGATCGTAGGCCTTGGTCACCCCTACGAGTTCTACAACTGGCATGTATTCTCCCGGCGATTCAGGCCAACTCACGGCCCGTTTTCTTCAAGACTCAGTCTGCATGGAGTCTAGCAAACGGTGGCGTGTTGGATGGCCGGAGCTGAATACGCAGGTGCGGGGATGGCGGTTCCCGGCGATGTCGTCCCACATCTCCCCACAAAACGTAGCGAGATATGGAGCACCCGTTTACGTCGTTCGATTCGGGGCATTACTTCGCGGTAGCGGCGGGCGATATGCGCTGGAAGACGATCGAATTCTGGTCGGAATATAGGGACTTCCATCCATGCAGCAACGGAAGGACGCGCGCCATCGGCGACTGAGCGGAGAGCAGACAAAACTGAACGCCATACTTGTCCAGAAGAAGATTTGGGTCGTCGTGGAGAGTGGCCCAGTTGCTGAACTGTTCGAGCACTCCGGCCCACTCATACAGATCGGCGCGGCCATCGATGAAAACGGGGTGTTCAGGTGCGGCCCAGATGAGATAGCCTCCGTACTGGTACTCGTTCAACATGGGTCCGGAGAGGTGTTGCGCACGGATGAAGGCAAGTGCTTTCACTGGGCTCTGCTCTTCTACTTGACTGGCCAGATTCTGGACACTGGGAAACACCCAGACCATGGTCAGCAATGCGAATGCGAGCAGCACTGCATTGGCAAAAGGACGGTCTGAGCTTGCCTCATAGTTCTCCCACGAAGCTGCCAACATGCGGGTGAGGATGGGCGCGGACAGGATGCCGAAGACGAAGAGCAGCCGCACATGGCTGCCGGCGAGCCAGACGCCGAGCACGAGCAGAATCAGCTCGTCAAAATAAAGCACTGTCTTGCGAAGAGCCACGAGTAGAAATATGGCCGCAAGGACGGCTAGAAAGCAGATTCCGCGCTGGCTATTCAACTGGAGCGGCTGCCATTCTTCTATGCTGCCCAAATTGATCGGCTGATGGAGCAATGTATCCAGGGGGTACAAGACCTGTTTGATTCCGGCCGGGTTGAGCAGCAAGGCAGCGGCAGAGAGCACCAGGGAGAGTAACAGCGTGCGGCGGGAGCGCGGATTCCATGGCTCCGCGATCAACAAGCCCGACTCAAACCAAAAAAGGGAGCTTAAGAGAAGAGCACCACCTACGATCAATCCCATGAAGAATGAGCCGTGGCAGTTGATCCATAGCGCAAAGAGCGGCGGTAGCGCGAAGAACCAGCGTGGATTGCGGCTTCGGCCGAGGTGGATCAGAATGAGTTCAAAAATCAGCAGCAGGTAGCCGAGAAGCTGCGGCCGGATGGAGAATCCGGTTGTAGCGAAGACGAAGATCGTCAGTGCGCCGAGAAACGCAACCTTGGAATTCTGTGCGTACATCGAGCAGAGCGCATAGCCGGCGATCAAAACGGCTACGGCCATACAGCAGAACAGGAACATCAGGCCAGAGAAACCGCCAGCCTTGTAGGCGGCGTATATAGCTGCCTGGAAGAGCCATTCGTGGGGAATCCAGGCATGGTGAAGGGCAGTGAACGAGAACAGATCGACCTGCGGAATGGTGTGGGTGGTCCAGATAAACTGGCCCGTCTTGAGATGCCACCACAGATCGGGATCATTGAAACGCGCACGCGCCGTCAGCACAGCCAGCACTGAGAGCAGACCGCTGAGCGCCACGGGAAACGAGAAGATCCTGCGTACGACTTTGCTTAATCTGCCGCCAGGAACGCGTTTGGCCGGATCGCCAAGGTCTACCTGTGTAGAATTCGCGAGCGTGAAGCTCACGCGGTTTCTATTTCCTGACCGACCTCTTCAAAGTATCCTCCCGGCTCACCCAGCCGGATCAACCGATGAAGATAGGCGCGGGAGATACACAGACTGCGGGCGGCGAGCGTCTTGTTGCCGTTGTTGTCGCGCACAGCGGTGGCCGCCAGTTTGATCTTGTAGTCGCGCAGTTGCCGTTCGAACGAGCCGGCAGGTTGATAGTCGCTGATGTCGACTACGCTCTCTTCGCGCAGATTCAGCGGCAGGTCCTCGAGGCGAATTGCCTCTCCGCGGGCCACGATGATGGCTCGCTGGATCACATTTTCCAGCTCGCGTACGTTGCCCGGCCACGCATAGCCCTGCAGCAGGGACATGGCATTCGACTCAATCGTCTTGATCTGCTTCTGGTAGGACTGGCAGTACTGGCGCAGAAAGTAGTTGGCAATCTGCGGGATGTCCTCAGAACGTTCCTGGAGAGCCGGGGAATGAATGCGCAGCACGTTGATGCGGTAGTACAAATCCTGACGGAATTTGCCCTGGGCGACCATTTCGCCGAGGTCCTGGTGAGTGGCGAAGATCAGCCGCGCCTTGAGGGGAATCAGCTTGTTGCTGCCCAGGCGGCTGAACTCGCGCTGTTGCAGGACGCGGAGCAGTTTTACCTGGGTGTACTGGCTGAGTTCGCCGATCTCGTCCAGGAAGAGGGTGCCGTCGCCGGCTTGCTCAAAGAAGCCTTCGCGCGTGCCTGCCGAACCGGTAAAGGCGCCTTTTTCGTGCCCGAAAAGCTCAGACTCGATCAGCGTCTCGGGAATTGCTCCGCAGGATACAGCGACGAAGGGCTTATTGGAGCGGCTGCCGAGATTGTGGATGGCGCGCGCCACCAGTTCCTTGCCGGTACCGCTTTCGCCGGTGACCAAGACAGAAGTGTTGATGTTGGTGACGCTCTCAACCAGTTGATACACCTGGCGCATCTGTGCGCTGGAACCGATCATCCGGTCGCAGCCGCCTTCCATTTCCAGCCGTTCCTGAGCTTGCAGCAATTGCCGTTTCAGTTCCGAGGTCTCGTGCGCGCGGCGCACCATGGTCTTCAAGTCACGGATGGAGGGGGGTCTGCGGCAGTGGCCGTACGCGCCTTCCCTGACCAGTTCCAGCGCGGTGGTGCGCAGAGCGTCATCCGCCAGCACCACAGAAGGGATTTGCGAGGCAATCAACTGTCTGGAGAATTCAACCCGTTCGCGCAGGGAACCGTGATTGGAGTTCAGATCCAGAATGATGACATCGCAGTCGCCCGCCGACACCAGGCGGTCCATCTCATCCTGATCCGACTCCAGGAGGACTTCAAAATCCGTTCCCAGTGCGAATGACAGAATGGGTTGCAGTGTGCGGTCTTCCGAGTACAGTCCAATACGTATAGTCACGGGCGACTCTCTCTCTTGAACAAACCGGCCTTTTGAACAGACCAGCCCATACCTCATCGCATTGCGGACGCTGCTCATGGACCGGCAGCCGTTTTTGCGGTGGGGATACGTAACCTTTATCGGCCAATCGGTAGGTTACGTACATAGAACTTTGGTTACTTGTTATCTGCCTAAAGATGTTACCCTCGTACAACTTTTGTGGCAATCGAAAAGTCATTTTGTTGCAGCCGCCCCCAAAAGGGATTCCAGATCTGTACACGTTTTGGGTCATGGTTCGCGACATCCTTGTCGTTGAGGGAGGCTCGAGTACAGAGGCGCGCGGGTTGGATTGAGCTGCAGCGGAGGCTGCCGGCTGGCCAACCGTGGGTGTATATGCGCCGCTTCACTCTTGGCATCGCGCTGTAAACATCCGTTCACATGCCACCCCCTCCCCTCAGTCTAACCCGCTGATATTGCTGCGTTCCAGCCTGTTTTTAGGTTTGGGCAGTGAATTGCTTCAGTCGTAGCAGTCCATCGTGTGAGAAACCTAATCGGGAAGAAAGGAGCTGGAAGATGCAATCCATTCATGCGCTGCAAACGATCCATTCAATTCAGACGATTGCCTGGTGGCCGACGGTCGTCGTCCTGGCCGTGGCGACCATCACGGATCTGCGCAGCCGCCGCATTCCCAACTGGCTGGTCTTTCCGTTCCTGATCGCCGGACCCATTGTGTCGGCATGGCTGGGTGGCTGGCACGGCTTCGGGCAGAGCATGGCGGGACTGGGGTTGGGCGCCGTGGTCTACGGCATCTTTTTCATGATGGGCGGCATGGGTATGGGCGATGTGAAGCTGTGCGCCGCGATCGGGTCATGGATCGGTCCTTCGCAACTGATGCTGGCCTTGGTCATCACCGGCGTCGCCGGAGGCTTGATGGCGGTTTGCTGGGCCGCATTTGGAGGATTTCTGGGAGAGCTGTTCACGGGCAGCGGCGATCTGGTCTTCGGTTTCGGCAAACGGGGCATGAAGCCTCATCCCGAGCTAGTTTTGTCGAATCCGCGCACGCACAAGATGCCTTACGCACCGGCAATCGCCATCGGAACGTTGATTTCATTCTTTTCGCACTGAGGTTTTCGAGTTGAACGCGCTGTACGCATCTGAAATCGGGAATATCGCCATGTTGACTTCTTCAATGATTCAAGGAACACAAAAATTCGACGCGCAGACCTACCGCCTTCCCAAGGGGGTGTGCCTCTCATGATCACCTCTCCAACGCAGGAAAACGACTCTCTGGGCAGCAAGATAATGTCGGTGGCATTGATCGGCCCCGACGATATGCGCCGTAACAGCGTTGCGCTATCGCTGGCCGGCGCGCACAGCGGTTACACAAAAGAAATCCTCGCCTATCCGGAGTTGGACGAGATACCGAAGCTGCTACAGCAAAACCACGACGTGATCATCGTCGACCTGGACTCGAACCCTGAATACGCGCTCGATCTGGTGGAAAGCATCTGCAGCAGCAGTTCCACCACGGTGATGGTGTTTTCCGCCAAGTCCGATTCCGAGTTGCTGGTGCGCTGCATGCGAGCCGGAGCGCGCGAGTTTCTGACTCAGCCTATTGCGCAGAGCACCATGGCGGAAGCGCTGGTGCGCGCTTCAGTGCGCCGGCCCCAGGCACGCACGGCTCAACCCAAGAAGGTGGGCGGCAAGCTGCTGGTCTTCATGAGCGCCAAGGGCGGAGCTGGTGCGACCACGCTGGCCTGCAACTTCGCTGTCTCAGTGGCCAAAGAATCGGGGCAAAATACACTGCTCATCGATCTCGATCTACCTCTGGGAGACGCGGCGCTCGGCCTGGGAGCCGACTCCGAATATTCAACCATCAATGCGCTTGAGAATTTCAGCCGCCTGGATACCAATTTCCTCTCCAAGCTTCTGGTCAAGCACAGTTCCGGGCTCCACATCCTGGGCGCTCCGGGGAAGTTCGTCCCCGTCCATATCACCAACGAAGCCATCGACAAGCTGCTTACCGTGGCACGACAGGACTTCGACTACGTGATCGTCGACGCAGGCACCAAGCTGGACCTGGCCGACTCAGTGCTGCTCGATAAAGCCTCGACCATCTACCTAGTTTCGCAGGTCAGCATTCCCGCTCTTCGCAATGCGAATCGGCTGATCACGCAGGTGATCAAAGGCGACGACTCGCGCATTGAAGTCGTGATCAACCGCGCCACGGGGCGCTATCTGGACATCGACGAAGAACATATCACCAAGGCGCTGACCAGGGCGCCGGCATGGAAGGTGCCGAACGATTATCCGACTGCACGCAGGAACCAGAACACAGCGACACCGCTCTCGCTTGAAGATTCACCCGTTTCCCGCGTGATTCGCCAGATGGCGCTCGCGGTGACTGGCACTGCGCCTACGCCGGAAAAGAAGCGCTTCAGCTTGTTTGCCAACAAAAAGAAATAGCAGGGATGGTCTCACTTGGAACTGACGAATATCGAAAATTTTAAAGTCGAAATCCACAAGATCCTGATCTCCAAGATGGATCTTGAGAAGCTGTCGAAGGTTGACTTCGTACAGGCGCGCACGGCTGTGGCCGGTATCGTCAATCAGATCATTGCCGAGCAGCGGGTCCCGTTGAGCTTTGACGAGCAGGAGAAAATCACCACCGACCTGCTGGACGAAGTCTTCGGCCTGGGTCCTCTGGAACCGCTGCTGCGCGATCCCAAAATTTCCGACATCCTGGTCAACGACAAGGATCATGTATTCGTAGAAAAGGGCGGACTGCTTACCCGCGTAGACTGCTCCTTCCGCGACGACCGGCACATGCTGCAGATTATCGATCGCATCGTCAGCCGGGTGGGCCGCCGCGTGGATGAGTCCTCGCCGATGGTCGATGCACGGTTGCCCGATGGCTCGCGCGTCAACGCGATCATTCCCCCGTTGGCTTTGGATGGTCCGTCTATGTCCATCCGGCGCTTTGGCGGAGGCCCTGTAGCAGCCAACCAGCTGGTGCAGTACAAAAGCATCTCGCCGGAGATGATGGAAGTGATGGCTGCCGCCGTACGCGCCCGCATCAGCATCCTGATCTCCGGAGGCACGGGCGCCGGCAAGACGACCTTCCTCAACATTCTCTCGCGTTACATTCCGCAAGGCGAGCGCATTATCACCATTGAAGACGCCGCCGAATTGAATCTGGCGCAGGAAAATATCGTCCGCCTGGAAACGCGGCCGCCCAACGTGGAGGGCCTGGGTGCTATTCGCCAACGACAACTCTTGATCAACAGCCTGCGTATGCGCCCCGACCGCGTGATCCTGGGCGAGGTGCGCGGCGAAGAAGCCTTCGACATGCTGCAGGCGATGAACACCGGCCATGAGGGTTCGATGGCTACGGTGCACGCCAACACGCCGCGCGATGCGCTTACCCGTCTGGAATCGATGGTGGCAATGTGCAACCTGAATCTGCCGGAGAAGACTGTCCGGCAGCAGATCGCCTCGGCGATTTCGATCGTAGTGCAGGTCTCGCGCATGAGCGATGGAACGCGCAAGGTGACCAGCATTTCCGAGATTACGGGCATGGAAGAAAGCATCATCTCCATGCAGGAAATCTTCTCCTTTAAGAAAAAAGGGATTGGGCCCGACGGCAAGGTGGTGGGCACATTCGAGCCTAGCCATATCCGTCCGAAATTCCTCGAACGGCTTCGCATATCCGGCATCTTTCTGCCGCCGAGCCTCTTCGAGCAATCGATGGAAGTCAGTTAGGCACAGGATCGAATTATGAGCACACCCATCATCATCGTCTTCGCGGGGATCTTCATCGTGGTCGTCCTGCTGCTCGCGGCTGGCGGCATGGGAACCACGAGAGAAGCCAAACAGGTCATAGCCCGGCTGGATTCAGCACTGGCCACGGAGCGGGTCAGCTCCGGGGACGTATTCGTGGATCTGCGCAAGAGCGAATTGCTCAGCGCTGTTCCCATGATCAATCGCTGGCTGCTGGGGATCAAGATCGCGCCGCGCCTGCACACGCTGCTCTACCAGGCCAACCTCAAATGGACTGCGGGCGGGCTGATGCTGATGTGCGTCTGCGGCTTTTCGATTGCCGGCTATCTCATGTACCTGCGTAGCCACAGCGTGCTGCTGGCGTTGGCTATTGGCTGCGCGATCGGCTTCGCGCCTCTTGGCTACGTTCTCTTTCGACGCAAACAGCGCTTCGGCAAATTTGAGCAGCAACTGCCGGATTCGCTGGACATGATGGTCAGCGCGCTGCGCGTGGGACACAGCCTCAACGCCGCGATGGCGCTCATCACCCGTGAGTGCGAGGACCCCATTCGCGGAGAATTCAAAATCTGTTTCGATGAGCAAAACTATGGCCTGGAATTGCGCACGGCCATGCAAAACCTGGTGACGCGCATGCCGTTGCAAGATCTCAAGATCGCCACCACCGCCATTCTGATTCAGAAGGAGAGTGGAGGCAATCTGGCCGAGGTGCTGGACAAGACAGCGCACGTTACCCGTGAGCGCTTCCGCCTCAAGCGCCAGGTTGCGACTCATACCGCGCAAGGGCGGCTTACGGGCTGGATTCTTTCGGTCATGCCGATCGTGCTGGGCGGCGCCCTCTACATGATCAACCCGGAGAACATGAGCCTGCTGTGGACGCGCGACATTGGCATCAAGCTGCTCTACGTGTCCGGCGCCATGATGGTCGTCGGTTCTCTCATCATTCGCAAGATCGTCAATATGGACGTTTAGGGAGATTTATGGAATTGACATTTATCGTCTTTGGCTTGGCTTTCTTGCTCATCGCCGTTGTTGGATTTTTAGTCTCCAATCAGCGGGCGGTGCGCGACCGGCTGGCGGCTGTCATCTCGCCGCAGACCAAGCAGACGACGCTGATGGGCGGCTTTCGGCAGTCGGGTATGTCGATCCGGGGCATCGTGGAGCAATTCGAGCGAGTACTACCCAAGAGCCAGAAAGAGGTTTCAGTTATCCGACTGCGCCTCACCCGCGCCGGCTATCGCGGCCCTTCGACGATGAGGTTGTTTTACGGAGTAAAGATTTTGTTGCCGCTTGTTTTGT
>Ga0206981_10330_pt1 | contig 12552 bp, 13 predicted proteins | sample Alteio_BWMinCont_17_FD_153312 | JGI IMG/M metagenome (GOLD analysis project Ga0206981, IMG submission 153312) | Enriched cells from forest soil in Barre Woods Harvard Forest LTER site, Petersham, Massachusetts, United States -... | ecosystem: Environmental > Terrestrial > Soil > Temperate forest >... | reverse complement strand
CATCAAGCGGCTGGACCCGGCGCCGCCTGATTTCTCGCTCACGATGCGGTCTGGCGTTCCTTGCGGACATCGAAGTGCGCTCCGCATAGCTGTCCGAACCGCAGGATTTCGCCAGTTGAGATCTGGTTGCTCTTTTAGAAAGGAATGGTAGTAATACTGGTTTGTCCGCTCATCCCACTCCCAACCCGAACCACCGAAATTGCTCCTCCAATTATTCGGTTCATCTCGCCACAGGTACCAATCTCGTTTGGGATTTTCACGCGAAGATAGACTTTCGACGAACCAGGGATGATGGTCGGAGGAATCATTGGGAACGAAATCGAGAATTACCTTAAGACCTGGACGGTGAGCTTCTTCGAGAAGGCGATCGAACTCCTGCATGGTCCCACACAAACTGGATCGCTGCCGCAATAATCAGCGACGTCATATCCAAAATCAGCCATAGGAGCCGGATAAATTGGTGCTACCCAATTCGCGTCGACTCCAAGTTCCACCAGATAGTCGAGTCGCTGGATAATACTATCCAAATCTCCTATGCCGTCTCCGTGGGCGTCCTGAAACGAGCGAGGATAAATCTCGTAGATTACAGCAGATTGCTACCAAGCGAGATCGTGCATCTAACTTGCTCCTAGAAGAGAATCTCAACGGAAAGATGTTGGCATGATCAACGACCTTTGGTACAAGAACGCAGTCATCTATTGCCTCTCCGTCGCAACTTATATGGATGCAAATGGAGACGGCAGTGGCGATTTTCAAGGGTTGATGCGACGCCTGGATTACCTGCAAGGGTTGGGCGTCACCGCGATTTGGCTGATGCCATTTCAGCCATCCCCTTGTAAGGACGACGGCTATGATGTCGCAAACTACTACGGTGTCAACCCTCGCTATGGAACCCTTGGCGACTTTGTTGAGTTCACACGTGGCTGTCAACAGCGCGGACTGCGTGTGCTGATCGACTTGGTAGTCAACCACACGTCTAATGAACATCCCTGGTTCCAGGCCGCACGTCGTGATCCCCAATCCAAGTTCCGCGACTGGTATGTATGGTCCAAGAAGAAACCCAGTAACGCCACCTCGGGTGTAGTGTTTCCCGGCGTACAGAAGTCAACATGGGACTACGACGAGGTTGCTAAGGCTTATTACTTCCATCGCTTTTACGACTTCCAACCGGACCTCAATACTTCCAACCCTGAAGTCCAGGCCGAAATCCTCAAGATCATGGGATTCTGGCTGCAACTTGGAGTCTCAGGCTTTCGTATGGACGCTGTTCCATTTGTCATTTCGCAAAAGGGCGCAAAGGTGGCCAAACCAGAAGAACAATACGATATGCTGCGGACCTTCAGCCAGTTCCTGACCTGGAGGGAAGGAGAAGCAATCATCCTAGCCGAAGCGAACGTTCTTCCAGGTACCGACATGAAATACTTCGGCACTGCTGGTGAGCGGGTGCAGATGATGTTCAACTTTGAGGTGAACCAACATCTCTTCTACGCACTGGCTACCGGCGATTCTCGGCCGCTCATCAAGGCGATGCGCTTGACAAAATCGAGACCAGCTACAGCGCAGTGGGGCCAATTTCTCCGAAATCATGATGAGCTCGACCTCGGACGTTTGGAAACCAAACAAAGAAAGACGGTCTTTAGTAAATTTGGGCCAGATCCCGACATGCAGTTGTACAACCGCGGTATTCGGCGTCGACTGGCACCCATGCTCCAAGGTGACCGGCGCCGGTTAGAACTGGCCTATAGTCTGATGATGACCTTACCCGGAACACCCGTGATTCGTTATGGCGATGAGATTGGCATGGGGGACAATCTTAATTTATCCGAACGAAACTGTGCCCGAACGCCCATGCAATGGTCAACAGAACCGCAGGCGGGCTTCACGAAAAGTGATAATCCAGTGTTGCCTATCATCAGCGATGGCCCCTATGGTTTTCAGCATGTCAACGTGGCTGATCAGCGCCGGGACCCGAACTCATTTCTGAACTGGATGGAACGTATAATCCGGATGCGCAAAGAGGTTCCCGAAATTGGCTGGGGCGACTTTTCTTTTATTTCGGCAGGTAGTCCAGAGGTCCTGGTGATGCACTACAACTGGCGCAATAACTCCGTAGTTTGTGTGCACAACCTTAGCGGCGAACCGCGAGAGATTCGATTCTTGATTCAAGGTGACGAAAAGCCGTGTGTACTGGCCAACCTCTTATCCGACAATCACAGCCAACCTGGTTCGGGTGGTCAACACTCCATGCTGCTTGAACCATACGGCTATCGCTGGTTTAGAGTTTGTGGGTTGGACTACCTGCTCAAACGATCAGATATTTAAACGCAGCTTAGCGCCAGACGTAAGGCCAATTATCAGGAGTTGTCGCCAGTAAGTTCCTCAAAATCGTCTTTTGGTTGAAAGGCAACGGGCCTCTTGCGCAACATCTAGGGCGGGTCGTCGCATATCGCAGGCTGGCTTACCGGCAAGCTCATGAAGGGTTCGGGCTTTGGGTCCGTTACGGATATGGTCGTGGGTCTTGTTGGCGCGTTGATCGGGGGCTTCATTTCGAGTCACCTGGGCTTAGGCGGCGTTGGCGACCACGGTCTCATAATGAGCATCGTCATTGCCGTCATTGGAGCAGTCACCCTCACTCTCCTGCTCCGCCTCGTCACTGGCAATCGCTCGGCCAACCTATAGTTTATGGACATCAACAGCACTATCCGGATGACGGATCTCAGGAAAGAAATGCCGCTCCTGCGACAAGAAGAAGCGACGCTGAGATCCATCATATCGTCGAGCGACTCGCGCTGGAGCCAAGCAGCAGACTGAAGTAGATCTAGAAGGTCTGTTAGCAAGAATACCCGATCTGGTGTTCCTCGCGCAGCTTCTCGGTACAAGAGCAAGAATCAAAGCGGCTTCAGACGAATTTGCAGGACTCGCGGTGAGTACGGCCAAGACCCTGTAAGAATTAACAAGCGCCCAATGCGTGTCGGAATGGGCAGTTTTCTCGGATTGCCGTGCTCGCGGCGGATCGACCACTCTGTCACTCGGCCCATCGACCAGTTGTCACTCGGCCCATAGTCGCCGAGTATGACTCGCGAGGTACCGTTTGCTCATCTGTTTTTGTCGTATGATGCAACTCAATTGCTGTCATTACCGCGTTTGCAACCGAAGTTAGCATCTCTTTCTGTTCTTCGGTTATCTGTCGCGGTCGCGTGTCCAACACGCACAAGGATCCCATCACTTCTCCATCATGTGCCTTCAATGGGGCGCCAGCATAGAACCGTACACCCTTATCCTTCAAGAAAGAATCATTCGCGAAGCATTCATCTTCAGCGGTATCCGTGAGTACGAGGGTCGAATCCGAGAATACAATCTTGCTGCACATCGAAAGGTCCCATTCAGATCCGACTGTTGAAAGCACGTCGTCCGCTAAACCGCACTGCGCTTCCCAGAAGCGCCGTTGGCCATCCGCTACTGCGATTAGGGCTATCGGAGCTTCGAAGGTCCGGGCTAGGTTTGTCGCCAGTCGACTAAAGATGCCTTCGTCCGGCCCGTCGAAGCCATCCACCTCTTGCATTTCGCGAACTGTCTCGACCATATCGGCGTTGGCCGTTATCTCTTTCTCGGATTCGGGGCCCGTTTCAGGCAGGAGACCTTGGGGGTGCAAAAGAGATGTCAAATAGTCCTTTAATAGCTGCATTGAGCACACTACGTGTTGTGCATCTTCGGTCTTTATCCGGCTCCGCACATTCGAAAGATCGCTCTCCTTACTCAGCACACACGCGATCACCACAGCGTTGGGTACCCGGGTCCTGATCTGGTGACATCGCATCCGTAAATGGCGCATCGCGTGCGGAGGGATTCCGATAACACAAATCACATCGGGTTCCAGACTTTCGAGGGTCTGCAGCAGATCCGACGTGGACAAGTCTGCCGACATCACATGCAAGGACTCTTTACCCATGAGCACCTGTAGCGCAAGCTGACAGGCAATCTCATCGGCAAAGTCCCGTGCGGGGACGCACACTACCCTCTTCAGTGAACCGAACTCAGATTCCGAGATTATCTCCGCCTTGCTCGCCAGTTCCTCGGCCAATTCTTCGACGCCCTGCAATACCTCCTCCGCGCGCGTAGCCGTCATCTGCTCGGAGTGTCGCGCCTCTTCTATCCGCGACAGGGCAGGTACAAGAACGCTGTCGTAGACTTCCTCTCTCGCCTTCGTCTTCATCATCTCTTCGAGAAGTGACCTTGCCGCAGGGGTGTCCGAAACCAGCATCCGCTGATAGAAGCGGTCCGACGAAGGCAACACTGTCTCTTCTCCAAACAACACTTCCAGAAAATGAAGATGCGGGACTTGCCGGCCCATGACGAGCAGGCACACCGCGAGCGGTGTCGAAAGCAGTAGTCCCGGGAATCCCCACAAGAGCGTCCAGAAGATTGCCGCCGTCAGAATTGCGATTGCGGACACACCGGTGGACGCTCCGTACAGCATCGGCTCGACGAAGTTGGCGGTCGCGATCTCAAGAACCACAAACATCATCACTGTGAAGGCGAGCATGCCCCAGTGCGGTGAAACAGCGAACGAAAGTAGCAGTGGCCCGATCGCTGCCATCAGAATTCCGATATATGGAACAAAACGCAACAGGCAGGTCAGCACTGCCCACAGGAGCGGATGCGGAACGCCGATCCACCAGAGCACCAGGCCGGAGACTGTTCCGTAGCAAAGGTTAACCACGAGCTGCATCTGCAGGTAACGACTCACCCTGGCACTCGCGTCATCGATCGCCGTTGTGGTCGCATATATTCGTTCGCTTCCCGCCAGGCGCAGGCCCCGCGCGAGGAGGTCTTCTCTGCCCAACAGCATAAATATCAGAAAGATGACAACGATGAATGCTGTGGCTAAGGGGTGCAAGAGCGGGATCATGGTTCTTTCGGCCACCGCCGTCATGGATGCTTCCGGCTCTTCTATTTGCACCGCAACCGGCTGAGGCGTATGGTTCGCGGACGACGCGGCCATTGTTCCAACGTGAGAAGCCATCCGTTGCCGTGGCACGACGGGAGGAATCTGAGGATTCGCCGTGCCGCCGTTCTTTATCTGTTTAGTGAGGCTCGTCAGCATCGTCGCGGTGTTTCCCAATTTTCCGGCGGAATTCAGATGCAACGAATTGAGCTTTTCGGTGACATTCTGCTGGTATTGAGGAAGGTCGATTGCGAGATCATAAATCTGTCCGAGTACCACCCAACCCAAGGCTATCGTTCCCACCAGAGATAGAACGATAACCAGGATAGCGGCGAAGGTCCTACCCACTCTCCATCGCTCCAGCCGGGTGGCGGCCGGGGCTAGAAGGAAAGCCAGCAACCCCGCCAGCGCCAAAGGAATGAATACATCGCGCGCAAAGTACAGTACTGCGATAACAAGAATTCCTGTTACCAGCGCCCCATCCGGCCGCTTCAATTTCTGGCCTGTTTCACTCAACACCTGCGGCTCCCTGTCGATCCTCTTTAAGCGCCGGGACGTAAATGCAGTAACCACGCTGGGGAGCCGGAAATTCAGCATTTCCTCAGCATCCCTGTGCGTTGATAAGGACTGCCATTTCGTATCCTTACTTGCCTCGAACTCCGACTACAACTAGGCCAATGCCTCCTATGAGGGCGATCATGTGACCTCGTTCTCAACGTGGATATCGCGCGATTTAGTCGTCACAGCCGTAAGTCGAAGAGCGTTACGAGCCTCAACGCTGCACAAGTTGGATCCGTAAATGGAATGGAAAGACAAGATGAGATGGGAGGCTCGACTCTTCTATACCTAACGTGTTAGTTGCGTGCCTCATCCTAAATGTTGTTTGCAGCGATAGGTCCTTTGTTGAGCAGTCCTATAGACTGTACAGTGGAGTGCCGGCTCAAATTTGTGCCAGTTGATGCGCTGCCCATCTCGCGAGCGCTCGTGCAGCTTTTTTGTGAGCTGACCCCATGACCCGCTTTCTGCAATCAGCCTTTAAAGGTGCTCGATACTTCAGAGGCCCATTTCAGCAGTTCTGGATCGACTGACCATCTACTTATGATAGAGGCATTTCTCGGATAGGTATTCCGTGCCGGGAGGCCAGCATATTGATTAGCTGCAGTAGGGCTAAAGACCCTGATCCGGAGGGAGAATCTTCCATAGTCCCATTCCTACGACCCTCGCGGATCGCCTCATTGAGGTGTGCTGCCGTCATAGAAGTGGCATTTTCTTCCTGATAGCAAATAGTTGGAGCACGGCGCGTAGAAGGCGTTAGACGGCAGGCGAACAGCTGACCGCCTCCATTTTTTGGGAAAACGCCGGTCTCCAAGGTAGAGCATGGAAGGTTGAACTTACCATTCGATTACTGAAACTATTTCTCAGCTACAGGTTAAACCCGCCGGTCCCTTGAATTCAGACTCATCGCTTATATCCATATGGGTATACAGAATGAAAATGCCCTCATCATGAATTCATGAATCCAGTTCCGGCGTCTCGCACGTACGACGTATGTCCTATGAATGATCACCAGAATTCGCCCGGTTCCGCAAGACATCAGCCTGGCAGAGGCGAAGGCGCTGCCTGACCAGGCTGTGGGCACTCGCGAGGAAGCACTGTTGGAGAGCGGCGTGCCCTAGAAGGGTGCTCGTCGTCGGTGGTCTCAGTTGACCCCGACGAGGGTCGCCATGGGACTGCGCTGGTCCTATGAAGGCGAGTTGCCTGCGCCGCAGTTGCTGCTGCACGCGATTCGCCTGACAGCCCATCGACGGAGTCAGGGGCGGCTAAGCGATACCACGGACGCAGCACCGTACAAATCGATCAAAGTGGTCCAATGTGATCAGACATCCGTCTTCGCCAGTTCTAGGATGTTGCGTAGTGAAGAAGTGATACGACCGTTACAAAGGTCGGTCCAGCTTCCGCTTATAGGTGAGGGTCACATGTCAACGATCTTGATTATTATCCTGGTGCTGTTTTTGCTCGGTGGCGGGGGCTGGGGATACTCTCGTTGGCGCCGCTAGATCGCGCGATCACAGAATGAATGAAAGCATAACCATGCTGTATGATCGCGGCAGCGGCATGTATGAGGGAAGTTCGATTCTAAAGATAGGCCCGCGAAACCCTCTTTCAGGCTTTCTGAACCAAGTCAGCCCACCTGAAGTCTACCCTTCTTAGGTTCTCAGGAAAGCCGTGTGCTATGCCTTCGAATGCGATTCTGCACGAAGCTCGGCAACTCCACAACGTGAGTGATCGCCTTGACTCGCTGGCGGACGAACATCCTCTCGTCTCTGAAGCCCTCATCACCATCTCAGGAAACGTTCGCCAGACTGCTACGTTGCTGGAGGTGTTGGTGGTGACCAAAATGGGGCCCGTCTCCGGATCAGATCCAGCAAATGCCTGATTGGCCACATTCTGTTGGAACGACGTTCTGAGCCATCGAGAACAGATTCTGCGCGCTGTCCGTAAAAATTCTTATGATGAAGAAGAAGAAAAATCGGCTAGAGATCGCGAGGAAGATCATCTCCGACGTAAATAGGGAGATGCAGAAGCCGCGATTGACGGAGTCAGTCCGCAATGGCAGAAACCAGGCCGCGCCGGTCGTCAAAGACCCTCCTGTTCGTTCTGCAAGAGTGTGAACTTCAGTCTTCAGCACGGCTCGATGTTGCGACCGTTGAAGCGCAGAGACTATCAATGGCACATCGGAGAAGACCGCAGCGGATTTCTTCCAGTTACCTGTGTCCTCGGCTACCCAGTTCTGGAATTAGCTGGCCCCGAAGTAATTTAGGCATCGTTGTTTACTCAAGTGGCAGCAAACCATATGAAGTTGTTCGAATCGTAAGCGTACGGCGACCCCCCTCTGGCGAGAGCAGTTGTGTAGGGGCGAAGATCAGCTCATGGCTGATGCAGGGGGAGTGAGTTCGGGTCGTCGAGTACGCCGGTGGCGGTCGGTTTCAGAGAAGCGACAGATCGTGCAGTTGACGTTGGAGCCTGGTATCAGCGTGGCCGAAGTGGCGCGAGCGCACGGTTTGAACGCGAACCAGGTGTTCAGGTGGCGGCGATCGTTCGAACGCGGAGAACTCACCGAGTCTCCCGCAGCCCTGATTCCGGTCACCTTCACGAGTGCGAGTGAGTCTCCGAGCGATGCGGAGGAAGTATCGCGAGCATCAAGTGGCGGCGCGATTCACATCGAGCTTCCAGGTCGAGCGATGATCAGCGTGGAAAGCGGCGCTGATCCCTCCTTGGTGCGGTTGATCCTTGAGAGTCTGCGCAAGTGATCCAGCTTCCTGTTGGGACCAGGATCTGGATCGCAGCCGGGGTAACGGATCTGCGCCGCGGTTTTGATGGCCTGAGTGCGCAGGTGCAGAACGTGCTTCAACAGCAACCGTTCTCCGGACACGTCTTCGTGTTTCGTGGGCGCAGAGGCGACATCGTAAAACTGCTGTGGTGGGATGGTGATGGTCTCTGCCTGTTTGCCAAGCGACTGGAGCGGGGTCGATTCATCTGGCCGAAGGTGGAGACAGGAACTGTGCATCTGAGTCGCGCCCAGTTGTCGATGCTTTTGGAAGGGATCGACTGGCGCAGAGTCGAGCGTACGTGGACGCCGGAAGTCGCGGTCTGATGACCATCATGATTCCCCTGTGTTGATGCGGGTTTTCCACGGATGCACTGCCTCCAAGTAATGGCATACTGCGTCCATGGATCGCGCTCCGCTGCCTGACCTCGACAGCCTTGACCGTGACGCACTGGTAGCGCTGGTCCGGGCGCATCAAGCAGAACTCGCATCGCTGATCGCTGATCGAGATGAGGAACTCCAGAGGCTCGAAGCCGAACTGGAATCGCAGCGCCAGACAGTCTCCCAACAAGCCGATGAACTCCGCACACGCAGCCAACGGATCGAGCACATGAAGCTCATGATCGAGAAGCTGCGGCACATGATGTTCGGCAAGAAGAGCGAGAAGATCGTAATTAAGCTTGAGCAGCTGGAGTTTGGTCTTGAGGAGGAAGAGACGACCCAGGCCGAGATGGAAGCTGTGCTGGATCGCGTTTCACCGGCTAAGGAACCGAAGACAAGACCGGAGCGCAAGCCTCTGCCCGAGCATCTCGATCGCGAAGTGGTGACGCACGTTCCCGGACACGATTGCTGCCTCGATTGCGGCAGCAAGTTACGACACTTCGGTGACGATGTATCGGAACAACTGGAGTACATCCCAGACAGCTTCAAGGTCATCCGTCATGTGCGGCCGAAGTTCTCCTGCACAGGCTGCGACCGCGTGGTTGAAGCGCCTGCGCCATCGCGGCCGATCGAACGCGGCCTTGCCGGACCAGGTCTGCTGGCCCATGTCATCGTCTCGAAGTTCAGCGACCATCTGCCGCTGTATAGACAGTCGGAGATTTATGCCCGCCAGGGTGTTGAGATTTCCCGCTCGACACTGGCCGGCTGGGTAGGCGGTGCAAGCGATCTGCTTAGCCCGCTCGTAGACGCAATTCAGAAGCACGTGCTGGTGGGGCGCAAGCTGCACGCCGACGACACGCCCATGCCGGTGCTCTCTCCTGGTAACGGAAAGACCAAGACCGGACGTCTCTGGACCTATGTCCGAGATGACAGACCTGCCGGCGAAGAGACTGCGCCAGCAGTTTGGTTTGCATACTCGGAGGATCGCAAGGGCGAACATCCACGCCAGCATCTGAAGAACTTCAACGGCGCCCTGCAGGCAGACGCCTACGCAGGTTTTCATCACCTATACGGCAACCATATATATGAGGCGGCTTGCTGGGCTCATGCACGGCGCAAGTTCCACGAGATCCATGTGGTGCACGCTTCACCGACTACGACCGAAGCTCTGGCCAGAATCGGCGCTCTCTATCAAATCGAAGATGAGATCCGCGGCAGGCCTGCCGATCTCAGGCTGAGCATCCGCCAGTCGCGAGCCAGGCCACTGCTCGATGAGCTCAGAACTTGGATGGAGAAGGCTCTCCGCAGCTTGTCATCGAAGAGCGAGACTGCAGGCGCGATCCGGTACGCGCTCTCACGCTGGCGTGCGCTCACGCGTTACACCGAAGATGGTTTGCTTGAGATCGATAACAGCGCCGCCGAACGGGCGCTGCGGGCCGTCGCTCTTGGACGCAAGAACTTCCTCTCCTGCGGATCTGATTGCGGCGGTGAGCGTGCCGCGGCCATGTACTCGCTAATCGGTTCGGCGAAGCTCAACGGGCTGGACCCGGAGCTCTACCTCCGCACTGTGCTGGCACAGATCGCTGATCACCCCATCAGCAACATCCAGGTTCTCCTGCCCTGGAACCTGGCCCCCTCGCTTCAGACCCACGCTTCCCGGGCCGCTTAGACACACTCATCAGGTGTCCACCAAAAAACAAGTGGACACCTGCTGACACACTCTACGTCTCCTCAAGAGGGACTCGGCGTACGCTTACTTCGAATCTCCCACGTTCGAGCAAGCCGCGCGTGACCATGGCAATTCTAAAAGACAGAGCGGGGTGGGTCCGGCCAAACGGGACTGGCCAATTGAATGCTCCAGATGGGGCCCCCTTCATAGCGTGGGCCTTCTTCTCTGACGAAGGCCGGAGCTTGCCCGCCGGCGATCCAAATCTGAACCTTCGGCGGCTGCTTACCGATCAGCGGCGCCACCACGCCCGGGACACCTCCAAGCTCGATCTTGATTTCATAACGCATGGCCTTGCGAGGAGAACCAACTAACGAAAAGGGCTCTTCGCCGCGGGGAGAAACCGCGAGTCTCACCAGCCGTGGCTTCGGGGTAACCACGATCATGGACACTTTCGTCGCCGGCGTATCAGGCCGGATGTTCTTCGCTATCGAAGAATCAAGCCGTTGACCAGGTCCGGCGGCAGATCAAAATGTTCAGTTGTGACCTCCTCCTTAGCATCCTTTCCTGTGGAGCGGACCGTAACCTGACCGCTGCGAGCGTCAATCGAAAGATCTACCGGATGGGGAAAAGAAGGCCCTTTCTGTATATGGCGGTTGGTGATGAGCTGGAAGGTAGCGCCTTGAGAGAATACTGTAGTTTCGTCGTCGACCGAGCCGTCCTTGAAACGGAAGAGCAACCGGGAGGTAACCTTCTCGCCCCGGACGACCTGCGAGAGGTCACCTACCGCGAGCACGCGGCCTTCTTCTGTACGCAGTACGAGAAAGCCGTGGACAGTTCCCTCAACATGGTGCACGGGTATGGGCTCAGCTGGAGCACCCGAGTGAAAAGCACAGACCAGTACAACGGTGAAGGACCCGCATCGGAGACGTTGTGCCAGAGCGCTTTTCATGCCTTCTATGATGAAACGGTAAATCTAATGCCGCACTCACCTCCGGCCACCAGAACCTGGCGGCTGGGAAGCAGTATCGCCGTTGGAGCCTGCGCGCACGATTCATCGAGCGGGTTATGGGCAGCGAGTTGCTTGAGCACTTGTACCCGCACGATCGGCACCACTTCCAAACACCAGCTCCATGACACAGAACAATATGCTATTCGCTGTTCGTCACATGCACTACAAACTTCATAGAGCTGTGACCGCTGCCACAATAGTGGCCGCACTTTCCTTCAAGGTCACCCACTTTATCGGGGGTGATCGTCACCTCGGCAGGATGGTCCTTTTTTGTCGTCGCGTTTACATGCAGATCTGGAATCACGAGACTGTGTTCAACATCTTCGGAAGTAATTACTAGTTTGACCGTTTCGCCTTTTTTAACCGTGATCTCCGCCGGATCAAAGGAAAAGCGCTTCGCGTGAATCTCAATGGTGCGAGCCGCTTCTTGCCCAACGGCAACGGGGACACCTTGGATGAAGCCGGCACATATCAGAAATGCCGCAGCCATGCTAAGCCATTTCATAAATTCTTGATTACCCCCACCGTCCAATGGTGTGCACAACGTTTTTAGACACTCAAATCGACTGCCCACTTAGCTCGACGCCATATTTCTTTACATTGACGGAAGGAGCGCCTAAGCAACTTGAGTATAGGAAGCTCACTCCAGATGAGTGTCACCCAGATGTCATTGTTTGATCATTGTTCGGGAGATTGCTGGAATCTCGGATTAAGTTGAAGCGAAAATGGAGGAAAGGCTGTGCATGACTGCCCAGGGGTTCGGAATTTGCGCATCACTGCTTAGGTCACTCGTCGTTGAAGGCCAAAATAATTCCCACGGTAATCCACACCCCCAACCGCTTTCAAACCTATTCTTATTCAGCATTGACACCAGTAGCCTGAAGTCTCGACATATATTGCGCCCTCCAAATCGCGAGCATGTTAATCAGCTGAAGGGTGGCAGCGCCCTGCGAATTGGATAACGAGTATTCGACATGTCATAATTTCCTGCTCAGGTCCGTCCGCACAATGAGTTGATCTTGTTCCAATTGCCGCAAGTGCATCGTCAGCATCCGGGTAGAGTAGATGCGTTCGGCAACGCCTAGCGCAACCGGCTCAATCGAATGGGTCCATGCTGAAGTTCACATAGAATCTCCATCTTCCACTTCCCATGAATCAAATTCATGGCCAATTGTCGTAAGCGAAAGCGCCCCCAAAAGGTTCTGGCCCGGCCAGGATTC
>Ga0206981_10329_pt1 | contig 12556 bp, 8 predicted proteins | sample Alteio_BWMinCont_17_FD_153312 | JGI IMG/M metagenome (GOLD analysis project Ga0206981, IMG submission 153312) | Enriched cells from forest soil in Barre Woods Harvard Forest LTER site, Petersham, Massachusetts, United States -... | ecosystem: Environmental > Terrestrial > Soil > Temperate forest >... | reverse complement strand
GACTTATTTCGTCATGAAGACTCAAGAGAACCAATGATTTGGTGGCCGGAGGGATTGTCTGGCACGCCAATCGCCCAACGGCGGGGCGACTATAGGAATGGAGCGGGAGACGGGGATCGAACCCGCAACCAACGGCTTGGGAAGCCGCTACTCTACCATTGAGCTACTCCCGCTTCGAACCTAATTATACTGCGGAAGAACGCGCCCTGCCTCACTGCGCCGACGCCGAGAGCCTGTCCGCTGATTCCGATCGGCCCGCGGCTCAAAAAGCAAGAGAGTTCACATGGCGCCCGCTATCCCTTCGACAGCAGCGTCACTGGGGTCAATATGCGCGGGCGTATCGGCAAACGAGCACGATGCAGCGTGATCAGCATAGCGGGGAAGGAGAAACAGGAGCAGGCAAGGGATGAAAGCGGGCAGTGCCAGCAGCTGAATACTGATGGGACGGTAGGATCCAAGGCTGTCGAATAAACGTCCGACCACAAGTGGTCCGGTTGCGCCGCCAACCTCATAGGATGTCCAAGTAAGGGCGTAGAGAGTCGAGAGTCGCTTCAGGCCGAAGTAGCGGCTGAGCAAATAGGGAGTAATGTCGCCCTCACTGCCCATGCTGAAGCCGATCAACGACGCTGCCACCAGTCCGGCCGTCACCGTGTGCGCAACGGATAAGAGAACAATCCCGAGTACTGTCATCAGCAGCATTATCTGCGACACGCGAGGTCCGAAAAAGCGGTCGAGAAAAACCCCGGTGAGAACTCGCCCGACGAGACCAGCGGCGCCAAGGAGCGAGATCGCGTAGGCAGCTCCCTGGGTCGAAATGCCTCGATCGGTCAGCATCGGAGACAGGTGGGCGATGATTCCATTGACGCTGAAGGCATAGAGACAAACGGTGGCGGCGATGATCCAGAAGATACGGCTCCGGAGGGCGGAAGCGACTCCACGACCTGAATCATTCGAGATGCGTTCGCTCGAAAGTGTTGCGGACTGCTCCCGGGCAAATCGCGCCGCGAACGGAAATCCCAAGCCGAAAGCAAGCAGGCCCAGGATGACATATGCAGTGCGCCAGCCGTAGCGAGTGATGGCGGCCTGAGCGACAACGGGAAGCAGCATGGCTCCGCAGGCGCCGCCCGCCAGCATGATGGACAGAGCCAGGCCTCGGCGGCGATTGAACCAGGTAGAGATGGCTCGCGAGTAGCCAAGGTACGCCGTCCCGTTCCCCACCAGCCCGATGAGAAAGTACGTCAGATAGAAGTGGATCAGGTGGGGCGTAAGCCATGCGAGGGAAACGTAGGACGCGGAGAAGACGAAGATGCAAGGAAGGATGATGCGTCGCGGTCCAAGTCTGTCGAGGAGAAATCCCAGGCCCGGTGAAGCCGCGGCCACCGTAAGGGCCGCAATGCTGAAGGCCGCGGAGATTCCCTCGCGATGCCAGCCGAACGTGACGGAGAGCGGCTTGATGAAAAGCCCAAACGTGTATGGCACTACGGCTGCGAAGCTGACCATGACGCCGAAGAATCCAGCCAGAACGACTTTCCAACCGGAATAGGAAAGGCTCGACTCGGAGTGAGGAACGGCTGGCGTAAGTGGAGTCCGGTCCATCCGCTTATTTGACCTCGTTTTGTACAGATCATGGTTCCAAAAACGCTGAGCACGCCGTCTCGGAAGGAAAGGCCGGCGTGCGTTCGAACTTAATAGAGAATTTTCAGCGCAAATTGGGTGAGTCGTGGAGGGGAAGCCTGAAGAACTCTCCCGAAGTTCGTCGATGCAATGTCGGCGATGGGCAATCCGAAGTTCGCGTGATTGGCGACGTTGAACGATTCGGCTCGGAACTGCATGTGAAGCCGCTCGGTAAGGGTGAAGTTCTTGATCGCCGAAAAGTCCACGTCGGCATAGCCGGGACCGCGAACTGCATTGCGGCTTTCATCTCCAAATTGCCCCGCTTGTGTTTGAGGATTGAGACGCTGGAAGGGCGCCGTGCCGACCCATTGGTCCACGCTATGCGGGCCGTGGTTTGGATTGCCAACAAGATTCGGCCGGCTCGCAAAGAAACCCGAAATGGGAGGAGCAGATGCCTGTAACGACACATTGGCGCTGTCATAGACAGTGAATGGCGTGGGTGAGTTGGCACTTGCAATGCCATTCAGTTGCCAGCCATCCAGGAGCACTTTCCCGAATCCTTGTGTCTTGTGCGCGAAGGGAATCTCCCAACTGGCACTCGCGACGAGGCGATGCCTCGCGTCAAATATGGATGGCCCATGTTCGGCTTTCAGGTCAAATGGGTTTTGCGCGAGATCGTTCTCGCCGCTCAGCGGCTTCGCGGAGGCACCCTGCAGATTCATCGAGGAGAGATAATCCAGCGTCTTCGAGAGCCAATACGACACGTTGAAGCCCAGCCCACTCACATATTGGCGGGAGAAACTCACCTGTCCAGCGTGATAGGTGGAGTTCTGTCCGTAAGTAAGTTCAGCGATGGTGGCGAACTGACAAGCGCCATTTGGGGAACAGTTCGCGTGAATACGACGGCGGTCTGCGTTTTGCGCAGTGGCGCCGGGCCCGTAAACCGCCGGATTGGCATCGATGTTACGGGGCAGGTGCGTGCCCTTTGTCCCGACATACCGGACTTCGAGCACGTAGCTCCTGGCAACTTCTCTCTGGATAGAGAGGTTCCAATCTTGTGCGTTCGAGGGCCGGGCTTTCGTATCCATCACAAACGGAGTCGATGGACTAAGGAAGGTGTTCGGGGCGGGTATCGCCACATCGCTGTAAGGATCAGCGAAATTGAGAGTGGGCGGTGTAATCTGTTCGAACTGCGCCCATGGAAGTGAACTGATAGGCCCTTGCGAGGTCACGCCGGATCCATTCGCAAACGGATCATAGAAGATCCCATAGGACGATCGGATCGACCAGTGTGCTTGTCCGGTGGGATCCCAGACGATGCCGATTCTTGGCATGAAGCCCTTGTAGTAGCTGGGTGCGATTCCCTTTGACACGCCCGGATCTCCGGGAAATAGAACGCCGGTAGGAGCGCCTGGCATCACGTGGGACTGCACGCCGGGGATGAAAGCGTTCAGCCGGTTGCGTGTCTCTGTGTTGGGATTGATGATTTCGTATCGCAGCCCATAGTTGATCGCGATCCGGGCCGTGGCCCGCCATTCATCCTGAAAGTACGTTCCCATACCCCAATTGCGAACGTACCGGGTAAAGTCCCCGCGACCCTGATAGAACACAACGGGCGCGCCGAGCAGCAGGTTCGCGAAGGCGTCGTTGGTGGGAAAGGATGAAGCAAAGATGAAGAAGGCGTTGGGCGCGATCGACTGGAAAAGGTTCAACTGATTGCGTCGAAACTCGCCGCCAACTTTGATGGAGTGGTCTCCATGAAACCACGAGAATCCATCATGAACCTCATAGGTGTTCTGGACTGAGGTGCGTGGGCCGGTAATCGCGCCGCCAATCGGAGAGTAACCCGACAGGTTGAAAAACGGCGGTCCCTGCCCGATAGACGAGGCGGAATCGTAGTCGAATCCGAGCGCCCGTGGCGGCGTTCTGTTCAGTCGCTGGTCGAAGAGAAACTGATAGCGAAAAAACGACGCTTCGAAGGAATTGACTTTCGATGAAGAGACGAGGAAAGTGTTCGATCCGACGATCGAGTGGGCGGTATAGTCATCTCGCGTTGGAAACCCGGGAAGGTCAGAGCCGCGAACGGATACAGGGTTGATGTTATATCCGGTGAAATAGGAATAGCGGCTGAAGTATTGGCTCCTGGCGGACGGATGCAGATCAATTCGAATGCCCGTCTGATCATCGTTGTTGGTACCGACCACGGTCGCGGTATAGATGGATGGTGTCACGTTGCCGGAAGGGTAGAGGTTGGAAACATTGATCGCGATGGGATTGAATGCCGCGGACGGAATTTGATTATTCGGAAAGGGCACGCCACCGGCCGCAAAATTGATGAGAGGATGACCGATCCCGGAGAAGTCTCCCTGCTTCTGCGCATCAGTTGGCACAGTTGCGGAGGTCGTAATCCCTTGGCGGTTGCGAAAGCCCTCGTAGTACGAGAAGAAGAAGATTCGATCGGTTTGGATCGGTCCGCCTGCGGTAACTCCGAATTGGTTCTGCTTCAGCGGTTCGACCGCCGATGAGAAGTAATTGCGGGTATCAAGCGCATCATTGCGAAAGAACTCAAAAGCGGTGCCATGTAACTGGTTTCCGCCGGCACGAGTAACAACGCTGGTCGTCGATCCGGTGTTGGAGCCAAATTCCGGTGGGGCTGTGTTGGTCAGGATGCGGAACTCAGCGATCGCGTCGATGGGGACCTTGAGGGCAAACCCCCCGTCCATTCGATTGACATTTTGCACACCGTCGAGCAGGAAGTTGTTGGCTTCAGGCCGCTGGCCGTTCACCGCATACGATTGCCCGGCGCGGAGAGAACCTCCCTCCGTTGCCAAACCTGCAGAGAGCGGCGCGACGCCGGCTTGCAACAAACCAAGTTGAGCAAAATTTCGCCCGTTGAGAGGCAGGTCGAGGACTTCTCTGCCGCTGATCACCTTCCCCAACGTATTGGTCGATGTATCGATGGAGGCGGGCGTGTCAGTGACAGCGACTGATTCTGTAACCGAGGCGAGAGCCAACGGAATATCGATGCGGCTTGTTTGACTGACGGTGATGTCAATGGGGGACTCGGAGAAGTGCGCGAAACCTGGAGCGTCCACTGATAGTGAGTAATGACCAACGTTGAGCTGGACCAGACGGTAAAAGCCCTCGGCGTCTGACGTCTGGCTGCGAGTCGCATTCGTTTCGATGTTCTTTAGCTGGATGGATGCGTTCGCTACCGCGGCTCCATTCTTTTCGGTGAGACGGCCTTCTAGCGCGCCTGCTGCGTCCTGGGCACACACGGCTGCGGGTAGCGACAGCAGCATAATGAGGTTGAAGAGTTGTGAAAAAGCCCGGTAGGGGCACAGAGACTGGAGACTCTCTTGGGGAAGAGTGGCTTTCATGGTTTGGCCTCGAGGTCATGATCGATGCATCACGAGAGCGATGCAGATCTTCCCTGGTTCCTGTGAGATCTGCTATCGCGACCGTAGACGCAACGGTACCGGGCAATGTGCGCGTCGTCTTCGGTCCCTGGTTGGAGGCTTGAGTCAATCGATCGGAGGAACTGCTGCGCCCGCAGTCCGAAGCTTCACGGCCGTGCTCTGCCAGGTATGGCCCTTACCATCCCAGCTCAGCTGCTGCGAGTGCTGTTCCTTCGACCCGCGCACGTATCTTTCTGAAGGCGGTATCCCGAGCGGTTGACATGTCATCGGCAAAGGGTGCGAAGCCACAATCATCCGTTGTTCCGAGTTGCTCCCTGGATAGAAAGAAGGCGGCTTCGAGAACTCGATCGCGGACCTGGGCAGCAGTCTCGACCACTGGATTGATCGGATCGATCACGCCGATGAAGATGCGATGATCAGCATCCGCGAGCTCGCTTATCAGTTGCAACATGCGCTTCTTGTCGGGTTCACTAGCCATTTGCAGGTAGAATCGGCCCACGTTCAGCTTGAAGAGATCCGGCAGGAAGGTTGCGTAATCGACGTCGGCGCTGTGGGTTGAATCGTGATCGCCGCCAGGGCACACGTGGACTCCGATTCTGGGGCGATCCTCGGCTGAAAAACGTTCAAGCACCTGGTTATTGAGGGCGACAAAGCTGCGCAGCAAAGCACCCGAAGGGTCGAGTTTCAACGAGAGCCGCCCCTCGGTGAAGTCAATCTGAACGCATGCAGCTCCGGCATCGAGAGCGCCTCGAATGTCGGCTTCGGCTTCATCGATGAGGTCGGAAATGAATTCCTCGCGCGGGTAGGCGGGGAGACCTTCGCCGGGATAGAGCAGACTCAATGCGGATGCGGATATGACCGCCTGCTTTACCGGGCGCCTGGTGTAACCGCGAGCAGCCTTTGTATAGATATCGGCGTGTATTGCGTAGCGGAATGGCCCGCTCGTAAGTCGAGGCAACTGGCGTTGGTGTCCGTCGGCAAAGGGAATGACAACGCCATCCGCCGCCAGGTTTTGCAAGCCGGTGAGAGGGTATGTGGCAAAGCTTGGCTTGGTCTGCTCGCCATCGGTTATGACGGGCGAATCGGTTTGTTCGAGACCAAGAATCGTCTCGCGCAGCGCCTCCTCGTATAGACGCTCCAGCGCCTGGGCGGTAATGCCGCCAGTCTCGAAGGACTTGATCGCCTCAATCAATTGGGGAGGGCGGGGTATGCTTCCAATTTGTTCGGTCGGAATCGCCATTCGCGCAGTGTAGCAACGCAAAGCACTGAAGAAGGTCCACCAAAAGGATGAGTTGATGACACGCGTTGTCAGATCGGTTGATGGTCGCGAAACGGGCTTCGGTGGCTGAGCGGCGAATCTGACCGCCGAACCGCTGGTTGCAGGTTTCAGGCTTCGGGGTAGAATGGGATTCCATGTTGACCGTCATTTCGGATTACTTACGCAAACATTCCCATAGCATGGTGCCGGCGCTGTGGCTCTTCCTCGCCAGCCTGGGCACCGTGGCTCTCGCAGCGTATCCGATGTACGTGATTCGGCCTTTTCGCGAGCAAACGCCCGCGGCCCTCGATCGTGCCCTTTGGGTGCTGCTGCACGACAAGCCGCTATTGTCGATCCTGGCTTTGGCAATTTCTGCGTTGGCCCTTCTTGTGTGGCGACGTGCCGGTTGGATCTCACGACTGTTTCTGGCTCCTTCGATCGCGTTTGTCGTGCTCGGGGCGGTTTCAGCGTGGATCAACCCCTATGAGCACATGTTCCATCCTTTCGGTGAACCGCACTATATCGCAGCCCAGCAGGCCTCACTCGAAGCCAGCGACATGGTCATCGCTGTCACCCTCGGAGGAGAGAGTCGCGCCTATCCGATTCGGGAAATGGGTTATCACCACGTGGTGAACGACCGGCTGCACGGGTTGCCGATCGTTGTCACTTATTGAACGCTCTGCCACACGGGTCTGGTCTGGACCCGCAGCAGGAACGGACGCGAACTTCACTTTCACTTGGCGGGCATCAATAATCAGAACTTCCTGATGCGCGATGAGGAGACCGGGAGCTATTGGCAGCAGGTAACAGGCGCCGCCATTGCCGGGCCTTTGAAGGGGCAGCATCTGACGTTGTTTCCGAAGGATGAACTCAGTTTCGATCTCTGGAAGAAGGGGCATCCGAACGGAACGGTGCTGGCGCCGCTGCCGCTTTACGCCTCGAAGTACGAAAAGGCCGATTGGGAAAGCGAGTATTCCAAGCTGCCAACCGTGATTCATGCGTCGAAGGGCACTCTGGCCGACCGAGAGACCATCATCGGCGTGGTGAGGAATGGAGCGGCCCTGGCGTATCCGCTGAGCAGTCTGACCGTGCAGTCGCCGGTACTGCTCGATACGGTGGGTGGCGAGCCGGTCATGCTGGTGCTTGGTCCGGACGGGAAATCGGTGCGCGTCTTCTCACGCAACATCGGGGGAAGGACGCTTGAGTTTTATGGCCGCGGCGGAGCCCACGGGAGCGATCCATGGGCTTTGCTCGAATCTGCTTCCCTGGCCGAGTGGTCTTTCGACGGATGCGCGTTGACCGGCGAATGGAAGGGACAGTGTCTGGTGCGAATGGATGCATTGAAGGATTACTGGTTCGACTGGGAACACTACCACCCGCGCACCGGCATCTACCGGCACTAAGTCAGAAGAGACTGCATCGGACCGGATTGAATCATGAGTTGAACACGGGCGGCGGCATGCGTTTGTTGCCGGTCTTTTGCTTCCGCAAGCCCTGATTCGGGATGCCGAGTAGATTCAGGAAGGGCGTCGTGCACATGGTGGTAACCAGAGCCATGACGACCAGCATGGTGAAGAGCGTGGGCGAGAATACCCCTACGTTATAGCCTATGTTCAGGACAATTAACTCTACGAGTCCTCGTGTATTGAGGAGTGCCCCGAGGGCCAGCGAGTCCCGCCACGATTGTCCGGTCCAACGCGCCGCCGCTGTCGCTCCGCCGATCTTTCCAAGCATGGCAGCCAAAAGGACGACGCCTGCCCAAAGCCACATGGTGGGCTTGTTCAGCAAATCAAGGCGTGTGCGCATGCCGGTCAGGGCAAAAAAGAGCGGCAGCAACAGGACGGAGACGAGCATCTCGAGGCGCCCGCGTATCGTTTCATGCCATGAATTGGAGCGAGGAAAACATACCCCGGCCAGAAACGCTCCGAAGAGGGGATGAAGCCCGAGCGCATCGGTAGCTGCCGCGGAAGCGAATGCGAAAGCGACCATGACTGCGAGTAGTTCGATGGAAAGGTCGCGACTCTTTCGCAAGCGAAGGAGTCGAGCCGCAATCGGCCGAACCACGATAATCATCACCAGCAAATAGATGGCCAGGCCCATGAGCCGGATGGCCATGGATAACGGACCACCGCCGACGCCGACCAAAGCCAACGCGAGCGCGAGCAGTATCCACGCAACCAGGTCATCCACCGCGGCGCACGTGATTGCGGTTGTTCCTAACTTGGTGCTTTGGATGCCCCGCTCTTCGAGGATGCGTGCGAGCACGGGAAATGCCGTGATGCTCATTGAGATACCAAGAAACAGGACGAATGGCCCGCTTCCGATTCCGTGCGGGGCAAAGCGAGTGCGCAGCGGATGGGCCAGCAGGGCGCTAATCGCAAACGGGGCCAGGATACTCATCGTGCTGGACAAAGCCGCAGTGGCGCGTTGATGGTAAAGGTGCTCAATATTCACTTCTGTCCCGATTAGAAACAGGAAAAGAACAAGGCCTACCGTGGACAGAATCTCGAACGACGCCATTGAGGATGGCGAGAAGAGTGCACCGGCTGCTTGGGGCGCGACGCGGCCAAATACCGAGGGGCCTAAAAGAATGCCTCCCACTATTTCGCCGATCACTCGCGATTGGCCCAGCCTGCGAGCCAGTGAACCGCAGGCAAGGGTCACGAGTATAACGACCGGTATCTGGAAGAGGAGGGACATCGTCACCAATCCGGTGGAATCCTGGTTACAAGCGATAGATAATCCTTATATCAACAGTGGATCTTTATCAAACAGGCAAGTAGGGCTTGTTTGATTGCAAGCCCGGACTCTTCAGCCGCAGAATTCAACTCCCCACCTTTCGGTGGATGCGCGAAACTGGATCGCAGGTGATGATTCAGAATTCGGCTTCCCCATTTCCCTAGTTCGCGAAGGCCTTGGAGACCCAGCGGCGCAATGTCGAGTCCCATCCACGAACCTTCCTTGACGTGCGGAGCAACCATCGTTCAGGACGTACCAAGGAGAAGAAGCGCGCTCCGCGTCAACTTGACCATCGCGCTGTTTGTCTGGGCGATGTGGCTCTTGTTCGGAGGCCGACTCGCAATCCATCACCTGTTTGCGGATTGGAAGGTCGCGCTTACCATGGTTTTCGGTTCCATGGTGGGTGGCGGCACCAGCGAAGGTGGAGGTGCGATCGCCTTTCCTATCTTCACCAAACTGCTGCACATTGGCCCCTACGACGCACGTAATTTCTCGCTGGCAATCCAGAGCGTAGGCATGGGATCTGCATCGCTGAGTATCCTGTATCTGCGCATTCCTATAGAACGGCGCGTGCTCATCTATGCCGGGTTTCCGGGCGTGCTTGGTGTTATCTTCGGCGCCTACCTGGTCGCGCCATTTGTTCCGCCGGTCATCGTGCGTACTTCGTTTACGCTGCTGGTGAGCAGCCTTGGCGTAGCTCTGTTGCTTGTAAATCGCGAGAAGACTGTTTCGCGCAATGCGTGCATGCCGATTTTCGGGCCACGCGAGAAGAGCATTCTAATCGTGGCTGGGTTTGTGGGAGGAGTGGTGAGCGCGCTGGTCGGAACCGGTGAGAACTCCGTTATCTTCATGGTCATGGTGCTGCTGTTCCGCATCAACGAAAAGATCGTCACACCCACGACCGTCATTTTGATGACCATGGTTACCATTCCGGGTTTCCTTTTGCACGTTTTCGCGCTGAGAGACTTTACGCCGGCCGTGTTGGGCTATTGGCTTGCGGCTGTGCCCGTGGTCGCGGTTGGAGCGCCGCTGGGTGCCTTGATTTGCTCACACATGAAGCGGCCCGCCATCGTGCTGCTGCTCCTGTGCCTCATCGCTCTTGAGTTCTTGAGCACACTGCTTCTCGTGCCGATGTCGCGGCACGTGCTTTGGGCATCTCTGTCAACGCTCGCGGTATGCGGGTCAATCGATTGGGTCATGAGCCGCGCGACCAGGTATCGTCCGGAGAGCGTCCGGCCCGCTGTCCTTACGCATGAAACCAAAGCCTGATCAACGTCTGCGCCGGCTCTATCTCTCTCGATCGCTCGGCTAATTCAACCTTTCGATGGATGCCGCCCTGGTCCGCGTTCCTGTAGGGTTGCGTGTGCAGTGGTCTGCGCCTCCCCGCGGCGCTTGGGTCGTTCAAGTACCTTATGGCTGACGAGAGGCAGGACAACAAGACGGCGCTCCAGGCCGATGCTGTCGTCATCGGCGGCGGCCTTGCGGGACAGGCGGCTGCCATCCACCTTGCGCGCGGCAGCTTGCGGGTGGTTTGCCTCGAGCACCGGGAGTCTTTTCCCCACATTATCGGCGAGTCTCTCGACTGGTCTGCTCCCCAGTTATTCGCACAACTAGGCCTGACAATGGAGGAGCTTGTGGCCTCGGGCGCGGCCACGTTCAAGCGGCATGTCACCGTGATTGCACCTGACGGCTCCAGGGAGGAATACCTTCCCGGTGCTTGGCTCGCCGAGCGCCCATGGAATGTGGAAGTGCGCACGCTGCATCTGGACCGCCAGCAGGTGCATGAACGGCTGCAGCAGTCGACGCGTGCTCACGGAGTCTTGACACTTCACGAGCGGGCGGTTGGATTCGAGATTAGCGATCGCCGAATCCTGAGCATTACTACGTCGCAAGGCCGCTGCATCCGGGCCCCCTGGTTCATCGACGCGTCGGGCGCCTCAGCCAGCATGCTCGGCAGGGAATTCAGTTTGTCGTATGTCGCTTATGGGCCGCGGAAGGTCGCGCTGTGGGCGCACTTTTCCACCAACGACTGGGTGGAAGGAACCACGCTCTATATGCTCAGCAGGGCGGGCGAGTACATGGACTGGATTTGGGAGATCCCCATCCGTCCCGGCGTCAGCAGCATCGGATATGTCGCCCCTGGATCAAAGGTCAAGATTCAACGTGCAAACGGCCTTTCGAACGGAGACCTGCTTGCAGATCAAATGGAGAAGTTCCCACGTCTGGGTTCTCTCGTCAAGGACGGCCCTCCCGAGCGGGTCGCGGTCACGTCGTTTCTTTGCCGCACTTATCTGGGCGTCTGCGGGCCGAACTGGATCATCATCGGAGAGGCCGCTTCCCAGTCTGACCCGATCACGGGCAACGGAGTTACGGCGGCGCTGCGTCACGCGGCAGAAGCAGGGACGCTTGTATGCAAGTATCAGCGCCAAGGAAGTATCCCGGTTCTGGCGAGAATTACCTATAACATGCGCGTGCTCGGGGTCGGTCGCTTCTTCAATAGCCTCATAGAGAAGATGTTTTACGAAACGCCCCTTCGCGCACGATTGGGGTTATTCGGTATTGCGCGCGCGTACACCGTTCCTGCATGGCTCGCCAATCTCGTGTATTCCCGCGTCCGACCTAAGCGTCTGCTGGGAACTGTCGTCTTTTGTTCTGCCCTCCTGGCTATCCGGGCAACAATATGGGCCGCGTCTCGACTGAACCGGTTCTTTAGCGAGCGATCCAGACAATCAATCCAATCTATCCATGAGAGAAGGGAGCAGCGCCGTGAATTGCAAGCTCCAAGGTAAGGGCGACGCCATTCTCTTCATCCATGGCATGCCGACCAACCATAAGCTTTGGGACGAAGTGATTGGGCAGCTCTCCCACAATCATCGATGCTTTGCCGTCGACTTGCCAGGAATGGGAGCCACGCCGTTCGCTCCATACAGCTCCGATTATCTTGATCGCATGGCAATACAGATAGAACGGCTTCGCATTCAGCACGGAGTAAAGAAATGGCACGTGGTTGGACACGACGCCGGCTCAGCGATCGCCGTTCAGTACGCCAGCCGGTTTGGGCGCAACGTGGCGTGTCTTGTTCTCTTATCGCCGGCGATCTTTCCTGAGCTAAAGCCTTTCTATCTTCTGAACCCGCTTCGGAAGCCGCTGTTGGGAGAAGTGCTGGCTCCGTTCGTTCACTTCGTCTTTTGGCAAATTGCGATGCGGCGGGCGATCGCCGGCCAAGCCAATCGAGTTTTGCTGCGGGCATTTCGCCAACCCTTTTCCGGACTTGCAGGCGCCTGGCGATTCATGCGACTGGTGCGCTGGGGAAGACCTGAAGATCTGCTGGGTGGAATCCCAGCGATACTTGCTGAATTACCGATGCCCACACTGGTCCTCCATGGAACGCGTGATGTATTGCCTGCTTCCTTCGCGGAGCGAGCGGCTTCGCTCATCTCAAACTCAACCCTCGTCACGCTCGATGCGGGGCATTTTGTTCCCCTTGAGAGGCCAAACGAAGTTGTTACCTGTCTTCAAAGCTTCT
>Ga0206981_10328_pt1 | contig 12588 bp, 9 predicted proteins | sample Alteio_BWMinCont_17_FD_153312 | JGI IMG/M metagenome (GOLD analysis project Ga0206981, IMG submission 153312) | Enriched cells from forest soil in Barre Woods Harvard Forest LTER site, Petersham, Massachusetts, United States -... | ecosystem: Environmental > Terrestrial > Soil > Temperate forest >... | reverse complement strand
CTTTTCAGGCTTCTGCACGCCCTCTTTTGCTCGAGGTGCATATGGCAACCGCCGGGGGGAAGCGAAATCAGGCCAGCTATTTCGTCGATCTATGCCTCCAAGTGCTGTGTGCCGCGAGTTGTATCCCTCAGTTAAGCAGGCAGCATGAATGGGTCTTTGCCAGTCGACAAAATTTCTGCAAAGCTGCTACAAAAAGCTTTCCAGAAATGCCTTTAGTAGATAGAGGATGCTCTTCCAGAGCTTCTGCGAATTTGCGGAGATCCGGGAAATGATCCTCAATATCACAGCAGAGCCTAAGTCATACCGAAACGGCCGTTGGAACAGGTTCAGGATGCTTCTGGATCTCGGGCCTGATCGCCTTGGTGCCATACAAGCTCAGGACGACGGGCAGCGCTCTGTTCAATTTGCCCTCACACGTATTCAGGGCAAATGGAAGATTAGGATTCTCTCCAAGCTCCAGCATGGCCCCGTTCGATTGAGTCAGCTCCGCAAAATGCTCCCTCCGTCTCAAAAGAAAGAGCTGACGCCATATGTGCGCGAGTTGGAGAGTGCTGGCCTGATCGTCCGTATCGATCGGAGTGGTAGAAGGCCATATGTGGAGTATTCCCTTTCAGATCCACTGGGCGTCAGTGCATTGCACCTCTTCAATGCTTTGACGCAAATGCGCTAGCTAGTACTAAGCACCGCTGCAAGCATTCCTTCTCATGGTTGCTGCGTTCGGCATTTTCTTGGCGTTGCTCTTCAGCCGCACGAGAGGCCACGTCGTGAGCACAATGCTGGCGCACTTCTCCTTCAATATGAGCCTTGCTGTGGGGGGAGCAATCCTCGGTTCGGTCTTCATCTGGACTCTGGCTTTCATCTTCTCGATTGTTGCGATTTTTGGCCTCGCCAAGCTCTCGGCACAGCCCATCCGCATAGCCTAAACGGGTGAGGTCTTTACTCCTCTCGGGACGGAGATTTGGTCGCGATAGATTGTCTGGCCCAGAGGCGCAGGAGGCTGCAGTGCGCCAAAAGCATTGTCAGGTCAGTCCACGGGTGGCACTTTGCATGTATTCCAGATCAATCTGTGCCTTTCTCGGCTTAATGCAGGCCTCGTAAAAGGCCTCGAGACGACGAGCGGCATGGCAAAATGAGAGCTGTTCAAATGGTTCGGCTCGCTGAATGCCTGCAGTAGCGTCTATTTGTTCGACTAGCGGTGTCCGCTACCGGGTGGTCAGGCGACGCACTGATGCCCCTCAGTTTCTCTCCGCGTCTCACCGCCTCCGCACAGGTTGCCTCTCGTGAAAATCAAGATGAACAAGGCGAATGATAGCCGCGCCGGGACCTCATCCCGAGGTAACAGCCGACATGGCGCTCAAAAACTGAATAGCGGAATACACGAACGCTCGAGCCGAATACGAGTAGCAACGTCGTCCACGATGTGGAACACTTGCAGCCAAGAGGCCGCTTCGGCTACGACGTTCTCAGGAGTAATAGCAAACCCGGTTGCCATGCTCAATATGTGCTTTGCCGTGTTAACCAACCATCGGACCGGTGATTGTAATGGCTCTACTCTTTTGTCAAGAGAGTTCACGAGTCTTACTCGGCATTGAAGTTAGCGATCAGGTTGTAGCCGGTTGCAGGATCGAAGATTGGAAGGTCATCCTGATCAATGCTGTTCAGGGGCAGTGAGTAGGCGGGCTGAGCCGTGAGCGACGGCGCAGGATCGGGAATGAGCAGAACCGCAGAGACCGACCCAGAGGTTGGGAAGGTCGAGGGCAGCGTGACGTCGATCTTAAATGTTTGCGGAATGGGTGTTGCGGACGATTCGAGCTGGCGCAAGTCCAAGTCGGCCAGAGCGATGGGAAATTGAGCCACGATCTTTCCCGCGGAGACGAAGAGCAGCGTGACCGGGCGCTGCCGAATAACGCGTCCATACCCGGTATTGGCCAAAGTCAGGGCCAAATGCAGCTGGCCGTTGGCGCTTGGACTTCCGTTGATGGTGGCTTCCTGCAACTCGATGCGGGTTCCGACTTTGTTATAGAAGCCGAGCGCGCAGCCTTCGTTGTCCAGTTCCGTGGCAACGGTGGAGGGAGAAGGCTGGAGCGTGATTGATTGTGCATGGTAGGTGTACGAGTAATCGTCTAACGCGCTGCACGCCTGCAGGGTTGGGTAGAGAGCTCCAAATTCACCGGCGAACGTGGTGGTGGCCGACACGGTTGCCGCATAAGAGCGCAGTTGATCGGAAGTGTATTGCGGCACACAGAATCCCGCGCCCGTATCGCAGTTTTCCCATGTGCCTGCGTCGGTGGAGTTTGACGCATAGTAGTCGTCGTGAAGGCCCAGGCCTGGCGCAGGAGTCAGGCCGTTGTTGTACTGGATCAAGTCGGCCGGTTCCCGCACGAGTATGGGAAACAGACCGCTGAAATAGGAGAGTTCCTTGTCGAGAACGATCTTGTGCGCGACGGCTGTGTCGTTTCCGTTGGTTGAATCGTGCCATTCTCCCCAGGTGCCGATGAAGCCCGCTTCGATGGCGAAGATGAAGTCTTTATAGTGCAGCAGGATCGGCGCGACTTGATCGATGTGTTTCGAGATCAGGTCAAGGGGAGCATCCATTGCGCCCGGACCGATGGGGCCGAAGTTGTAAGTGAATCGGACCATCAGCCGCATGCCGGTGCCGGCGAATGCTGCGATATGGGTGTTGATGTCCTTCAACATGGTGGCTGAGAGCGGGCCGGTAACTGCCGGCTGCTCTGAACAGGCGGACGTAGAGACTTCTCCGCTCAGGCATATGTAGATGCGCATGACTTTTGTAGGGCCGTACCCGAAGTCGGTTTCTTTTGCACAGTTGGAAGTGTCGGCCACCCAAAAGTCGCAGTTTCCATAAGGCGCGCCTTCGCTGGTCGAGATGGTTGTGCCGTTGGGCGCGAACACGTTTTTCAGTGACAGAGACGGAGTATTCACCACGATCGCGACACTGCTGCTAGCATCACCCTCGAGGCCTGTGCAGGAGAGTGTGTAGGTCAAAGTGGCCGAGGCCGTGGGTGTTATTGTCAAGCTTCCGCTGATGGGCTGCGCGCCGCTCCAGTTGCCGCTTGCCGTGCAGGAGGTGACGCTGAGCGTCAACCATGTGATGGTGATGGGTTGACCTACATATGCGCTGGTCGCGCTGGCGGTGAGTTTCACCGTGGGTGGCGCGGGGGATACCGCGAGAGGGGCAGAGGCGGTTGTGCTGCCGCCGATATTGCTGCAGGTGAGCGAATAGGTGAAACTGCCCGTAACCAAAGGCGTAACACTCCGGCGGCCGCTGGTGGCCAGAGCGCCACTCCAGGCGCCGCCTGCTGCACAGGTGGTCGCGTAGCTCGAGGTCCAGGTCAGCGTGACCGGATTTCCCGCGACGATTGTCGATGGTTGCACGGAGATCGCAACCGTGGGCGGATCGAAATGCGTGGAGTTCCCTTGTATTTCGAGGTTGCTGCTGTTGAGCCTTGCAATCGGGAGAGTGAAATCCTGCTCTAGGATCGTGGCGGTTTTTGCGTTGACTCCAAAGAGTGGAAGCTCGGGATGACGGTCCCAGTTGTCGATCGTGTTGTCTTCGATGGTGCCCCCATTGAGCGCCCCAATCCAGATTCCTGAACGGCCGGAGTTAAAAATGCGGTTTCCGCGAATCGTGACGTTGGTGTTGACCGGAGAAGTCGGATAGGTGTTGGTATGGGTCGTGGAGCTGACGATAACTGCGCCGGTGGCGATCTGCGTGCCTGAACCGGAGGCCATGGGGCCAAGGCTACCGTCAATTTCATTGAACTGAATAGTAATGTCGTGGGACGGTGGACTTGGATAAGCAGTAACATTTTGCGAAACGGCGATGCCGCCGTTGCTGGTGTGACTGATCTTGTTGTGTTCCACCGTTACAGCTTCCGCTCCGGCGACAAAGACACCACGGCCGAAAGAGATTTCCCGAGCCTCATTCCACTCGATACTCGATCCTGCGCCGCGGTCGCTCGCATTGGCGAAAGCCATTTCAAAGCCGGGAGCAATCACGGGCAGATCCCGGTCGAAGGTGAGTTCGACTGAGCCGTCGAGCGTGGGTGAGTTCGAGTCCGGTGGATCCTGGGAAATAATCGTAGCTCCGACCTGCTCCCCCGCCGTCGTCGGATCGACAAAATTGACAGCTGTGCTGTTGGGAAAGCGCCGGTAAAAGCTCCGTTGTACCGTCAGTTGTCGAGGCCCGCTTTGGCTGGTCACAGTTGCAAGATCCAGCGAATCGATGGATAGGGCATCGTCCAGCGTGCGGGTCACAAAGCTGTTGCGAATATGATTATCCGGTCCGCTGAGAACGAAGTGAATGCCGTCGGCATTGGAAGCGATCAGTCCCGTTCCGGGTCTGGGCATCACGCGCACGCCGTCCACCGTTGAGTGATTCACAGAATTCAGCAGCACAGCCATCGCACTCGACGCATGGACGGCGAAATTTGAAAACGTAATGGAGTCGCTTCTGGATGCGTTGATCAGAGATTCTCCGCCCCGCTGCGTAACAACGATCGTGTCGCCCGGTAAGAGCGTGGATAACGTAACGGCTTGAGTCCACGGAGTGTTGTCCTGCACAAGGCTCAGGATGTCACTTGAGATAGGCTGTTTGACCTGCATGCGCGAGGTCCCGGGCACGATGCTGCCATTGCGGAATGCCACAGCCCAAAGGACCGGCGGCCCCACCGGAGTAGTCTCCCCATCGAAGGTTTCCGGATTGGCCCAGTCAGGCAACGTGGTGTAGGCGAGGGTGCGCTGCTGAGAGTCGACAGATTCAAGTTGCACGTGTGTGTAGGGCGGATCCAAAATGTCCGCCTCGAAGTTTGTTAGGGTGACGCGCTGGCAATTCGACACCAGAAAGCCCTGCAAAAACGCGTGAGCGAAATAGATCCTGGAACCGGCGAGATCCACGCGAAGATCCGAAAGGTCTAGAAAGACGAGGTATGTTTGCGTGTTTTGCGGCGTGAGGAAGTAGTAGGCTCCGCGGTCCAGGGTGACGAGGTTCGTGTGATGTTTCGCAACGTAGACGAGCGCCGCCTGAAAGAGCGGTCTGGCATCTAGATTTGGATCTTCCGGCGCCATGTTCCGGGAAGCAATACCTAAACGCACGAGATCACGCGAGAGATTGAGCGTGCTGTGGCGGGAGTCATAGTCAGGGGGGGCCGTTTGAGCCCTGACATCCCGAGCGCAAGCTAAGGGAAAACACAGAAACAGAACACTCAGTTGGAGGAATCTCATGGGTTCACAGCCTCAAAGGTAGGGATCGTTTCATGAATCTCTGCTGGCGATATCGCTTTTCAAGCTCGCTGGGGAAGGCAGGTCGACAGGACGACTACAAATGCTAAGACCCCGGTCTCCCAGAGGAAGTTGCAAGACCCGAATGGGAAAAACCTCTTAAATCATGGACTATTAATCTTACGTGAAAGGCGTTTCCCGGCTCGGGTTTCTCCTACAGACGCGAAGAGGCGCCTTGCGGAAGATGAGTTCGCGGAGCTTGTACGAGATCTTCAGACGAACGCCCCAAGATGGTCCTGTGCGCTGAATGGCGGAACGTTGTTCGGCTGGTTTCTTCTCAGCTTGGATCTGACTGCCGGGGGAAGCCCAGAATCGCAGGAATCGAAACTAGGTCGGGCGGAAGTGCGAGAAAACTCAATCCGGCGCTGGAATGTCGATGTATTCCTTTTCCGCGAATTCCCGAAAGACAGCAGAATTGTCGGGAAAGGGCGACCTAACCGGACATTCGATTTCTCCCGGGGCGCCATAAATTACTACTCCTCTCCGGTCAGCAAAACTGCGAAGTGCCCGGGATGATTACGGCGCGCAGGGGCAACGCCGCACAACCGCGCACAAGCGGACTTAGACGGTGAAGAGACAGGGCATGCCAATGCCCCCAGAAGTCCCCGCGCTTTGCCGCGTGCCCCCCGAGTTTCGATCTTTTAGGCCGCTAAGCTAGCGACAAAGCGGTCGAGTTCTGCCTCGGGGATTAATTGGCGTTTTCCTATTTGCAGCGGGTTCAAGTGACGAATCTTGATGAGGCTATTGATGAAATCCTCGGAGACTCTAAGGTGCTTCGCGGCATCGCCTTTGGTGAACAAATTCGCGGGCAAGGTTAATCCTTTCGGCGGTCAATAAGGGTTGGGATGCTTGAAAACACCGCGCAGATGGCCACCATCCGACACTACAAACTTAAAACTAGCTCTCTCGTAAAAACCTTAGAAAACCGGAAGAAACCTTCCCAGGTTGCGTAAAACGGGAGGAACTGGTGGTTAGAAGGCCGAACCGGCGGGATCACTTCCGCCTAGCCGGTCGGGTCGAGGACTGGCGCGGTATTCTGAAGGTCCAGCCTAGCTGTTGCTCCCCGTTTCCTCTGGGAGTGCCTCAATAGCCAAACCGTGAATCCGTTTCCAGCCCCCGCCGAATCGCACCCAGCGTGCGGATTCCCGCACTGGGCGCACCTGATTGCTTAGTGCCAATAGTTATGCGGCCTATCGTGCTGTAGCGACTTTCGCACCTGACCATTGTGTTCGGGTGATTTCCTCACCAAGAAGTTCATTTTAGGTAAGCCGTGTTCAATTTTCTGTTCCTTCCATACCTAGGAGAAGGAGATCGCTATCTCAGGCATACAGTGCCACGGCGAACCATTGCAATCGCTCCGAACCACGGCCATTTTCCCTGCGTACAATCGTTGAGAGCCAATGTACTCTCGCTGCGGTTCAGCGTCCCAATCCGGCCCTCGGAGAAATATCCATGGTTCGTATCAACCTCCCACTCATGCTGTTAGGTCTGTCTTTTCTTGTCGCAGGCGCTCAAACATCTTCAAACACCGGTCGTTGGATTGTTTCGACAAACTATTTAGGCACTCCTCTGACTCCTCTCCTCAATCTTGAACAGGCCGGCGAAAAAGTGACGGCCACAAGCAGGGGCTACAAGTATGCCGGCACTCTCCACGGGACTGCTCTGCATCTCAGGGCTACAGATGAACAGGGCAATACCGATGAAATCATTGCTACCCTCGCCGACGGCAAGATGGAAGGAACGGATACAGAAACGGACGCCGATGACAAGGCGCACCCGATGACTCTTAAATTCACGGCTATTTTGGCGCCTGCTCTGGAACATCCCCAGCCCAAAACCCATGAATTCTCGCCGACGGTCTTCTATCGTCAGATATCTGCCTTCAACAAACCGGTCCTCACCATCAATCCTGGAGATACCATTCACACCAGTACGGTGGACGCTGGCGGGACGGATATGAATGGGGTCAAGCGGTCTCTCGGCGGCAATCCTCAGACCGGTCCCTTTTACATCACGGGGGCAATGCCGGGAGATGTGCTCGTCGTCCATATTAAGAAACTCACCTTGAATCGCGACTGGGCGGAGAGCGACGACGGACTTGATGAGCGTGCCTTGAATAGCGATCTTGCCGTCAAGGTCAAGGAGAACGGTAAATCTATCCGTTGACATCTCGACCGAGCGGCGGGAACGGCAACTCCCGAAGCTCCCGCAGAACACCTCAAGCACTACGCGATCCCGCTAAAGCCCATGCTCGGTTGTATCTCTGCTGCTCCCGGCACTGCGCAGGCCCCACCCGGCACAGGCGACTCGGGATACTACGGCGGAAACATGGATTTCAACGAAATAAGGGAGGGCGCTACCGTCTATCTTCGGGTGGCAAATCCTGGCGCCCTGCTCTATTTCGGCGACGCACACGCAGCGCAGGGCGACGGCGAGCTTAATGGCAATGCCCTCGAAACATCCATGGACGTGGAACTGACAGTTGACGTTATCCCCAACAAGCGTATTGGAGATCCTCGCGTGGAGACGGTCACCGACATCATCACCATGGGGCTTGACGGTTCACTCGATGACGCCTTCAAAGAAGCTACAGGCGATATGGCTTCATGGCTCGAAGAAGACTACAAGCTTACGCCTTCAGAGATTGCGCAGGTGCTTGGAACTGCCGCTGAATACCGTGTCAGTGAAGTTGCTGACAGGAATGCGGGTATGGTGTTTGAAGATCAATAAAGCCCGTCTCGCCACGCTTGTGAAGTAGGAGATGTTTGGCGAAATGCGGCGGCGGCATCAGGTTCTGGATTTATGCCAAATCGTCACTCATTGAGAGGGTGTAAAGCATTTTGTGTAAACGATCTTCAGTGATAGAACAGGAGATCGTATCTGTGGGAAGCGCGCTTTCCGCAGCCAGGGCTATGACCGCGCCCAGAAAGCAATTAGGCTATGCAAATGTGGAAAGCAAAGAACGCTTCCCACATTCGCACAGCCCCCACGGCTGCGGAATACTTCAACGCCAAACCAAAAACGACGTTTACACAAAAGATTGGACACTACCAGCATTGAACTTCCCGCTGAAGAGAGCTTGATCCAAGGCAACAAATGCTCGGGCCTGGATAGCGATCAGCACCCACCACTCCCTCTCACACGTTCATAATTATTTATTCGCCAGAACCGAACTTTCAGCGACCCCAACACCTCTCTCAAGCATGCACCCCCGAACTCAAGCGAAGGAGCCCGCGACGCCCGACCAAACCCTGCTGGTCCTTCTCGCGCAAACCGGCGACCGGACCGCACTGGAACAACTTCTCCGTGACGCCTATGCGCCATTGCGCCGCTACATCACCCGACTCGTCGGCGTCGCCCTCGCCGACGACATCCTCCAGGAGACTTCGCTCCAGATCTTCCGCAAGCTCCCGTTCCTGCGCGAGCCCGCCGTCTTCCGCCCGTGGACCTTCCGGATCGCTTCGCGTATTGCCTTCTCGCATCTCAAACGCGCCCGCCGCTGGCAACCACTTGACGATATACCAACAGAACACCTCACCACCATTGACCCCATTCTCGGCGAGCCACCCGACGAGGCCTTCTTGTCCCTCCTCGACCACGTCTCGCCCGCCAGCCGAGCCGTCCTCCTGCTCCGCTATCAGCACGACCTCACACTCGAAGAAATTGCCGCCATCCTGGAGATTCCGATCGGCACCGCCAAGTCGCGCCTCCATTACGGAGTCACCACCCTTCGCAAAAGCCTAACACCCGAAAGGAAACCAGCATGAGTCCCGAACACCAGCAGCCCAACTCCGAAAATACCAACGCGGAACTCGCCTTCGTCCAGCAAGCCCTCGCAGCGGCCGACAGGTCCGAACACTCCTCTCGCATTATCGTTGGCGTCCTCGCGATCCTCGCCGTCGTCGCCTTTATCTGGATGCACCTCCATATGTTCCCACCAGAAACCCTGGGCGGACTCCTGCACTCACTCCTTCGTGTCGACCTTTTCTTTCTGGTCCTCCTGTTCGCCATCACCATGTACCTTCGTCAGGTCATGAACAAGAACACCCGCACGATTCTTCGGGCGCTCGCCAACACCCGCCAGCGCTGACTTGATCGCAGACGAAACGCGTGCTGCCGAGGGCCGCCTTCTTTTCATGCTTCCAGCTCATGCACGACGGTTGAATAGCGTGGATGCGTGCTGGAAGCGCTCTTCTGAAGATCGATGGATTAGGATACTGGTGCTGTTAACGAATCAACCCGTTATTGTTTGAACCGTGTTCGGCCAGCTCATAGCTCGTAAATTCTAATGGAGCACCGGGCGGGAATCTAACCCGCGAATGTTGGTTTTGCAGGCTGCCCGATTTCAGTAAAATCAATAACCTAAGTGGAAAACCCCATACTCAAAAGCTCTTGAATTTACTCTCGCGTACTTTCACAATGGGGTGAAAATGGGGTTTTTGGTGCCCTGCTGCCGGGTGCCGCGTCGTAGCCATCATGACCCTTGCCCACAGGCCTTACTCATTGACTTTTTCGCATCCAATTGCGGCGTTCCTTAAGTCATCAACCGCAGCAGTGCGGGATGCGACGCATGTTCTCGATGGCCTTCTCTATCACGAGTCTGACCCGCGGATTCAGGTCGATCAAGAACGTTGACGGAGGACCACAGAATTGGGGGGGCCGACAAAAGGCAAGTCACATAAACTTTGCCCTATTCGCTACTTCTTGTCTCGTTCCCACTCGCGCGTACAAACGTACTTCCAAACGATTCCGATATCGGTCTTTGGATCGACGCGTTTCCATTCAACGGGATAGTCGAACTTCTTGACGACCTCTTTCTTGCTTGAGATGAAGACCAAATTCGAGAGCGAGGCTTGAACGGTTAGACACCGAATCCGAAGCGACGCGACCGTAGCCGTGAACGGAGGCATGCCTTCCAGCTTCTGTTCGTCCCGGTAGATCTCCATCATTCGGACCTCCGTATGGGAACCCTCAATCGTCCTAATGCTGTCAACATCTACCGAGAGCTCGGAAATATTGTTCGACCTCACAACCCGCAAGTCAGGGCCGCCGGCGAGCACCGGGACCATCGCTAGTAGCATCGTACCGAACACGAGCGAGCCAATCCGCATTAACATAGTTCTCCTCCCATTCATCGGACCAGAGTCCGGGTCGATCATCTCGTCACACGCCGCTCGAGATTTTTCAGCATCCAGGCGTCGCTGGGGTCGAGCTGCCCCGCTGCTGACATTTGACGTGCGATCGCCAGCGCTTTCGAGTAGCTATCTTGTATGTCTGTTGCATCGCCGCCCTCAGCCTCCAGAGCATCGCCTACTTTGACGTGGGCAATCAGAAGGTCCCGTTGCCATTCGCCGGATGTTGGATCCTCCCTAACGAGCTCGGTGGCATAATGCCGTTTCTCGGTAAAGAGCGCGAGCGCTTTGTCTGCATGACGCGACCGCAATTGCATGTCTCCCAGCCGCTCAAGGACCCCGGAAAGCGCAAATCGATAAACCGCCTGTCGGGGATTATCAGCGACGAGTCGATCAACGATTCCGTAGGCCTCGGTATACTCATCCATCGCCTGGGCGCCGAGATTCTCGCGATCGAGCGCATCCCCACGCCAGAGTCTGGTCGCACCAAGATCGTGCTGCCACTCTGCATTGCGGGGGTCAGAGCTAGCAAGGACCTTCGCAATGTTCAGAGCCTCCGTATGAGCATCCAGCGCGCCATTCACATCGTTCATCTCCAAAAGGAGTTGGCCGACCTTGTTGTAACTGACCTCGAGATCGCGCATGAGCCGCGTGTTGCCGGGATTGTTCTGCGCAAGGCTGTTACGTATGAAGAGCGCTGATCGATGTCGTGCGATTGCATCCCGGTCTCTGCCCAGAAGTCCCAGCAACTCTCCCAACTTCTCGTAGGAAACCGCTAGATCGGTTTGCGCCGTTATATCGGACTTTCTCTCTTCCGCGAGTTTCTGGGACAAGGAGAACGATTTCTCCTGCGCAGCCAGGGCCTCCTCGATCTTCCCCTGTAGCGAGAGAACGGTGCCTAATCTCTCGTAGCTTAATGCCATCGCGCGGCGGCGATTTGGATCAGCCGGTTTCCGAGCCAACAAGCGTTCGTCGTCTACCAAGGCCTCTCGATAAGCAGCCAGCGCATCGGAGGGGTTGCCTTCTGCTATATAGGCTTGCCCAATTCTGTCGTACGCCATCGATAGGCGTTGTTGCCAGTTGTCGACGTCAGGGTGCGCTTTCGTCAGCCGCGTCAACATATCACGAGCTTCCTGGGCCACCCGCAGTTGATCGGCTGTTCTATTTGTGAGGGCGTAGTTATCCGAGAAAACCATCAGAACATTCGCTCGTTGATACACGAGCTCGTCTGGCAATTCTTCTTTCGAAAGCACAGCGAACGATTGATCAGCCCAGTTCAGGAGGTCACCGATCGCGTCTGCGGGCACGCCCTGCTTCTCGCTCATTGCGACGGCTCGATCGACCACACCCGATGCTGTGTTCATCGCGAGTGCAAATCGCCGATCGGCTCTCTGCATATTGCGGTAGGCTATCCAACCACCAGCGATCGCCGATGCCGCAAGTACAAGCATGACCGCTGCGATACCCTGAAATATGCGCGCACGCCTTCGCGCTGCGATGACTTCGCGTCGCCTCAGATCGTTGAGGGGGATGTTGAGCAGCCCCGCAACTATTTTCAGCTTACTTTCCTCTTTCCCGTCGCCCCTTGGTCGCATGTCCGCTGCAAGCGGGCCAGAAACCTGGTCAGCCAGAAGCGTGCCACCCTCGTCCACCGTATGTAACGCGGGGGGGAAACATTCCTCCATCGACTCTTTCGCGTATGGTTCGCCTCTGAGGATTACGGCGAATATTCGATCCTGACGTCCTAGGCACCTGAACGCGAGTACCTCTTCATTGACCCAGCGGCTGCGGGCGGCGGCCGGGCTACAAAGAACAACCAGGCATGCAGATTCATCGAGAGCGGCACGAATTACGTGGGAAATGTCGGGTGCCGAGGACAGCTCTTCACGGTCTCGAAAAATGGGGAAGAGTCTTTTCGGTATCGGGCCATCGCGGCCTTGAGCGCCGACAAGGGCCTTTGGAATCCGGTACTGTTCGAGATCCCGGTGGAATTGCTTTGCAAATTTCTCGTCTTCCCGACTGTAACTCAGGAAAGCGAAGAACTTGAACGTGCTGGGTGAAGCATCTGCCACATGATTAGGCTCAAAGAGTTGCACGATGGTGCGCGCCTCGAGACGGATCGAGCCAATTGTACTCCTGGAGTGCCCGGCTTGAG
>Ga0206981_10288_pt3 | contig 12679 bp, 7 predicted proteins | sample Alteio_BWMinCont_17_FD_153312 | JGI IMG/M metagenome (GOLD analysis project Ga0206981, IMG submission 153312) | Enriched cells from forest soil in Barre Woods Harvard Forest LTER site, Petersham, Massachusetts, United States -... | ecosystem: Environmental > Terrestrial > Soil > Temperate forest >... | reverse complement strand
GCCATTCAAATCTAAAATTCCATACCCACCCGGCATTTCTACATCGGCTAACCCGCGACCAGCTGTGCTTCCCGCGGGAATAGAATAAATGCGTAGAGTGAAAGGGAGAGACTTCCCATCTATTTCAATAGTACCGGTTCGAACTTCGCGTAATACTCCGGGTACATCGCCAGCAAAAGCAGCAATGGAAAAAATCGACATCAATGCTATAATAAAAAATCCTAAGAATTTCATAAATATTCACCATGTAAGAAGCGTGAATTGAAATTTATGAAAATAAATATAGTTAATTTAAGTAATGGACTGTGAGTAAAATAATTACATGTATTCGGGTCATGAAGAAAGTACCTTAAGGGCAGGTCGCTGGAACGCTATAAGCCGTTGTATCCAATTCAACATTCGTGTCAGCATATCCATGGGTATCTTGACCAGTTGCTTTATAATCTGACCAGTCAAGAGTGGCGCCGTTCCAAGCCCAGTGAGCCACTGAAAGACTTGGAGCGTGGTAGGTATTATAGTCAAAGCGAATATTCCCGGGAGCCCAAAACTGAGTACCTGTGATATCGACCGCAGCTCCTGAGATGAGGACAGCCGGTGAGCCACTAACAGAAGAATTGGTGCTTATGTCTGCCAGAAAAGTTATGGTGTTGCCATGAACCCAATTATTTATTGCCAAATAGGTGCTACCATCTGGAGCCGTGCCTCGGGCCTGTTGAATGACGCCAATTCCTACTCCACCTCCTGCTGCAACTTCAATCGAGTTGCCAGTTATTTCTACGTTTTCAGAGACAGACGACAATATTTGAGCCCCGTATAACCAACCAAACCAGTTTTGTGAATTCCATTTTACAATATTATTGCTAATTATTGCCGCATAACTGACTTCATGAACGATTCCCATACCCGCATTTGAAATCACAATATTTTGATCGTAGAGGGTATTCAGATTATCAGTATCGGTCCAAAGACCGGGACCAAGATTATCATGAACATAGTTACACCGAACTTTCAAATTTGTGGTTGACCAAAATTTACTGGCACCCGCTTCCCAACCCGGATCATGACCTGCATAATTATTTGCTGAAATTTCATTTCTTTCCACTATGCCATTGTTGCTACTTCCACCAAGCTCACTTACAGCCACTCCCAACTGACCGTTGTTATGGACGAAATTTCCGATCATGACACTATTATTTCCTCCAACTTTAATACCGACGCCGTGAGTGAGTCTTACTTCATTGTTTTCCACATCCCAACCTTGTCCTGCATTGTAATCGCCGATAGCTCCAGCTTGGGCTTCGTTACTATATTTTTCAATCGTAAATCCTTTGATAGTCACATTGTCTGCTGTGGGGGAAAATGCGACGCGAGTGGTGGCGGCTTCAACGAGATGTCCCGCTGGATTATTGCCTATGTAAATTAGGCTATTTACATAATCGAAAAAAAATGTTCCTGAAACGACAGCGCCCACCGAACCCACGTGTAAGAGGGGTTGATTATCAAAAAAAACGTCATCAGGGTAGGCGCACATAGGAAACCCGGCTTGGCATTGCCCGTGAACGCGGCCGCGCTGAGTTTGCCCACCTATGACCCATATATTTCCACTTTGTGTAAAATTAGTTAAGATTTTTGATCCGTTAAAGACAACGCCCGTCTCTCCAAGATAAGTGTCACCTGCCTGAGGGCTGATGGCGATCAAGCGGTAAATGCCCGCATTAAATTCATAGGTTGTTCCTGGAGGATTAGAATTTATGATCGATTGAACATTATCATTTACATTAATCATGACGGGGACAACGTTGTTTCCGATAGATGAACTTTGCAACGAATTTGGCCAAGGCATGAGTCCCACTTGAAATCCCTTTGTACAAGCCGACAAAACTACACAAAGAAATATTAAAGACCAACCTTTGTGAAACCTTAGACCTAACCCCATGCCACCTCCCAACTTTAAAAAAGCAAGCGTTGTGCCGGTAGGGCAACAATTGACTCTAATAGAGACGGGAAAAGTGACTAAACTTTGGACAGTCGCGCAAAGGACTCAGAAGTGCATATTGCTTTACACCCCTAGGGGCACGGTGAAATTTTCGTGCTCGTCGGTGCATTAAAAATATAAAATTCCGTGGTTTGGGGTACGGCATTATAGGAAGTGATTACAATCTTTGCATTCCCTGTTGTTCCAATGAAACGAACTTGGGCGAAATGGTGAAGTCCTCCATCAGAATTATAGGATATAGGAATTTGAAAAAGCGCATTTCCGCTACTATCACTAGCTTTCAAACCGATCGAACCTTGGATTACCGAAAGTTCTACTGTGGCAATATAGCACTGACCAGTTAGCATCGGAGAAAAAGCTATTGTTGCAATTTCTGAAGAAAACGCAGCTTGTGTGCCTGTAAGCACGTGAATAGTTCCATTTGTATCTGGAGCCACCGTTCCAGAAACTGCAGCAGGAGTAATCACGGCAGTCTGATCGCTCACCGGCCATGGAATCTTTCCTAAATTAGTCCAGGAAGGTTGATTGGCAGATGCCACGACTGTGACTTGTGGTGAGGAGCCAGAATTCGCTATAAAATAAATAGGAGAAGTGCCCACTGAAATTGGATTACCTACTGTGATAGAATTTCCATAGAGATCGAAAAATAAAACACCTTGAACACCATTAAGACTGACAGTTCCACCGCTGGCACTCCCCCAAAGGGCCCCGACGATTTTCCCGTCTGAATCACGACTAGCACTCACACCAAAAATCTCTTGAGAATTGCCATCAGGCACCAGAAGATTTTGATTGGAAGTTCCTGTGAAAAGCGAAGTCATATAGGCGTAACTCGAGAGAACGTCTTCTTGGATATATCTCAAATCATTTGTTGTCGTAGGAAAAGCATTATAGTGATAAACGGGCATATGGGTGAAATAGGGAATGCCCGATGCGTAGGAACGCAAATTAACTCGCACTAAATATTCAGATTCGTCATGTTCCGAAAAACCTGCCAAATGTGGAGGTGCTGTATAGCCTACAATCCAGTTCGCTTCTGTATTCCACAATTTCTGAGTGGGTGTAAGAAAGGATTTGATGAGGGCGTTATTTAGCCCCATATAATCAAAAACTCCATCAAGGTCCTCCGGGGCATAACTTTGATAGGGGTGATTTGAAACATAATCAACAGAATTTAAAATGCCGCCCGCGTTCAAAAGTCTTTCATAATATTGGAGGGGTGAAGTTGTTCCAGTGGAACAGCAGACTATGAAACTATTTGTGTTAAGACTCCTCAGTGTGGACAGGCCCCCTTGAAGAATTTTTATGTCAGCGTTCGAGTCGCCCGTGGGAAAAGACTGATTTGGTATCCAAGTGTCATAATATAATTGATTTATCTCATTGTAGAGATCCCAATATTTAACTTGTCCGTTATAGTGCGTTGCCGCTTGAGCGACATAATTTTGCCAAGCGCCGTAGTAACTAGATCCTTGAAGTGCCGCTGTCCATGCAGGATCAGTCTCACCGCTAATTGAGCCGTTAAGAATTCCCAATATTTGTAGACCCTGATTATTCAAAGATTTAATGATCTCGTCCGCGCGACTAAAATCAAATGCAGCTTGGCCAGTAGCTTGGACAAATGGCCAACGCAGAGCCATTCTAGCAAGGCTTGCACCCCAGAGATAAGTAAAATCATCCGCTGGGTGTAAGGTTCCATCAGACGAAAGATGAACGGCAAAAGTGCTTCCCTTAATGTCACTCAGACTTGTTTGCGGCGCTATAGCTACGCGATGGGTTTTTGAATACACAATCGTACTTTGTCCCGCGAGAGTTACATTTTCTAGAATGGAGAGTTGCGCCGGCCCTTGCCAAGATGGAACTACCCACTTAGCTGTTCCCTGAGAGTTGCCTCCCGAATTCTTTGTAAGAGTTAAATTAAATGGTTGGGAATAGGTGGGACTGGAATTTGTATTTGGATTTGCACCCGCGCCATACTCGGGCGTTAGTTGAATAGTGAGTGATGCCTGGGTTACATTTGGTTGGGAAAAATAGACTGAAAGTGGAACGGTTTCTCCAGGGTAGAAAACATAAAACATATTTTGGCGAGTATTACCGGCTAAAGGAGGCCCCGCGTATCCAACTTGGGTTGTTGGATCGAAAATATAATTTTGTGAACTGGGCAGATTTTCTGAAGAAAAAGTACCATTTACTATGTAAATGTAGCCTCCTGTAAAAGGCTGATCGGCTACAATTTTTAGTTGATTACCTCCGTTCATCGGAGCAACAAAATTTTGCGGAGGAGTATAGGGATCAGTAGTGGCATCGAGAACTTGATTGCCATCCACATAATACCTAACCCTAATAGAATTGGAAGCAGCAGTTTGGTCCGATGGAGTACCGGGATTGTACATCAAAATTCCAGAGAAACTCTGACTACCAACTGGTAGACAGTAGGTGATTTCGTACTGACCGTAAATTTTAACCGCGCTACCCGATATAAAAGTTGATGAAAAACTTGAAGAGACTGTGGAGGGATTATTAATAGTGAGGTCACGGCCGAATATTAAAGCCGGAGTTATGTTTGCAAGATTTTTAGATTGGGAAGGGTTTTGACATAAAACTGAGGGTGAGGGATATGGTGATGGTGATAGCGATGGCCCTGAAACTGGGGACCCGATACTTGCCGCTCCTCCAGTTGGCACTATTGAATTTAAGTTTCCACTACAATCGATGTAAAGAGTGAGAATACTCAATAGACTCAAACTATAAAACACAGACCTATAAATCTTTTTCATTTATGACCTCTAGCCAATACCCCCAAATACCGGCACTTCCTTTGGGACAAATAGTAAACCTTTCAGAATTATTGATTATCGGTCAGTTTCATAAAACCGCCGCCCCACATTCCGCCATAGAAAACGTTTGACGGGGAACTCACATCAGGTTTCATCGACCAGAAGAACGAAGCTGGAAATAAACCGTTGTCAAGGGAAGTCCAAGTCGCTCCTCCATCAAGTGATCTAAAGAGGCCAATGGTTGAATTTGGAGTAAATCCATAAGAGCCGCCCATTGTGGCGACATAGTAAACGGTTTTGCCATTTCGATTGGCAATTAATACTTCTCTTATATTTATGGAAGTAACTGGTGTAGTGAGTTTCGTCCAATTGACGCCGGTGCCAGTAGAATTATAATTAGTTGTCTTATAGACGCCACCGTAACCGCATCCAACAATGACTTCTTCTGGATTGAGAGGATTAAAGGCCACTGCAGTGAACCCACCCTCGGCCTGAGCTTTTGAAGAAAGTCCTAGTGGAACCCTGGTTGCAAAGAAATCACTTGAGGCAAAAGCATCGATCACTGAACCATTGTTTCCTAAAACGATTCCTTCTCCGAGATGAGTTGGATGAGGTGCAATGTGAATAGCAGAAAACGCAGTGCGCGGAGTAAAGCTCAAACCCCCGTTACTTGAATAATATAAACTTGTGCTAGCCGTGCTCCAATTTGTCGAGACAGCATAAACGTTTGCAGCGTTTACTTTGTCTCGAATAATACGATCAAAAAGTTGATTTACGTTTATAATGTGAGTCCACGGGCCGTTGACTCCTTGAGTAGATCTCCACATTCCTGTCTTATAAGCTCCGGCTAAAATATTATTCCCGTTTGTAGGATCAATATCAAAAGACAAAACCCCGTCATCAGGCGCCGGGTCAGTGAAGATGGTCCAAGAAGCACCTCCGTTCAATGTTAAAAAATTTCTGCCGAATCCAGCACCAGCCGTATTGGAAACAATAAATCTCTGGGGATTTGATGGATCTTGGGAGACAGCCATACTAGCCGTTCCATAAGTTGTCGCGTTTGAAGAAGTAAAACTACTTCCGCCATTAGTTGATCTGTAAATCCCTAATACGTTTCCTGAGCCTACGATAATATTGTTTGAATTATTTGGGTCAACAGCCACACTGAAGATATAATTACCTGTCATCCCGTTCATCAATTGATTCCAACTAGAACCTCCATTGGTGCTTTGAAAAAAGCCCCATCTACTTGAAGGATACGTCGTTGCACCAAAAGTTCCGACCCAAAGAGTATCTAGAGCGGCTGTCGCTCCTGATTTCGCGATAATTCGGATTGTGTTTGTTGAAACAAAGCCTGTAGTACCCGAGTTATTAATCACGCCAACACTACCCGTACCAAATGTAGGAGTGTAGCTGTAAATCGCCCCGGTAAGGTAGCCAACGTAAACAGCGTTTGAGGTGACAGTGATAGCCCCTATTGGGACACCGCTCGAGGGTAAAAGGGGACTCCAGGTAGTTCCATTATTGGGAAGAATATCAAGCACCCCATCATCTCTACCAACCAATAAATTTCCGTTACTCATATAAGCAAGTGCGCGAAAACTTGTAGAACCTGGATTTGTACCGCCAGGAAGTGCGGAGGCACTAACGAGCGTGAAATTAGCTCCATAATCATTCGATACATAAAGGCCCCCATGAGTGGCCGCATAAATAATATTTGTTGATATGGGATTAATGGCCAGATCATCAAGAAATTGGGTTTGGTCTCCAGTATCGGGTAAACCCGATTGTGTCGCAATCCAGGTGTTACCCCCGTCTGTAGATCGAAGCATACCCCGGCCATATTCATTCGGAGCGTAAATACGACTTGGATTTTTAGGATCAAATCTGATACTAAAACTCGCTTGATTTACTGATCCTGTATTGACGAGTGACCACGAAGCTCCATAGTCAGTTGATTTATAAAGACCAGAGCCATCATCACCCGAAGCCCAAACTTCACCTTTGTTAGTCGGGTGAAATACGATGCTAGGGAATTCACCCCCAGTTGGTCCAATCTGTGTCCATAAATAAGAACTTGGAGGTTGAACCGTTAAAGAACTGGGCAGGCCACCCGTATTTTCCCCACTACAATTTAGGCCCAATACTATTGAGGACAGCAGGAAAATAACGAATATATTTATTTTTAGGAAGGCTTTCTTATCCATCTCACTTCTCACCATCCACGTGCCGAAGTCTCAGCCTTGAGCTGCGAAAAGGCTGGTTTGTCAACGCCATCATAAGTTCGTAAGCCGAGAGTTTGTAGATATTCGATAAAAATGAGATTCCCGCTTAATTGATAATTAGCCGCGACACTTTGGGCAGCGGAAAGACTGTAGTCATTAAGCCTTACGAATGTCATATTAGGTATCTGCGTAGAATAAGTGTCCCAAACTTGGAAAATATCATGCAAGAATTGCTGCTGAAGGGCTTGTGAACTATTCTCCGAAGTTGATCCCGAAGGAAAACCAATCTCATTAAAATAAATTTTGTTATTGGGGTAAAGATTTGCCAAAGCCGAGATATCCGAAGACGCTACGGTTGGACTCTTCACTGTAAAATCAGTATTTAGGGGATAGTAAGTCACGACGACCACGTCAGCAGAATTCCATATTTGCTTCAGTCCACCCTGAGCTAAGGAGTTTGTAGATTGTCCAGAGGCACCATACAAACTCCCAATGACAGAGGTCTTAAGGCCTGGAGATAAGCCCTTGGCTGTTTGAGAAACATTGACATAAAATCCCCAATATTGACTCCAAAAAGAGGTTGATGAAGCGGCTGAGTATTCATCTATTTCATTTCCAAATTGCATTGAAACTAACTGAATGTTTGGAATCTTAGAAAAAACAAAACTAAGCATTTTCTGAAATCGGCATATAACCAGCGAATTATCAAATGGAAGCGCTGCTAAATTCGAAGGCATTAAATTAATTGAAGTGGAAATTGGCAGAATCGAAAGACTTAATTTTATGTTATTTGCTGGCAGAAGTGAATTAAAAGTCTCTAATTCACTCCCAGGATCTGTGTAAGTACCGGCCGTCGTACAATCGCTGGGTGTGGAGGATTCAATCTGGTTCCACCCAATTGGAAGGATCATATAGCTGGCCCCTGCCGCTTGGACTAAGGAAATATTATTATTAAAGGAACTCGTGGGGGTGGTGTCTAAAATATCTACACCTAACTGACGAGCTCCTTTTTGAACAACAGATGTACTTGCATTACCAGGATTTCCCACTCCGCTTGGTGATGAACTAGTGCAATTTTGGAAAATAATCATGTATAAAAGCAATGGGATCATTGCAAAAAAGAATTTTAATATTCTTAATTTTGATATTAGCCTTGCTGCCTTTTTCTTCATTAAAACCCTGTTGTATAATCGGCTAATACTCCGAAAACTTGAGTTTTATTATCTTGGATCTGGGGGCAATCTTATTGGAAGTGAATGACCCGTTTTTACTTTCTATGGATTAAGCAAGGCATTTTGGGGAATTTGGATACAAAGATTCTTTTCGGACCAACCCCTCGGATCTTTTAGAATCGCACGCCCAACAGCTGCGAGGGTAAAAAATCCATTTGATATTCCATGATCAATATATTCCCCCGTTTCAATTCCACCGACTCCAATAACGGGGATTTTCACACCTTTTTGAATTTCTATAGCCTCATTAACCAAATAACCCTCCCCTTTTCTAGAAATGGGTCGCCTCCAACCCCCTATTCCTGAAGACACATGAATGATATTGACACCATGAGCTTCAAGTTCTTGAGCGACATGGGTCATATCTTGAATACTAAGTCCTCCTTCCAAAAAATCTTGGCCGGGAATTCGCACTGAAATTAGAAGCTCCGGAAAATTTTCTCGGACTGACTTCATTACTTCAAGTAGAAGCCGAAGTCTTCCCGTAAGATCGATTCCATATTTATCTATTCTTTGATTAGTAATTGGTGAGAGCCATTGATTAAGACCGTACCCATGGGCTGAGTGAAATTCTATCAAGTCAAATCCAGCGCGAACTGCTCGGCCGGCCGCCTCTAGAAAGGATCTCTTCCAAATCTCAATGTCACTAAGTTCCATAGCCGAAGGTATCTCTAAAATTTGATCTTTTACAGGAACTGAAATGGCACTTGGCCCCATCAAAACTCCACCCGTCAAACCGCGTTCCGATTTTCCTCCGCCGTGTGAAAACTGGATCCCAGCCAAGGCTCCGCTCTCATGTATAATCTTAGAAAGACTTGAGAGGCCCGGAATATGTTCATCTGTAGAAATACCAAGTTGGTATTCCTCACTCCTCCCACTCCCATGAACAAACGAATATTCAACGATCAAGAGGCTCGCTCCAGACTGGGTCAGTCGAGAGTAATGCATTTGGGTTTCTGAAGTTACAAATCCCAGTTTGTCCGCTGTCTCCGAAGCCATGGGTGGCACAACAACACGATTTCTGAGGATGGCTTTGTCATTTAATTTGAGCGCCGAAAAACGGCATAAATTCCTTAAATTCATGATCTGAAATATAGCCTTAAAACTAGTATTTAAAAGAAACAATATCGAAACTATTGTTTCCTAAAGAGAATTAATTGGAATAGGCTTTGCGTAGAAAATAATATAGGATTTACAATTTTATTTGAGTTTTACAAATGATAGGTAACAACAGCAAATGGGCTAAACATGGAACTTGCACTACTTCCCGTGTTACTTGATCCGGAGATCCAACCAACAAATTGAAGAACGACTACAGCACCTACCGTAATTTTAGGAGCCACATACCAATCGCCACCAATCTCAGGACCGACGCCGAAACCTGAGTTTCCACCAAATACAGGACCTGCTTGCAAACCAACATAATAATTCTTGTAGAGGTAATCAATCTCAGCAGTTAATTGATTTAAATTTGCGCCAAATTGAAAACCCAGACCAACTTCCCATTTGGGATTTAACTCATATAACGCATTAATAAAACTTTGACCAAAAACGCCATTTCCTCCGGAGACATACATGTTGGCTCCAAGTCCGGCGGCAAAACTCCAAGGGCTCTCAGTTTTGTTGGTCACAACTACAGTTCGAGTTCTCCTGACATGGCTGTCTGCTACCGTGATGTCATTTTGAACATCGGCAAATCCAAATTGACTTGCCAAAATGAGCGCCAAGAAAATAATGACTTGTGTTGCCTGCTTCATGATGAGCTCCCATTGTCTCTTAAACTGAGTTTCTTCACTTATGAGAATATCATTCCACAATAGTTTTGAAATTCAAAATAAAATTAATGTTTTTGGCGGAGTCTTTGGCAGAGAAAATGAATAATGCCTCGCGCAATCTCTGTGCTATCACTTATCAAATCATAGAGGGGTTCTTGATCAATTCGAAAAAGGTGGGTTTCTTCAACGGCCGTTGCGGTTACGACACGTGACTCTGGATCAAGGGCTGCGAGCAGGCCAAAAACCTGCTTTTCTTCTAGTATTGCAAAAGTCCTCTCTCCATCATGAAGACGAACTTTGCCAGATGCTATGATGTACATTGAAGATCCAAAGTCCCCCTTCTTAAATATTTGTTGCTCTGCACTTATGTCTAGTTCCTTTAAATTTGTAGCCACTTCAACAAGGGATTCCTCTGGAAGTTTTGAAAATATATCTACCGATTTTAGGAAAATAACTTTCTCTATCGTAAGAAGCATTATGCTATTTTTGCCTTTCCGCTACCATGAGCTAGATATTCACTTAAATTAGCCACGAAGGGGGAAGAATCAGTCTTAAAACTTCTTCTACGACTTTCAAATTCTTCAGAGCTAATATGGAAAAGCGCCCAAATGGCGTTCTCCCGAATGACCCAATCACTACTTTCTGTATTCTCTATGGCGCATTCTAAAAACTCCAGCCTAGGTCTTAGAGCCATAGTGAACAAAGCGCAGGCCTTAGACCATGGGGTCAATATTTGAAATGGATATTTCACAATTTCTATCAGCCGCTCATCCACGCTCAAATTTCGTTGCGGAATCAGATTTAGCAGCCGTCTAAAACTTTCCGAAACATCTAAGTCTTCTACTATTGGCAATATATATGATTTATGTTCGGGACTCAAAATACTTTCAATGATTTCGATTCCTCGGGCATGTCTCTCTGGCGATTTTGACATCAGATCATCCTTCGCATGTTGGATGGACCGGCTCGGATAAATAAAGGAAAGTGCTGAAATTAATCTTTCCTTCGATTTAAGCATGTCACTCATCAAAGCCTCAATAAGAGTTTGCGACTGCCCATCAGATTTCAAATCTTGAATCGCCCCTAATAGCCAGACAATATGGTGAATATGTTGAGTGATGACTTCATTAACGATGACCACTTCCTCGTCTTTTGCATGAAAGTTATAGGACGTCAAAGCCTCTATCACCCTAGATTGCACCGATTCCTCAACGGAATGTAAGAAACCGATAAGTATTTTCAATGCGTCCTTTGTCTTACGTTTTTCTAGAACCCGTATGATCCGACGCCGGTCATGATTGGTCAAAATTCTTTGGGAAAATATTTCTCCGAAATTGGACACCGCTACATCACCAAATTCATTTAGCGCTGATATTACTGGAGTCCTCAAATGTTGAATTTGAAGCTGGTCAAGCATGTCTGGAAGCAATTTCAAATTCCCGAGCTTCCCGGCAGCCCTCAAAGCCATATGTCTAACTTCAATATTTTCATCCTTCAAAAGTGCTATTAGGGGACGATAAAAACTTTGAACACCAACCTCTCCTAAAACCTCCGCCGCCGTTTGGCGTAAAATGGGATCTTTGGAATAGAGCAACTGATTCAACCCTTCTCCAGCGGCTAAAATTCCTTCAATTCCGCCGCTCCTAAGTAAACCCACCAGGGCTCCAGTTTTTACTTGAATATTTTCATGCTGCAAAAAGGGTAAAATGTCGCTAATACCTTCACCCTCGGAAATGGCACAAAGTGCTCTGATTGTTGAACTCATTAATTTAAAATTCTTTTCAACTCTGAGGCGTTCTATAACTTTATCACGCCCCTGTGAAATCGAATAAGTTTCTACTTGTCTCAAAACGTATTCAGCTACTTCTTCATTAGGACTGTCTATAAGTTGAATAATAGCCTCTGAGTAACTTGTGTAATTCATTTTTTCTAAGAGCTTCAGGCAATATAGTATCTGAGGAGCTACGTTGCTGCTAAGGCCAGAATTTATTATTGAAATTGTAGAAGGATCTTCACTATCGATGAAAAGATCCTCTTGTTTTCTTCTGCCTAGAGCTTTCGTAAGGACCTGGGGATATCCCTGATTGAGTTTGATAGCCAGATAAGCCATAAATCCTAATGAAATGAGAATGATCGCCAAAATTTTCGATGTGGCAATAGCGAGGGTCGTGGACAATAGTAAGAGAAGACCTCCTGCCATTCCCGCGGCACTTGGCTCAATCATAGCTTCTCTTACCGTACGCACACGCATACGCTCTGAGGAGGGTATGGCTTGATACAAAATTCGAGAAGCAGGGCCATCAATACTAACTCGCAAAACCACATCTGCGATTTTAGTTAGAACTACCGCATAAAATAATGGATTAACAAAACCAAAGAGACTACAAATCAATATTCCAATAACCCCTATAGCATCACCAATCGGCAATGCCAATAGGCCGACTTTCAATCCAAAACGACGGATGATGGGGCCCGAGAAAAAGGAGTTACCGATAAGCTGAGCCAAACCCAGAATTCCGGTATAAATTCCAAAAAACTCAGCCAACGCAATTTCATTCCCAAATCGGAAATGAACTCCATTGTAAAAAATGTATTCAACTAAATATTCAATAAAAAAAGAAAGTACCGAGACAGCGAAAAATATTTTTAGGAAATTATCTTTAAACATCTGCAAGAG
>Ga0206981_10325_pt1 | contig 12688 bp, 15 predicted proteins | sample Alteio_BWMinCont_17_FD_153312 | JGI IMG/M metagenome (GOLD analysis project Ga0206981, IMG submission 153312) | Enriched cells from forest soil in Barre Woods Harvard Forest LTER site, Petersham, Massachusetts, United States -... | ecosystem: Environmental > Terrestrial > Soil > Temperate forest >... | reverse complement strand
CTCTCAGAGCATCGACTAGGTACGAGGGAAGGTCGATGGTATGAAGAAAATCACTGGTTTCGGTGTCGAGAAAGTATTTCCAGCCGATGCAGCCCACGACCGCATCGTCATCAATGCCTTCGGATCTCAATATCTCGTGGAGGGAACGACTGTTTTCTCTCGGCTGGCCAAGCAATGAGAAGGTCTGAAATAACTCGGTGCGAAGGAAACCCGCGTCGAAGAGAGGGCTGATCCCAAGGTAGCCTCTGCATTCATTCCCCGTTACTATGAGCGGGTTGCCGCTGCGTGCGACGATCAGCAGGATCTCTTCGAACCGAGGGTCAATATTGGTCAGGTAGGCGAGATTTGCGAAGTGCTCCCGATCCGCATAGACCACAGCGTGCGTGAGGCCGCGCGGTTCCATCGCAGAACGGAGGGCATTGACTCTATCGCTGAAAACAGAGGCGGGCTGTACAGGTGGGCGGACTGCCAGTCCAAAGTCTGGCCAATCAATCTCAATCATGCGATGTTTCTTTGAATGGGTTGCCACGCATTTCCTCCGTTGGTTCAATCCATAGCGAGCGAAACCGTAGAGCGTCCCGCGACTCGCATCCTACAAATCGACGTTAGCGAAGTTGTTCGCACTCTCCGCAACGATAGCCCCGGCACTGCGACGGAGTGAACCCGGGTGGCGCCATTCGATCCATTGCATATATGCAAAGCCCCCGATCAATAGCGCGGCTAGAAGATATGGGGAAAGATTGTAGGGCCAGTTGGGGACTGGGTAAATCGTTATGAAGAGTACCGGCAGCAAAGAGAGTGTTCCAAGCCATGGGAAGGCAAAGTGCCGCATAAAACTGAATTCGTCCGGATGCTCTTTTCGCATATAAGAAGTAAGAGCCAAATTGGCCATCCCATACAGAAGGATTACGGCCAGAGTCGCGAGCGTCCCGAGAAAACCAAATATATCCGTGGGCTTTAGCAGGAAGCCTACGAGCAGGACTGGAATGATTCCCGCAGCCTGGAGAAAGGCGATCGCAAACGTTGGCGTCTTGTGAGTCGGATGGATAAAAGCGAATCGGGCGGGAAGGGCTCCGGTTATGCCCATCGTGTACATAACCCGTGACGCCGAGTTAGTGCATGCGAGTCCGGTTCCAATCGCGCTGTTGATAATGGCCAGCACGATCAGCCACCAGGCGTGGCCCCAATACCGCCGGCCGAGAACATAGAACGGATTTGGATCGGTGGCGAAAGATGCCATATCGCCTGTGCCCCAGCCAATTGCGGTGGCATAGGAAGTGAAGACGTAGAAGATTCCGATGGACAAGAGCGAGAGTGTTATGGCTGCGCTCACAAGCCTTGCAGGGTTGCGGCTTTCCTGTGCAAGCGGCGCAGGAGCCTCAAAGCCGCTGAGCGCAAGGATGGAAAACACCATACCCGCGATGATTCCGGTGTAGTGGTTGGGGGCCGACGACGGCGTAATAGGAGCTACATAACTGGAACCCAGCCCAGGGCGAATGAGAAATGAAAGAGACAGTGCGAGCATGATAAGGATTTCAAGGCCACCGAATATCATCACGGTTCGCATTGAGAGCTTTACGCCGTAGTGGGTAAACGCCCAGATCATGGCAAACGCGATTCCCGAGATCATCCACCACGGGATATTCACATCGAGTTCGGAGTGCAGGATATCTGAGAGTAGATATCCGAGGAAGCCTGTGCAGCCTGCCGGGCCCAGAATGTCATAGATGAGGTAGCTCCACGTCGCCATGAAACCGACACGGCTGCCAAGCCCGCGGGTTGCAAAGGAGTAGTAGCCGCCACTGGAGGGCAGGTACCGGGAAAACTGCGAGACAGTGTTGCCGATTAACAGGCAAACGAATGTCGCCAGGAGGAAGGAAACCGGCATATCCGGTCCGGCTTTGAGTGCGATGATTGGGAAGGTAAAAACGATGTTTGTTGCAGGTGCTATATGCGTGACCCCGTGCAAAAGCAATTCCGGGAGACCGAGTGAATTTTGTCTCAGCTTATGTCTGGAAGCTATATCGGTCTTCATTCGTATGTCGAGGCCTTCTGTCCTGGAAGCGACACTTTTGAGCGGATTGGTAGCGACATACTAGGATTGCCGCTACTGACTGATCTGGGTCGATAACTGCAAGCGTGAGTTTCGCTGACATTCGAGCGTTGTTCTGTCAGGGGCGATGAGTTCAAATCAGTATATGGAAACTCTCCGTACAGACGCGAACAGAATGCTCTGTCTACTCTGAGGCGCACGACGCTGCAAGAATCGATCACGTGCGGCCAAATCCGAGCTCTCAGAACGGCGGGAGGGTCGCGGAGCCAAGAATAGGCGGACTCAGGGATCGACGGCCGCGGGGCCGTCGGCTGTCCGCGACAGCCGGATCCAGTCGTTCCGCGATCGTCACGAAGTTGGATGTGGGGCTTGTCCATCGTAACTGCTCCACGTCATCAAAAAGCTCGATGTCGGTCCGAAGAGTAGCGAGAGTTCGAAAGAGCAGCGCACGGTCCCGTTCGCGAGAAAGCGTGGCTGCTAGCGCACCTGCGTTTGCTGCCTTCACTCGTCACTCGGAATTGTCGGTGGGGAGAGATTCGAGATGAGCGAATTTGGCAAGAACTGCAGCTGAGGATTTTGCGCCATGCCCTTTCTGCTCTCTGCGTTGGTGAAGAAACAGAAGAGGTGTTCACCTATACGCTTCGCCAGCACTATGCGCACACTGGGCAGACCGTCCATAGTTGAGGTTGCCAGAGCAGCCGCGTTGGGATCGTTGGGTTCGCTCTCATGAGCTTGTTTCAGCCATGAACCGAACAACTCCAGAGGATCTTCCGAATCGATGTCATGCGAACCACTCACCGCTAAATTTTAATCCCTGGCTCCGCGGGCTGATGCCCCCGGGAACCACCTTCAGCAGGGTCCAACGTTCATGATGGTCAGGTGTCCCTCTGCGTAGTCGGCGGCGATGAGTCCCATGGGTGTACCGCCGACACGCACCGCATCATCCAGCACGCGCTGCCGGTCAGCATCGTCGGGCCCGACCCAGACAGTGGAATTTCAAAAGCTACCGCCATCAGAACAGCGTAGTGCTTCACGGCTTCCTCATCGAGTTGTTCATACACGCCCGCAAAGTGGCCGATGACTTGGTAAGGGAGACGCCGGAGTCTGGGGACCTAGGCTTCCCCTTGCGCGACATACTTAGGCAGGCGGTACACACTATTTTTGGATCAGACTTTCTGAACCCAAATTCCGCCCAGATTTTTGTAGCCTCCTTCTCAAATTCCGAGGACGACCTGAGCCAGTGACGTGGCTACTCTCGCGGCACAAACGGGGTCAGCATTGCCTTTCTCCATGAACAACGACGTGCCCCACGTGCATTGAGCTCGTCAAAGCACGCGGGCGGGCGAGGTTGCAGCAATGCCCGTGATCCCGGAAATATCGTCGAAGTCAACCTCAAAGAGCTGCGTCAAGATTTCCGATTGAGCAGCATTACCATTGGACACCCGGATAGAGACTCGGCAGGCGGTAGGCTCGATATGCATTATAGCCGGTGACGCTCATATTCCAGACAGTCTGGGGAGTGCTTTGATCGGTTACTTCAAAAACTTGCGACGAGGAGCCTACGCCGCAAAGATCATACTCGATATTGCCGTTTGCCAATTCTTCTGCATTGCCGCCGAAGCTGTTATACAAACTGACCGGCAAAATCTGGTGAAATACCAACTTCGCGGTCTTCGCAGATTCATCGAGCTGAAGGATGGGAACTGTTGTGTAGAAGCAGGACGCGGGTTCGGGGCTCGTGGTGGCGCAGGTTGAGGTGCTGGGATAGGTCCGGAAGTCTCCGTTGTCCATCACTGCCAGTCCGAATGTGCCGGTTGTATTCGCGGTTGTGAAGTTAGGCCAGTGTTGGCCAGAGAACCAATCGGTGGGATCGGTTCCCCCTTCCAGTGCGAAGTCTCCCTGGTACCCCAGGCGCCACAGGATGTTGCCCGTTCCTACACCGTCGGCGTAATCCACCTTCACAATCCAGTTCTGGTGACGCATGGAAACGAGCAGATTGCCGTCGTCCTTGGAATAGACAGCCGCGTTTGTATGCGTCCAATCGGGGAAATTTTCCGGATGCCGATTCACATCCAGATGATCGAATTCATTCCACACCCAGACTGGATTCAGGTTTGTGTCCAGATCGACGATCACATCCCCCAGGACGGTGGTCGGTGTGGTCGCTCCGTTCAGCACGACAGACTTCAGCGTATTGGCTAAAACCAGCCAATGCCCGTTAGGCAAAGGTGTAGCGTCATGATGAAAGGTCTGCAAGGTCAAGGGATTGGGGTAAACCTCGGGATGCGCGGCGAGCGCGGAATTGAGTTGAGCCATTGTGATCTCTTTGACCGTATTTCCGGCCAAATTGATTTCGCGCACTGCAATGAGCGCAGTGGACGGTATCTCCTGCGTTAATGGATCAGTCGAAGGGACGCCAATAAGAACAAGAAAATCCCCGTTCGCCAGCTGCCTGGGGGCGTAAGTTGAGGAAGGAGGCGTGGCGTCTGAGGGCGTGTATGCCCATATGACATTTCCGGATAGATCCGTCGCTAAGACTTGCGCGATAGGGTAATCAATCGGGTTCAGTATTTCAATCCCGGGTTGAGGTGTCTGTCCCGCAATAGTGGTGGTTGTAATCGGTGGGATAGCATATGCAGGATAGCTCGTGGTCGTGAATGTATGATCTGTATCCGTTGCAGACAGCCCATTATCAAATTGCATAGAAGCTTGCATGTGATAGAGAGTATTGGCTCGCATACCCGCTACATAAAAACTGACCGGGCCACCGCCGGGAGGGATCGCCTGGGTTGAAGTTTGCAATCCGTAGCCGGTGGTCGTGCCGAAGGAGACAGTCACGGTTCCTGGAAATGGCGGGGTGATAGTGTATTGCGCCACCTGTGGATTGCTCGTGGAGGTAACCTGGCCCATCGCCATTCCTGTTGAAGTTCCAGTGAGGGTGACCGTGACTGACATCCCAGCCGTGACGTTGCCGGGATTGAGATTAAGCGTTGCTCTCTGCGCTGCTGGCGAGGAGGCACTGGTCGGCAGGTAGCTGACCACCACATTGCAGCTCGCCGATGCTGCCAGTTGCACGCCGCACGACCGGTTCGCAACGATGGAAAAGCTGGGGTCGCCGGTCAAAGACGGAAGTAAAATGGCTGCGTAGTTTCCGGAATTGGTGACTTTCACAACCGTCTGCGTGAGCGTATTACCCACCAGATTTGCTCCAAAATCAAAGGAAGTATCGCTCAACGTTAGGGTAGTGGGAGCGGAGTAAATATCTTTACCACCGCATCCTGCACTTAGCGTCAGGACCAGAAGTGCACCAATCGACGCGAACTTTGTCCTTGAGGAGCCTTCCAACATTCGGCTAAAGGGATTCCTAGAGCGTGGGAAAACGAGAGGTATTTCGCGGGGAAAGGGAAACCTTGTGATCAATTCGTAGCAGTCCTTTTTTTCAAATTATCGTAACAAATCTTTAATAAATGCCGAGGGGTAGCGTAGCGCTAGCAGCGCGATTCTTGGTAGACACATCATAGCGGGTCAATCCGGCCGGAATCTTTCCTTTCCATCCTGGTAGCACGATGACATAGGCCTAGGTCTTTGTTCCCGTGGTTCTTCGCCCGATGTAACCGACGGCGAACCTCGACAGCAAAACGGTTCATGACCGCGCCTTCCAAACTGTTCTGTGGTCGCTTCCGGCGGTAGCTATCTACCGCTTCCGAGCGGCGGCTTTTCAGGACCTGGGACTTAAAGATAACGACTTCATTGCCTATTCAGCCCCTGCCACACTGCGCCTCGAAGCACTGACGGCGAATAGCACTACGCCGTATATCACCGCATTCACCGATCTAAAAAAGGGCCCAGCAGTTCTTGAGATTCCTCCGGGCGGAGCCGACGGAAGTTTATACGGACAGGTTATCGGTGCATGGCAGCTGACGATTGCCGACGTCGGCCCATCGGGCCTCGATAAGGCAAAGGCGGAAAGTATTTGCTTACGCCGCCAGGGATATGAAGGAAAGATTCCGGCGGGGTACATCCATGTATCGTCGCCGAACTATCGCATTGCATTTGCGTTCCGCTCGATTCCAGCTCCGGGAAAGACACCGATCGCCGCTATCGACGTGGATCCGATGCGAACAGAGACCATGGCACAAAGAACTACACATAACCACTGGTCATTCAGAGACGTGACGACTCTTGAGCAACTAATGGACGTCTGGGGCGGAATTGAACTGTTTGTCCATAATAAGAAAAAGCATTTTGACCTCACCCCGTTTGCAGCGTTCGAGGAAGAGTATATGAAGGCCGCCGCAGCGGCAAAGACTCAAGAACAGGGCTTAGGGGGCTTATCAGATATCCGCCCGCATGACCAGCTTGTGGGCAATCGGCTCGACGATCTGCACAATTCCGTGTCCCGGATTGTTTTGCTGCCGCACACGTACGAGGCCGAACTCGGCCAGCTTCTTTACATCTCTGGTGACCGCGCCGCGATTGCGCCCCAGTTCTTCGGCCAGCGACGAAATGCTCAGCCGTTTCCGGCGCACGGTCTGGACCAGACGCACCCGCTCCGCGCTCAGGCAGGTGACCATGTCCAGCGGGTCCGCGAAAGTGATGACCCTTTCCGCCTCCAGACGTTCGCCCTTCACCAGCCGCTTGGCCCGCTCCAGCGAGCGGCGCTTATGGCCTTCAAAGCCATCACTAAAAACCTTGGTCTTCATATCTCCTCCTGATCTCTACCGCCTCCCGAAAGAAGCGTGCGGCGATCGTCGCATAGTCGGTGAAATCGCAGGCTTCTACCTGACCCATGAAGTGCCGCTCGTGAACTCCGTGCGCGTTATCGAAGCCCAGAACCCGGCCCTTGTCCGCCGCGAACAGGTGTGACAGGATGAGGGCCAGATTGTATCGGCTGATCTCGTCGTTATCGTCAACCCACACCTCTTCGCGGAGAACGCCCATGCCGCCACCACATCTGAACCGGGTTTCGTAATCCGTGATTTTGCGGGGGCGACCGCGTCGCCCATAGAAACATTCTATCTCAGATGATGCGTCACACGTCACACCTGTGGCTGGGGGAGCAGCGGCCACACTCCGTCACCGACTTTGATGGGAACCTGCTTCTTAGCCTCGCTCCACGGTTGCCAAAGATTATGACAGTCCGGCCACTATGCCATTCCCCATTCTGCAGAGTTGGGATACCGCCAACAGCAGTAGAGAATTTAACGACGTCAGTGTCTGCACCACATGGGGACTCTACAATCAGCGCTTTTATCTGCTCGATGTGTACCGGCACCGCATGGACTATCCCGATCTGAAGCGTGCGGTGGTCGAGCAATCGAGACGGCATAGTCCGACCAAGATTCTGATTGAGGAAAAATCGTCGGGGATTTCTTTGCTTCAGGACCTGCGCGCGGAGGGTGTGTTTCAAGTTGAGGCCTACAAGCCGCTTCCAGGAAACGACTAGCTGATGCGCCTGGGCGCTCAGTCCATCAAGTTTGAACAGGGCAAGGTATTTCTGCCAGTTCGGGCCTCGTGGCTTGACGAATATGTGCTCGAAATTACCGGCTTTCCTGGCGGCAAATACGACGACCAGGTAGATTCGACCAGCCAGGCTCTCGAGTTTCTGGGCGACAAAGGCTACGGCCTGTTAGGTTGGGAAAATTGGGATCTTCCTAAAAGTATTAGTAGCGACGCCCAGCCTCTCAGGGCACGGGGGCAAGATCAAGGCTGAGTTGTGCGCGATGCAGCTGGTCGGATCACGCTGCCCATTTCGACGTAACTCGATGGCGGCTTCTAAAGGCGATCCTCTGACATTCGGTCACGAAGGAATATGCCGAAAGCCGCCGGGAATTTTCTCCGAATTGGGTTGACTCTTTGCCTCGGTAGAGCGGAAGACGAGACACCGCGTCCGAGGCGCGTGAAGGAGAAACTAAATGGGAGGCGGTATAACTCGCCTCCCATCACTGCCACTGGCTCCTGAGTTCTACGCAGCCTTGCCGGACGCTTTGCCTTCGAGAACCTTCGCGCCGCCGACATTGACTTTGATCTGCGTGGGCTTGGCTTCGGCCTTCTTGGCCAAGCTAATCTTCAGCACGCCCTTGTCACAGCGGGCGCTCACTTGCCCCGGATCCACGGAGCTGGGAAGCGTGAACGAGCGGGTAAAGCTTCCGTATTGCCGTTCGACGCGATGGAAGTTCTCCTCTTTCTCGTCCTTTTCGATCTTGCGTTCGCCACGGACAGTGAGGGTGTTGTTCTGAATGCTGACATCAATGTCTTTTTCGTCGATGCCCGGGACTTCAATCTTCAGAATAATGTTGTGCTCGTCTTCGTAGATGTCCACCGGTGGTGCGAGGGTGGTGGTGGTCAACGCCTCTTCCGGAGCTTCGGGGCTGTGGGACGCTCGGAAAACACGGTTCATGCGGTTCATGCGGTCTTGCATAGCGGATAATTCGCGGAGAGATTCCCAACCTGTCAATAGTGTCATGACGCAGTTCCTCCTTAACGGTAATCTAAGAGGAGTAACTTCAGAGTGGGCTGACTTAGTTCAGGGAACCTGAAAGAGTAAGAAGTGATACTTGCTCAATTATGACGCTACGCTTGTGAGATACGGTTGTCAATGTGCCGCTGCGCCCTGATTGCGTATTTAGTTACTTCTTCAAACGTTTGTCCTAGACAATGACCTTTTCCTCGGAAACAATCCCGCAATACCCTGGAGTCGTATTTGTGGAACTTCGCCTCTAAGGTCAGACTAATCGGCTGCGAACGGTGATTATCGGACAGAATCACACCATGGCCGGATTCGGTTCAATTGGGCTTAGACAAATTGTTCGCAGTCGTCGATACCGGCTGTCTCGGTGTGATTGGAGGTTAGCTGATCCAAGATTTACGAGGTATGAATTGATTGATCTGCTTTTCGGACCTAGTGCTTTGGTTCACATACTGCTCCACGGGACTGTTGGAGAGTTTGTACGTTTGGCAAGTTGACGGCACAGTGGCTGTTTAGGGCGTATGCTTAAGGCAGTAGCCCCGGGTATTTTCTCCTCGCCTTCAGCTCTCCGTGCTTCGCTCCAGACGACTACCCTTCAAGTAAGCAACAGGACTACTGGAGCCTTCATGAGTCTTATTAAAAAAGCTGACGTAGAGAATCATCTGGCCGGACGGCGGAGGAAGAATCCGTTTCCTTTCGGGCCAACAAGTCGGCCAAATGCCATTGGCCATTCTGGAGATGGGTCCCACGAAGCGAAAGTAAATGAAGCAAAGTCTCGTCAGGGTCATGACCGTGAGCATTCCTCGGTAAGACCATCGGCCGCTGCAACCGAATCTCACGTGGGTCCTCCCCGTTCAGCATACACATCGGTAGCCAGAAAACTGCAGTCGTGAGACAACATTCGATCTTCCTACGTACAGGCTGCTTATTGCCCGATGGCCTCGATCTCATACAAGAGAAGTTTGATGAGGCGTGGTCGTCGGCCGGAGATATTATTGCTTCCGCACTGGATCAAAAGGTCAGGCACGCTGGGTGGCACTTCATGTGGCTGGTAGGTACGTATTCGCGTCACGGTTTCGGCCGGACCGCTAGGACAGCTATCAGTAAGGCGATAACTCTTGCCTTGAATGAAGTGAAAGGCAGGTTCAATGCTGCAGAGTTGAGCTGGGTCAGTGTCTCGAGATATCCGGGCTTTCAGATTGCTAAGGTTACGATTCATGCGCGTCAGATCCAGCAGCAACCTTCCCTTGGCCTGGTTGACGAGATGAGTATCCGGCAGTTCCCGGCGCGACAAGCCTTCCAAGCTCCAGGCACACCGATCTGATTTGAAGGCCCGCACATCGCATGTGTCATGAACAGTTCAGATAACGAGTGTCGCAATCGCGATGCGCGTGAAAGCGAGGAACTATGCCTCTCTCGGAGATACTGCATAACGAAGGACTAGTTGGGGCTTCTTTCGTAGAAGCTCATCAGCTGCCCTTGCCGACACGCATCGCATTCATCGGCAATTATCTGCCGAGGCAATGCGGCATTGCCACATTCACGACAGATCTATGTACAGCAGTAGCAGCCGAATACGGCAGCGGCTGTCTCTTCGCCATCCCCGTCAATGATCCCGATTCAAGCTATGAATATCCTGAGCGGGTGCGGCTTGAGCTTGCCCAGGAAGACTGGGCATCGTATGAACGAGCTGCCGAATTTCTTAACTTTAATGGCAACGACCTGGTCTGCATGCAGCATGAGTACGGCATTTTCGGGGGAATTGCCGGCAGCCACATACTGGCGCTGCTTCGCAAATTGAAAATGCCGCTGGTAACGACGCTGCATACCGTCCTGAGTGCACCGGATGAAAATCAGCGCGCCGTGCTCGAAGAGATTGCTCATCTTTCCGATCGCTTGATTGTAATGAGCGAACATGCAGCGTGTCTTCTGCGCGATGTATATGACGTGCCGTGCGAAAAGATCGATGTCATTCCTCACGGTGTACCGGACCTTCCCTTCATGGATCCCAATTATTTTAAGGACCTGTTTGGCACTGAGGGGAAGTTCGTGCTGCTTACATTTGGCTTGCTGTCTCCTAACAAAGGAATTGAAAATGTGATTCGCGCGCTGCCGGCGATTTTGGCGAAACATTCAAACCTGGTATACATCGTTTCCGGCGCAACCCATCCTCACATCAAGCGGCGCGAGGGTGAGCGGTACAGAGAAGAACTAAAGGCTCTGGCAGAGGAATGTGGAGTTTCCTCGCATGTGATCTTCAACAACCGTTTTGTGAGCGAAGAGGAACTGGTGGAGCATGTAGGGGCCGCAGACATCTATATCACCCCCTATCGCCAGGAGGCCCAGGTTGTTTCCGGCACGTTAGCCATCGCGGTGGGCGCGGGAAAAGCGATCATCTCCACGCCATACTGGCATGCTAGAGAGCTGCTTGCCGATGAACGCGGCGTGCTCGTTCCGTTCGACGATCCTGATTCCATCACCGAGGCGGCGATCAGGTTATTGGACAACGATGCTGAGCGGCATGCGATGCGAAAACGAGCCTATCTCTACTCACGCGGCACGACCTGGCAAAGCACGGCGCAAGCTTACATGGCGAGTTTTCAGCGTGCACGTCTGGAACGGATGCTGCGGCCACGTGCCGCTTTGCCGGACATCTACGCGGTGAAAGCGACAGGCGGGATCCCGATGCTCGACACGGGGCACTTATCGAACATGACCGACGATACCGGCATCCTGCAGCATGCCATATTTACCGTACCCAATAGTCTTGAAGGGTATACAACCGACGACAATGCGCGCGCGCTGATCGTAGCAACTCTGCTGAGGGCTTCGGCTCTATCTGCCAGACATGAGCATGTGAGGCTGTCTCAACGGTACCTGTCCTTCCTATTGCTTGCCTTTTATAACAAGACTGGCAGGTTCAGGAATTTTCTGAGTTATGACCGCCGATGGCAGGAAGACGTTGGCTCTGAAGACAGCCATGGTCGCGCCTTATGGGCACTGGGAACGGTGCTTGGCTGTTCGGAAGATCCGGGACTGAGAGGCGCGGCAGGCCGACTCTTCGAGGTTGCCTTTCCGGCGGCTCTGACGTTCACCAGCCCTCGTGCATGGGCGTTCTCGGTGTTGGGCATGCAGGCCTATTTGGACTGGTTTCCCGGGGACAGGGTGATCCAAGGTGCCCGGAATGGGCTCGCGAATCAATTGCTCGATGTCTATGAGCGCAGTCATTCCGAAACATGGCAATGGTTTGAGAAGAGCCTCTCCTACTCAAACGCAAGGCTGTCACAGGCACTCTTACTCGCGGGATGGCAAAGCGGCAACGAGAGGATGGTCGCCGTTGGGTGCGAATCTCTCAAGTGGCTTGTGGCCCAGCAACACCGAGGCGATGGGGATATCTTCGTTCCGATAGGCTCCAGAGGATTTTTTGCGGAAGGCGGAGAGAAGGCCCGCTTCGATCAGCAACCCGTCGAGGCATGCGCGACCATCTCTGCGTGTCTGCTGGCATATCGCTTAACCAGCGAGCAGCAGTGGCTGGAGGAGGCATGGTGCGCCTTCCGCTGGTTTCTCGGCGAGAACGATCTGCAGGTTCCGCTTTACGACGCGACAACCGGCGGCTGCAGAGACGGGCTTCATCCAGATCGCGTGAATGAAAACCAGGGGGCGGAATCAACGCTTTCGTTCCTGATGGCGCTCCTCGAAATGCAAAGTGTGGCAACCGTAGAAGAACTGAATCAGGAAATGAGTGTCTCCATTTGAATACAATTCTCCTTCCAGCCGTAACTCCGGACTCCGACGCCAATGAGCAGCACGATATTAAAATGCGTGCGCAGGACTCCCTCTTCGCCCGCCATTCCGGCAATCCGATCCTCAGCCGGCAAGACTGGCCATATCCGGTCAACAGTGTCTTCAACGCCGGGGCCGTGGTCCTGGACGACGGGGATACCCTGCTTCTTTGCCGCGTCGAAGACCGCCGCGGGTTGTCGCACCTTTGCGCTGCTCGCTCCGCGAATGGAATCGATGGATGGCGCATCGATCCGCAACCGACGTTGATGGCAAATCCCCGCGAATACCCCGAAGAAATCTGGGGTATCGAAGATCCACGAATCACGTATGTCCCGGAGCTGAAGCAATATGCAGTTGCCTATACTTCGTACGCGCGCGGCGGC
>Ga0206981_10031_pt1 | contig 12701 bp, 5 predicted proteins | sample Alteio_BWMinCont_17_FD_153312 | JGI IMG/M metagenome (GOLD analysis project Ga0206981, IMG submission 153312) | Enriched cells from forest soil in Barre Woods Harvard Forest LTER site, Petersham, Massachusetts, United States -... | ecosystem: Environmental > Terrestrial > Soil > Temperate forest >... | reverse complement strand
CAAATCTACCGCTCCGCCTATTCCCCCAAAATAGCTTACATAGCGCTCCCCTAACTCACGCAGGCTCCCTAAATCACGGCCCGAGATGGGTAAAATATACGCTATTGGTTCCTGAAGCGGGTTAGTAACCTCCGGTACTTCTTCAATTATTGCGTGGGCATTGGTGCCGCCAAAGCCAAAAGAGCTTACAGCAGCTATCCGTTTTCCCTTGTTAAAATTCCAATTTGTTTGTTTTGCGGCAATTTTCAGACGGTTATCATCCCACTCAATTAATGGATTGATGCTGTTAAAATTTGTATGCGGAGGAATTTCTTTATGCTGCAATGCTAGGATCAACTTAATAACGCCCGCAATACCCGCAGCAGATTCGAGGTGACCAATATGTGTTTTTACAGAACCAACCATGCATGGGTTTTCATTTTGTCTTCCTTCAAGCAAAACAGAAGAAAATGAATTTACCTCTATAGGGTCTCCTAAAGATGTGCCGGTGCCATGCGCTTCCAAATAAGACACCTCTGCAGCGCTTACACCCGCATTGGCTAAAGCCTGCCGGATAACCCTTACCTGCGAAGGGCCATTTGGCGCGGTAATACCATTGCTCCGCCCGTCCTGATTTATAGCCGTTCCCCTTATAACTGCCTGGATCCTGTCGCCATCAGCAATGGCATCTTCCAGTCTTTTTAAAACAATTATTCCGCAACCTTCACCCCTTACGTAACCGTCGGCGGCGGCATCAAAAGTTTTGCATTTGCCATCGGGCGCCAGCATACCTGCTTTTGCAAATACAACGCTAAGTTCGGGGCTTAAAATAAGGTTTACGCCCCCTGCCAGGGCAGTATCTATTTCACCGGTACGTAAGCTTTGGCAAGCCTGGTGGATTGACACCAAAGATGACGAGCAAGCTGTATCAATTGACATGCTCGGCCCTTTCAGATTCAAAAAATAGGAAAGCCTGTTGGCAGCTATACTCGCAGCATTACCTGTACCTGCGTACTGATCAAACCGGGTTACAGAATTTGACTGAATGCGCTGATAATCGTTGTTACTGATCCCAATGTAAATGCCTGTTTTATATTCGGGCAAATCAGACGGTGATGTTCCGGCATTCTCCAATGCTTCCCATGCCACTTCAAGCAATAATCTTTGTTGTGGGTCCATTGCTGAGGCTTCGCGTGGCGAGATCCCAAAAAATAAAGGATCAAATTCTTCCGGCTTATTTAAAAACCCGCCCCAGGTAATGGTATCAAGTATGGTTTTGTCATCAACAATTTTTTCCAGGTCAGCTTCTTCCCACCTTCCTTCAGGCAGTTTTCTAACAGCGCTTACATCCTGTTTTAATAGCTCCCAAAAAGCTTCGGGGTTATCTGCCATAGGGAACCTGCAACCCATTCCTACTATAGCTATCGGGCTGTATCCATTTAAATTTTTCTCCTGCGTAGCAGTTATTGCGGTTAGTTTTTCATCTGTTGATAAATAATTGGCCAACGCACGGATGGTAGGATAATTGTAAACCAGGGTAGCTTCCAGCTTACGCGAAAGAAGATTGCCTAAAGCACCTGTCATCTCCGCAGCAAACAATGAGTCCATACCCATCATTTCAAATGTATCGGTTACTTTTATCGTTGCCGGGTTTAAGTTCATTTCCTTCGCTATCAAAGCTGTTATCCAGGCTTCAATGGTTTTACTATCAACAAACTTTTCATTCGATTCAACAACGGATTCGTTTAACAGATCAACGGCCGGCGTATTGTTTACCCATTCAGCAACAATTGTAAGCTTGCTATCTGTAAATGCTTGCTTACAGGCCCTTCTCTGTATTTTCCCGCTCGAAGTTTTAGGCAACGATGCAGGCATCAATAAGGAAATTGCGTAAACCTGTAAATCATGATCTAAAGAAACCTGCTTTCTGATAGCAGCAAATACTTCTTCGGGATCTAATTTTGAAAGATGTCCGCGGTTAACTTCCTGTACAATTACCAGTTGTTCTTTTCCGTTCACCTCTATGCTAAAGGCAGCACCGCCGTCTTGTTTTAAGGCCGGATGGCTTTTTTCGGCAGTAACTTCAATATCCTGCGGATAATGATTCAGCCCTCTTATTATTATAAGATCTTTTAGCCTACCGGTAATAAAAAGTTCGTCATTATGGTAAAAGCCAAGGTCGCCTGTCCTCAAGAAAGGCCCTTCACCACTGTCCTTTAAACGGGCTTTAAATACCTCTTCTGTCTCTTTTTCCCTTTTCCAGTATCCAAGGGCACAGGCAGGGCCACCAATCCATATTTCACCAATGCAGCCCGGTTGGGAAAGCTCCATTGTTTCCGGGTCAACAATAATTATTTTTGTGTCCAGCACATAAGAGCCATGCCCTGCAAAATACTGAGAGCCAGGTTCGCCATCCTTCATCACAAGCACCAGGTTCTTTTCGAGGGCGGCTGAATTAACAGACAGGAAGGTTACCGGCTTGCTTTTGTGAACGGTGGATACTTTCAGCGTAGACTCGGCCAAACCGTAGGCCGGGGTAAATGTTTCGGGCCTGAAACCATATTGTTTGTATTTTTTAGAAAACTCTCTTATTGTTTCTACCCTAACCGGTTCTGTACCAATCATAGCCATCTCCCAGCTGCTCAGGTCCAAATCTTTGATCTGATCAGTTGTAGTGCTTTTACAGCATAAAGAATAGGCAAAATTAGGGGCCGGGCTATGGGTGCCTTTATATTTGGATATTGCTTCGAGCCATCGCAGCGGACGCTGGATAAAAGAGGCGGGCGCCATTAAATAACATGGAAATCCGTTGTATAAAGGTTGTAGAAGCCCGTAAATTAAACCAAGATCATGAAAAATAGGCAGCCAGGTAACCATAACACTGTTTTCGCTGTGCTCATAAGTAGCATCAAGGTCCTGCAGGTTATAAATAATATTTTTGTGGGTCACCATTACCCCTTTGGGCGTACCGGTTGATCCGGATGTGTACTGTAAATAAGCAATTGAATTTTCGTCAATAGTTATTTCTTTATAATCCTGCCAGCGTTCATCATTTTCAAGGTCAGAAAGTATGCGGTTAAGGGCCTGCAGCTTGCTTTCATTGTTATCGTGCTTTTCAAAGTTTGGGGCAACATTCGAGGTGGTAAGCACCAGGTTTGCCTTCGCATCACTTATTATAGCGTCCAATCTTTCAAGTGACCTGTTTTTACGCGGCGGATAAACAGGTATAGCTACCACACCCGCAAAAAGGCATGCAAAAAAAGCAACAACGTAATCAAGCCCGGGATTGTAAATCAACAATACCCTGTCGCCCTTTTTGGTAACACGCTGAATACAGCCGGCAAGGTGTAATACCCGTTTATATAGTGATAAATAAGAAAAGCTTTCGGCTTGGTCTTCTCCATCTTTTAAGTAAACATAAGCAGTTCTTTCGGGAGATTTTTCCGATCGGAATTTTAAAAGATCAACCAGGTTAATTGCCTGCATATTAGTAAATAATAGGGGTTATACATTTATTTCCAGTGCACAATTATTTACAGCAGAACCTTTAAAAAAGGTTTTTAAGCTGTAAAAGTCATTATTCTACTACTATTTAAGATTGATTTGTGATATGATTTTTCATATAGGTTAGGTTAAGGTTATAGGCTTTTATTGTAAAAAATTAACTAATTGTTTTTTTGCAAATAATACTGCTTACATAGTGTTAATACAATACCGAAATATTAAACGCAATATTAACATACCTGCATTAAGCCACAACTATGTTTGTTTTAATTTTTAGTTAATAAACACTACCTGTTTATACCATGTTTTGATTAATCAATTCTATTTTAAAATTTGTATGAAAGAACAGGATCCATTTGAATATCAATTTAACACGATTTTTTAAACTGAAAAAGTTTTGCCTATCAGCATAAACCATTGTGAAAAATTCAAAAAAGCAATTAGTTACATCCGGTTAATGCCCGCATGCATCGCAAAAGGCATAGTTTTTAATTTGATTGATAATTAATGCTGGAATAGAATTAAATTCCACGTTTGTTTTTTGTGATTTCATTGTGTCCAGGTTTAATGACCAAATATATAGAATTAATTATTAACTTAATAATTAATTAAAGGGATATTTTTAAAAAACAGATACTCTTGGAGTTAGTGATGGATTATTTATTTTGTGCGGATATTTAATTAAAAAATTGTCCTTCAAAGGTCTAAAGCCGTTTTACGAAAGCAGGGAGTGTGTTTTCAGTAAACAGGGCATGTGCCACATTTTTTATCTGTGCTATACTAAACCTGCATAAGCTCAAATGGCAAACGAAATATTTATTGCCACTCCGTCCGCCATGAATAATAGCTTACCCATTTCAAATTTCAAAGCAATAATTTTTTCCATTGATGAAATCACCCCTGCAAAAACACGCTGGTAAAGAAAACCGGTATGATTAAAAAGCAACCTTCCTTACTAAATTCTGCTGAATCATTTCTGACACTTCAAAAAACGTCATCAGTTTTTGCCGTTCTATGCCGGCCTCGGCCAGTTGGTTTATTTTTTCAACGCTTACTTCGATATGCGGTATGGATCTTACGGCCGTGGGGGAAAGCGATACATAATGCTGACGCCTGTCGTCGGGGTTGATGTTTATTTGTACCAATCCACGCTTTTCCAACTCAAAAACAATTACTGCCATACGCGATTTATCAATCTGAAGCAGCTCTGCAAGTTTGTTTTGAGTTACCGGTTTTTCCTGCGTGGCAAGGGCCAGTAAAACTTCAAAGTGATGATCGAGCTCAAGAGCCGAAAGTTCTTTTGAGATCATTCTTGTGTATAAGTTGTTGATCTTTTTTAATCGTTGCGATATTAACTGTACACTTTTCATACGCTACTTTATAGGGGTAAATCAATTTCCGTTATTTCTTTCATGTTCTTCCCGCGATGATTTATTTTCAGCGTGGGCCATAGCAATATCATATTCCAGTTCGGGGTCAATATTCTGCTCTTCTACCTTTTTGGCTTTTTCCATCAGCTCTTCATGATGATCCTGCAGCCATTTCAGTTGTTTTTTACCGTATGAAAAACGGGTAAACAATACAAACAGCACAGGTACAATAAATATGGAGATGGTTGATGATGCAATCATGCCGCCCAGCACAGTCACACCAATGGTGTTCCTTGAAGCTGCACCTGCACCTGTTGCCAGGGCAAGCGGCAATACGCCGAGTATAAATGCCAGCGAGGTCATAATAATGGGGCGTAAACGTAAACGTACCGCTTCAAGGGTTGATTTGAGAAGCTCTTCGCCCCTGTCTACCCTGATCTTGGCAAATTCCACAATCAGGATAGCGTTTTTGGCCGATAATCCTATCAGCGTGATCAATCCAATCTGGGCGTACACATTATTGGTAAGCGCAGGGATACAGGTAAGTGCCAGGATAGCGCCGAAAGCACTTATCGGCACTGCGAGCATTACAGAAAACGGCACCGACCAGCTCTCATACAGCGCGGCCAAAAACAGGAACACAAATATGATACAGAACAGGAAGATATAAACCGTGGTTGAGCCGGCTTTGATCTCTTCATAACTCAATCCGGAAAACTCAATAGTGTATCCCCGGGGTAGGGTTTTGGCTGCCAGCGCTTTTAAGGCGTCTAAACTTTGCCCGCTGCTGTAACCGTCAGGAATGGCACCATCAACTTCGGCCGACCGGAAAATATTAAAGTGTGAGATCAGCGGCGCGGCAACAGTAGGCTTATAATGAATAACTGTGCTCAGCGGCACCATATCGCCAACTGAATTCCTGACATAGTATTTATCCATATTTGATATCAGAGACCTGTAGGCTGTGTCCGCCTGCACCACTACGTGGTAAGTTCTGTTATAAAGGGTAAAGTTATTTACAAACAAGCTGCCCATATATGCCTGCATGGTCGAAAATACATCAGAAATATTCACACCCAGCTTCTGGCATTTTTCCCTGTCGACCGTAAGATCATAACTTGGCGTGTGCGCCGAAAAGTAGCTAAAGGCTGTTGATATTTCCGGGATCTTATGCGCTTCGGCAACAAACTTTTTAATAACTTTTTCAAACTGATGAATATCGTCAGTAGAGCTTCCCTGCTCAATTTGCATGCTGAACCCGGCTGCAAGGCCAATGCCCCGTATTGGCGGCGGCTGGATAACCACCACGCTTGCATTTTTTATCCCGGCTTTAGCAATCCGTTTTTTTATTGCATCAGTAATACCTGCCACCTGTGTTGCCGGCGTAGTACGGTTATCCCACGGGGTGAGCATACAAAACATAGAACCGTTGTTTGAATTTGCGCCGCCGTTTAATATGTTAAAGCCTGATATGGCCGTGTAGTGCAAAATTCCGGGTGTTGAGCCAACTATCTTCATCAGCTTTTCCATTACGTTTACTGACTGCGTGGTTGAAGATGCTTCCGGTAATTGATAGGTAACGAAAAGCCGCCCGCCATCTTCTGAAGGTACAAAACCGGATGGCTTGGTCTTAAATAAAATGATAGTGCCCCCGCAAATGCATACCAATATAATAATTACAAACCTTGAATGTTTAATACTGCGTTTTACTCCATTTGAATATTTGAAGGTTACTTTTTCAAACCATGTATTAAAATGATAGAAAAACTTATCAAGCCAGTTTGATGATTTTTTATTCACATGGCTGGGCCGTAAAAGCAAGGTGCACAATGCGGGAGTTAACGAAAGCGCAATAAAAGCCGAAAACATAACCGAAATGGCTATAGTGATAGCAAATTGCTGGTACAGCCGGCCTACAATACCTGGAATAAATCCTACAGGCACAAATACCGAAGCCAAAATGAGCGCTATGGCAATTACCGGTGCAGAGATCTCTTTCATGGCATGGTAAGTAGCCTCTTTGGGCGACATGTGCTGCTCATCAATATAATGCTGCACCGCCTCCACCACAATAATGGCATCATCAACCACAATACCGATGGCCAGTACAAAGCCAAACATAGTGAGGGTATTTATGGTAAAGCCAAGCGGTATAAAAAAGCAGAATGTAGCTAAAATTGATACCGGGATAGCCAAAATAGGGATCAGTGAAGATCGCCAGTTTTGAAGGAACAGAAACACTACAACCGCCACTAAACCAAGCGCTTTTAACAGGGTGCCGATCACCTCCTGCATAGAAACCTTTATAATGGTTACTGACTCAAACGGAACAGTATAATCAACATCTGCCGGGAATGATTTTTTTAGTTTTGCCAGCTCGGCATAAACGTTCTCAGCGGTTTGGAGTGCATTACTTCCCGGCGATTGATAAACCTGGATAGTTGAGCAGCGGTTCCCATCAGCAAAGGCGTTGCTTGAAAAGGTAAATTTACCAAGCTCAATCCTCGCAATATCTTTAAGGTAAACAAGCTCTCCGGTTGCAGGAATGGTTTTTACCACAACCTTTTCATATTCGGGCACTTTATTGATCATCCCGTTAACCAATATGCCGATCTCATTTGACTGTGATGATTTTTGCGGAGGGGCACCCGCCGAGCCCGCAGCCACATATACGTTTTGGGCATCCAGCGCGGCTACCACATCAGCAGGTGTTAAATGGTACGATGCCATTTTTTCAGGGTTCATCCAAATCCGCATGCTGAAGTTATCGGTACGGGCGCTTACATCACCAACACCAGGAACGCGGAGGATAGCATCTTCAATAAACGTATTAGTGTAATTATCAAGAAAAGTAATATTATGCGTTTTTTTTGGCGAATAAATAGCGATCAGCATCAACTGGTCAGGGTTGCTTGCGCGTACGGTTAAGCCAAGCTTGCTTACTACAGATGGCAGGATGGGTTTAGCTATCCCTACACGGTTCTGCACGTTCAGTGCCGCAATTTGCACATTGGTGCCAATATTAAAGGTAACCCTTATGCCTACACCACCGCTGTTGGTGCTGGTGCTGGTCATGTATTCCATTCCGGGAGTACCGTTCACCTGTTCCTCAACGGGGATTGCTACCGTTTGCTCTACCGTTTGGGCATCGGCGCCTGTGTACGATCCGTTAACCGAAACACTTGGCGGCGAGATATTAGGGTATTGATCAACCGCTAAATTAAAAAGGCAAATAGTACCAGAGATCATTAAAACTACTGAGATAACAATTGCGGTAACCGGCCTTTTTATGAATGTATTTGCAATCATATATGATCGGGGTTACTAAGCGAACGTGATTTTTCAATCTCGTATTCCAACTCGGGGTCAATATTTTGTGCTTCTACCTTCCTGGCTTTTTCCATCAGGTCCTCGTGATGCAATTTCAGGTATTCCAATTTTTCTTTACCGTAGGATAAACGGGTAATCAATACATACAGCACAGGCACTATAAATATGGCAATAGTTGATGCGGCAAGCATTCCGCCCAAAACAGTAAAACCAATGGTACGCCTGGCTACCGCTCCTGCACCTGTTGCCAAAACCAATGGCAATACACCCAGGATAAACGCCAGCGATGTCATGATAATAGGCCGCAAACGCAGGCTAACAGCATCCAGGGTTGATTTTAGAAGATCTTCTCCCCTGTCAACCCGCACTTTTGCAAACTCCACTATCAGGATGGCATTTTTTGCCGCAAGGCCAATTAACGTTATCAAACCTATTTGCGCATAAACGTTATTGGTAAGCCCGGGTACAAACAGCAAAGCAAGTATGGCCCCAAAAGCTCCCACCGGCACAGCAAGCAATACCGAAAAAGGAACCGACCAGCTTTCATACAATGCTGCCAGGAAAAGGAACACAAACGTAATAGAGAACAGGAAGATATAAATAGTTGTTGAGCCGGCTTTTTGTTCCTCATAGCTCAAGCCCGAAAACTCATAGGTATAACCTTCAGGTAATGTTTTGGCCAGCTCCTGCAAAGCAGTCAATGCCTGGCTGCTGCTGTAACCATCGGCATTTGAGCCGTCAATTTCTGCCGTGCGGAAAATATTAAAATGCGAGATCAGCGGCGCTGCTTCAACAGGCTTATAGCTGATAAGCGTTCCCAGCGGAACCATTGTGCCGGCCTGGTTGCGCACATAATACTTATCCATGTCTGACACCACCGTTCTAAAGGCAGTATCAGCCTGTACCACTACATGGAAGGTACGGTTATAGGTGGTAAAATCATTGATATACAAACTGCCCATATAAGCCTGTATTGTTGTAAAAACATCTGCTACGTTAACGCCCAGCTTTTCGCATTTTTCCCTGTCAACATTCAGGCTCACGTTAGGAGTATGTGCGGTAAAAAAGCTGTAGGCTTTAGTTATTGCTGGGTTTTTATTTGCCCGGGCAACAAAATCATTTACCACCTTTTCAAAGGCATGTACATCGTCATTGGTGCTGCGCTGCTCTATCTGCATGCTAAAACCTACCGTTGAACCAACACCCGGCAAGGGCGATGGCTGAATAACCTCTACATTGGCATTATTGATCCCCGCATCACGAATGCGTTTTTGCAGTACGCTGATTATTCCGGGCACCTGCTCGCTTGATCTCGAACGGTCATCCCATGGGGCAAGCTGGCAATAAATGGTGCCGTTATTTGAGTTGCTGGCATTGGTTACCACGTTAAGGCCTGATAGTGCAGCGTAATGCGCCACACCCGGCGTTGTGCCAATAACATGCATCAGCTTGCTCATCACATCAACAGATGCCGCTGTAGATGAGGCCGGCGGAAGCTGGAAGGTGACGTATAAATTTCCATCATCTTCAGAAGGTATGAATCCCGATGGCTTTGCCTGGAACATAAAATAAGCGCCTGCACAGATGCACAACAATAAAATGATGATGTACCTTGAACCAGCGATGCTTTTTTTAACCCCATTGGTATATTTAGCGGTAACCCTGTCAAACCAGGCGTTAAACTTGTTGAACCATTTAGTTAAGCCCCTGGCTTTTTTGCTGGTATCTGTCGGTTTTAATAATAAAGTACAAAGGGCCGGGGTTAATGATAATGCTATAAAAGCCGATATAATTACCGATATGGCAATAGTTATTGCAAACTGCTGATATAAGCGCCCAACTATGCCTGGAATAAAGCCAACGGGCACAAACACCGCAGCAAGGATAAGCGCAATAGCTACAACCGGCGCCGAAATATCCTTCATAGCCTGGTACGTAGCTTCCTTGGCCGACATTTTATCAAGATCAATATAATGCTGTACAGCCTCAACCACAATAATGGCATCATCAACCACAATACCAATGGCCAGCACAAAACCGAACATGGTTAAGGTATTTATAGTAAAGCCCAAAGGAATAAAGAAGCAGAACGTACCAAAAATAGATACCGGGATAGCTAAAACAGGAATGAGTGTTGACCGCCAGTTTTGCAGGAACAGGAACACCACAATAGCAACCAGGCCCAGCGTTTTTAATAAGGTGCCAACAACATCCTGCATTGAAACTTTTACTACTGTAACTGATTCAAACGGTACGCTGTATTCAACATCCGCAGGGAAAGTTTGCCTTAGTTTTGCCAACTGATCATAAACCCCTTTTGCGGTTGCCAGCGCATTACTTCCGGGAGCCTGGTAAATTTGCAGGTAAGATGCCCGGTGCCCGTCAACAAACGAATTGCTCGAAAAAGTAAACTTACCCAGCTCAACCCTTGCCACATCTTTAAGATAAACCAAAGCGCCCGTTGAAGGAATTGTTTTTACAATAACATTTTCAAATTCAGACACTTTGCTCAACCTGCCGTTAACCAAAATTCCCAACTCGTAGGTTTGGCTCGATGCCTGCGGCGGCACACCGGCTGTGCCGGCTGCTACCTGTACGTTTTGGGCATTAAGCGCATTAATAACATCAGTTGGGGTTAAGCTGTATGCGGCCATTTTTTCAGGATTCATCCAGATCCGCATACTAAAATCATCAGTAAACCTGTTTATGCTGCCTACGCCCGGCACCCGCAGCAAAGCATCCTGGATAAATATATTGGTATAGTTATCAAGGAAAGTGATGTTGTGCGTGTTTTTTGGCGCATAAATAGCAACCATCATGAGCATACTTGGGTTCAGCGCGCGCACCGTTAAACCCAGTCGGCTTACAACTGCAGGCATTAATGGTGTAGCAATACTTACCCGGTTTTGAACATCAAGCGCAGCCACATCAATATCGGTCCCGATTTTAAAAGTAACGTTCATTGACATCAGCCCGTTATTGGTGCTGTTGCTTTGCATGTACTCCATGCCCGGGGTTCCGTTAACCTGTTCTTCTATAGGAGTGGCCACGGTTTGTTCTACCGTTTGCGCATCGGCGCCTGTAAACTGGCCGTTAACCTGTACAATAGGCGGGGTAATATCCGGATACTGATCAATAGGCAGCAACAGGATACACACTATCCCCGTAATTACCAGCACAATAGATATTACTATGGCTGTTACAGGTCTTTTTATAAAGGTATTAGCAATCATACTTTAATTTCATCTAAATAAATGCAGCTTACACCGCGTTAATTTTATTGCTTGCCGCCTTTACCTTGTGTTGGAGCAACTTTGTTAGCTGTAGTTATTTGCGAGCCGTCATGCAGTAACTGAACGCCATCAGTAACTACCCTGCTGCCCGGGGTAATTCCGCTTTTTATAATTACGTTAGGCCCGATTGTTTGGCCAACCTGCACCTTTTTCTGAGCGGCTACCAGCGCCTTTTTCTTTTTGGTAGTGTCGGGGCCGGTTTTATCATTTATCATACTATCCTTTGCCGTAAATACAAAGTATTCGCCCATTTGCTCCACAACAGCCTTGCTTGGCAATACCATTTGCGGTGATGTTTCTTCGTTATGAACGCGTACCACGCAGCTCATACCCACCCTTAAATAATTTTTAGGATTTGGAAACACCAGTCTAACCCTGATTGAACCTGTTTGTGAATCAACGGCTCGGTCAATAACAGAGATCTTCCCGGTAAACGGATAAAGTGAATTATCAGGCAGAAGGATTGTAAACAAGGAATCTACATTGTGCTTGCCATCCTGAAGCTTTTCAAAATGCGGCAATTGCTTTTCATTAATAATAAAATCAACCGCTACCGGGTCAACTGTTGATATGGTATTTAAAACCGTTGTACCCGGGGTAACCACATTGCCCAGCTTTACCTGGCTAAAGCCTATTGTACCATCAAACGGGGCAGTGACTATAGCATAAGTTAAATTGGTTTTGGCAGTTTTAACAGCCTGCTCAGCCGATTTAACTGAGTTCTTAGCGTTTTGAAGCGTTATTATCGCATGGTCATACTGTTGTTTGGCCACGGCATTGTAGTTGTTCAGGTATTCATACCTGTCGGCATCCTGCTGTGCCTGCGTAAGGTTCCCCTCCGCCACTCTTTGATTGGCAACGGCAGCATCGTAGTTATCGCGGTAGATCCGTTCATCTATTTCATACAGTTTCTGGCCTTTTCTAACGTTGGTTCCTTCTGTAAAAAATATCCCCGTAATAGCGCCCTGTACCTGCGGAAGCAAGCTTACCTGGCTTAACGCTGCCGTTGTTGCAGGATAATTATCAAAGTATAAAACATTTTTTGTTTTTAACTTTATTAAGCTTACTGGCACCTGGGGATTTACGGGCGGTTGCTTTTTTTTACAGGCGGTAATTACCAGGCAGCTTAAAAAAATAGCATTCAATATTACTCTATTCATTGAGGCGGTTGTTTTAATAATTAGTAAGAAATAATTCCCATTGATTTTTCAAGATCGATTTTGCT
>Ga0206981_10324_pt1 | contig 12708 bp, 13 predicted proteins | sample Alteio_BWMinCont_17_FD_153312 | JGI IMG/M metagenome (GOLD analysis project Ga0206981, IMG submission 153312) | Enriched cells from forest soil in Barre Woods Harvard Forest LTER site, Petersham, Massachusetts, United States -... | ecosystem: Environmental > Terrestrial > Soil > Temperate forest >... | reverse complement strand
CTAATTATAAAATTGCAATTAATCATCAAATCATATAATTAAAACTCATGAAAAAAGTAATGTTAATGGCAATTGCCATCCTGTTCTCAGTCGCAACTGTTTTTGCTGCTCACACCAATACCGCAGTAGCTGACACAACCAAAAAGGTTAAACCTGCAAAAGTGCAATATACCTGCCCGATGCATCCGGAGGTGTTAAGCGATAAACCCGGCAAATGCCCCAAATGCGGTATGACCCTGGTAAAAAAAGAACCGGCTAAAAAGAAAACGGATTCAACCAAAATGAAAATGTAAAATGATTTAATCCCGTCTGTCCACCAACCGGCGGATAGACGGGATTATTAAAACCCATTACGATGATTAATCAACTTATTTCCCTGTCTTTAAAAAACAGGTATATCGTTTTACTGATCGCGGCCGCCCTTTTTGGATGGGGAGCCTATGCGGTTAAGGAAAACCCCATTGATGCCATACCGGATCTCTCGGAGAACCAGGTGATCGTATTTACCGAATGGCAGGGCCGCAGCCCACAGGTTATGGAAGACCAGGTTACCTATCCGCTGGTGAGCAACCTGCAGGGCATTCCAAAAGTTAAGGCCATTCGTGCAACATCCATGTTTGGGATGAGCTTTGTTTATATTGTTTTTGACGATAAAGCCGATGTGTACTGGGCCCGAAGCCGGGTGCTGGAAAGGTTAAATTACGCGCAGCGTCTGTTACCACAAGGGATCACCCCAACGCTCGGGCCGGATGGCACAGGCGTTGGCCATATTTTATGGTACACGCTTGATGCAAAAGGTATGGATCTTGGTGAACAACGCGCTTTGCAAGACTGGTATGTGAAGCTGGGATTGCAAACCGTATCGGGTGTGAGTGAAGTAGCTTCGTTCGGCGGATTTGAAAAACAATACCAGGTAACAATAGATCCGCATAAGCTCAATTACTATAACATACCGCTGTCGCAGGTACTCAAAGCCGTTAAAAGCAATAACAACGATGTCGGCGGACGCAAGTTCGAAATGAATGGCACCGGCTATATCGTTAGAGGCCTGGGTTATATCAAGACATTATCCGATGTAGAAAACATCCCGGTTGGTGTGATCAATACCATACCGGTAAAGATAAAGGATGTAGCTACGGTGCAGATGGGCGGCGACGAACGCCTGGGAATATTTGACCAGAATGGAAACGGTGAAGCAGTTGGCGGTATTGTAGTAATGCGCTACGGCGAAAATGCGGATAAGGTGATCCATGCTGTAAAAGATAAAATGGCTGATATTCAAAAAGGATTGCCGTCGGGCGTAAAATTCAAGATAGCTTATGACCGCAGTGAACTCATTGAAAATGCTATTGGCTCGGTTAAACATACACTGATAGAGGAAATGATAACCGTATCTATCATTGTCATCTTGTTCCTGTTTAGCTGGCGCAGTGCTTTGAGCATTATTATTCAGATCCCGATCACCATTGCAGCAAGCTTTATCCTGCTTAATGCTTTTGGCATCAGCTCAAATATTATGTCATTAACCGGAATTGCCTTAGCAATAGGTGTGATAGTAGACAACGGCATCGTAATGGTTGAAAACTCACATAGGAATTTATCCATCGCACAACAAAAAGAAAGATCATGACCACAGCAGAACGAATAAAAATTATTGAAGCTTCCTGCAAGCAGGTTGGGCGTGGGGTGTTTTTTTCCACGCTGATTATTATAGCCTCATTCCTGCCTGTATTCTTATTGGAAGGACAGGAAGGTAAATTGTTCGGCCCGCTGGCCTGGACGAAATCGTTTATTCTCGCTATAGATGCGATCCTCGCGGTAACATTAGCGCCTGTGCTGATCTCCTTTTTCCTGAAAGGAAAATTGAGAACCGATGATCACAACCCCCTGAACCGGGTTTTAGAAAAAGTATATCATCCCTTGTTGAACTGGTGTATGACCTGGCGTAAAACAACGCTTGGTATTAATATCCTTGCTTTAGTGATCAGTATCCCGCTGCTTTTAAGTTTGGGTAGCGAGTTTATGCCGCCTTTAGATGAAGGAACGATCCTGTTTATGCCGGTTACCCAGCCCGACGTATCTAATTCAGAGGCCAAGCAGCTTTTACAGGTACAGGATAAGATTATTAAAAGCGTACCGGAGGTAGCCAATGTGTTAGGAAAAGCCGGGCGGGCGAATACCGCAACCGATAATTCGCCGATCAGCATGACAGAAACCATCATCCTTTTAAAACCCAAAAGTGAATGGCGCAAGGGCATTAAAAAAGAAGATATTATCAATGAGCTGAACGCTAAACTCCAGATACCGGGCGTGGTAAACGGCTGGACACAGCCAATCATTAACCGCATCAATATGCTTTCAACAGGTATCCGTACTGACGTGGGGCTAAAAGTTTACGGACAGAACCTGGATACGATCTATGCCTTATCCAACCAGATGAAACAGGCTTTGCAGGGGGTTAACGGGATAAAGGACCTGTATGTTGACCCGATTACCGGCGGTAAATATTTAGATATCCAGGTAAATAAAGAGGCTATTGGAAGATACGGTCTGAGTGTGGATGATGTGAATGAGGTAGTAGAAAGCGCATTAGGCGGCATGAACCTGACTACTACGGTTGAGGGCAGACAACGGTTCAGCGTAAACGCACGGCTTGCTCAGGATTACCGCAACAATCTGGATGCTATCAAACGTACCTTAGTACAAACAACCAATAACGGGCCAATTCCCTTATCATCCGTGGCGGACGTAAAAATAAGCGATGGCCCGGCTATGATCCAGTCTGAAAATGCGCTGCTAAGAGGAACAGTATTGTTCAATGTTCGTGACCGTGATTTGGGCAGTACAGTTAAGGAAGCCCAGGACAGGCTAAACAGCATGGTAAAAACGCTTCCGAAAGGTTATTATGTAGAATGGAGTGGCCAATATGAAAATTTGATTCGGGCGGAACATACCTTAAAGCTGATATTGCCTATTGTGCTGCTCATCATATTCGCCTGTTTGTATTTTGCCTTTCATTCTATCCGCGAAGCATTTTTTAGCCTGATCTCTATTCCGTTCGCATTGATCGGTGGCGCTTACATGGTATATTTCTTTGGCGTACACTTATCTGTTGCGGTAGCAGTGGGCTTTATCGCCCTGTTTGGGATAGCGGTGGAAACGGGTATTGTGATGGTAATCTACCTGAATGATGCTATGCAGCAATTAGTCGCTCTAAAGGGTAATTCCAAAGAAACCATTACGCGTGAAGACCTGCGTACCTACGTAATGAATGGTGCGGTAAAACGCTTACGCCCAAAACTGATGACCGTTTGCGTAGCCTTGTTTGGTTTGGTGCCGGTGCTTTGGGCAACCGGGACAGGCAGTGATGTGATGCTGCCTATTGTATTGCCGATGATAGGCGGGGTTTTAACTTCTTCCACGCATATTTTACTGGTTACTCCTCTCATCTTTCTGATGGTTAAGGAGTATGAATTGAGGAAATACGGCAAGCTGGAAGTATTAGATGTAAAGGAATAAGAACATGAAAACGAAATATCAAATTATAGTTACGCTACTCGCCTGCTTTACTGTCGTGTCAGCAAAAGCACAGGTTCAGCGGCTGCCATTAGACAGTGTTTTGGCTCGCGTTACCGCCAATCCGGCATTGCAGGCTTATGACTCAAAGATCAGTGCACAGGACGCATATGCAACCGGTGCAAAAAGTTTGGATGCACCGAAGGTTAGTGCGGGCCAGTACCAGGTGCCATATCAGCTTAGCCCGAATGGCGGTTCATTCATGATCCAGGCTGAACAGATGTTCATTAACCCGGCAAAGTTGAGGGCAAAAGAGGGTTATATGAAAGGGCTGTCTAAAGTAACAACAGAGGATAAGAACTACCTCAAAAATCAATTGATCGCCCAGGCGAAACAATATTATTACGAACGGGTAGTGCTGGAAAAAAAGCTGGCCTTGTTGCAAAACACGCAAAGTCTGCTGGAATATATGCTCAAAGATGCAAACATCCGACTGACTTATGGAAAGGAGAAGCTAAGTAATATTTACAAAGCCAAAGCAGATTTATACGAACTGGACAATACCCGTGAGCAACTCAACAATGAGATCAGCCAAAAAAACATCATGCTCAATACGCTGATGAACCGGGATAAGCAAACCGCCTTTATAGTAGATACCACTATTGTATTAAGGGAATATGAAAGTGCCCTGACCGATACCGCAGCACTTGCAAATGCACGAAGTGATATTAAAGGGATTAACCGGAATATTGAATTGCAGCGGTTAAATGCGCAAATGGAATACAGCAAACGCAAGCCCGATTTCGGCATCCAGGCAGCACACATGATCAGCTATGGCGGATATGCTAACCAATATATCTTAATGGCTTTCGTTACCATACCCATTGCTCCCTGGGCATCTAAAGAATATAAAGCTAACCTGAAGGGGATCCGTTACGAGGTAGAAGAATTACAACAGAAAAAGATGGACGTACTTAACCAGGCCGAAGGACAGCTGGCTGGTTTCAGGTCGGAAATGGGGAGCAAAAAAAGGCAGTTAAAAAACTATCAGCAGAATATTATTCCCGCCTTGCAGAATGGGTATAAAACTGCGTTGCTGGCCTACGATCAGAATACCGGCGACCTGCCATCTGTGTTAATCGTTATTAAGGATCTGCAAACAGCAAGAATGAACGCCTTAGAACGTTTACAGGAATTTTTAACCTTACAGGTAGCTTATGAAAGGGAAAATGAAACTACGGCACTACCACTAAACAATCAGAACCAATGAAAAGTATTAAAATTATAACAATCGGCCTGCTGTTAAGCACGCTGTTGTTCGCCGCCTGTTCTGATCAAAAAAAAGAACCGGCTAAAGTGCAGGTTAAAACTGATGTAAAATACACCTGCCCGATGCACCCGCAGATCATGGAAGATCATCCAGGCAGCTGCCCGATTTGCGGAATGACGCTCGTAAAGAAATCCGGCCAGGCCAGTGAAGGCTCGGGCATCAGTTTAAATACCGTTTTGCAACCGGTTAATTCTTCGGTGCTATCAACGGTTAATGCCATCACACCTGAACAAAAGGAAATACAGACAACAATCTCAGCACAGGGTTACCTTGACTTCGATACACGGACATTTAACAACATCGCTGCCCGCTTTTCGGGCCGCATTGAAAAGTTGTACATCAAATATGCCTTCCAGGAAATCCACCGCGGCCAGCGCATCTTTGATATATATAGTCCTGATTTAGTAACTGCTCAGCAGGATTTAATCTATTTGACAAAAAACTCAGCACATGAAACAGGATTAATAGATGCTGCAAGACAAAAATTATTGCTGCTGGGGATGAACCATGAACAGGTTAATCAGGTTGTTAAAACCGGGAAAGCCTTTTACAGTCTGCCGGTTTACAGCCCTTACGAGGGCCATGTACACGATGTGGCGCATAGCCAGATGGCAGGTGCTGCATCAACAGGAACGCCATCAGATTTTGCAAACAATCTGCCGCTATCTGTCAGGGAGGGAATGTATGTTGAAAAGGGACAGAATTTATTTAATGTGGTAGATCCGCACAAGCTTTGGGCTATCCTGAAAATTGATCGCTCAGCTATTGCTGCTTTGAAATTAAACCAGCGGGTTGCCATTACGTTTCCAGATTTACCGGGTAAGAGCATCAGCGGAAAGGTTAATTTTATTGAGCCTGCTTTGCAGGAAGGGGATAAAACAACCAGCATCCGGGTTTATTTGGATAATATGGGTCATGGGCTGAAAGTAAACAGCATTGTAAAAGCTATTATACAAACCGGCAGCACGAATGGTTTATGGATACCACGATCTGCACTGGTTGATTTAGGGCGAACACAAGTGGTTTGGCTAAAAAACGGTGCATCATACCAGGCCCACCAGGTAACAACAGGCGCAACTAATGGTAACGAAACACAAATCATAAAAGGCTTATCCGCAACCGATAGCCTGGCATCCAATGCCCAATATTTAACAGACAGCGAAAGCTTCATTAAAACGCAAGGCCATGAATAAGAAACATTTTTTGGGGTTAAGTGTGATCGCGCTCTTTTCCTTTATAGTATTGATTGCTGTGCTTTTTACAGCTTGTACGCAAAAACAAAAAGCTTCGGCTTCTAAAACAGCAAGTAAAGCATACTATACCTGTTCCATGCACCCGCAGATCCATGAAGACCACCCGGGCAACTGCCCCATCTGCGGCATGAAGCTGATCAAAGTGGAAGTGACCGGGAATAATATGGATATGACTAAGATCAGGTTAACAGCCACACAGATTCAACTGGCAGGGATCCAAACAGACACGATAAGGGAGGAAAACGTAGGGAGCGAAAAAACATTGACAGGAACGGTGACTACAGACGATAATAAAGCGGAAGAACTGAGTGCAAGGTTAGCTGGCCGGGTACAACAATTATTCGTGAGAACTACCGGCGAAAAAATAGCAATTGGCCAGCCTGTTTATTCCATTTACAGTGAAGACCTGCAGGAGGCGGAAAAAGAATACCTGCTGGCCAAGCAACAGCAAAAAGTGTTGAATAACCCGGATGTGGATTATCAGCAACTGATTAGCGCTGCCGAAAACAAGCTGCAGCTTTGGGGCTTATCACCGGCGCAGATCAGGAACATAGGAGCTTCCGGAAAAGGATCTGCTACTACTACTGTATTAAGTAAAGTAAGCGGAACTGTTAGTGAGATAGCAGTTCATGAAGGGGACTATGTAACCGAGGGCATGCCTATCCTGAAAACACAAGCCTTAACTGATTTATGGATAGAAGCTCAACTGTATGCCAGTGAAACAAATAACTATAAAGAAAATGACCGGGTAAGCGTTTCTTTCCCCGATTTGGGCGGCCAGGTAATAAATGGTAAAGTTGAATTTATAAATCCTGAATTATCAAAGGCCTCCAAAGTGGATTTGGTAAGGATCCGCATCTCCAATCCGCAAGGAGTGATCCGGCCCGGAATGCTGGCCTATATTTCGATTGCAGGGGGTTCAAGCCGTTCTTTAGCCGTGCCTGCAGCGGCAATTTTGAAAGATGGCAATGGCAGCAAAGTATGGGTAAAGAACTCGGACGGTAGTTTTTCATCCCGAATAATAAAAGCCGGAATTGGTAATCAAAGCTACGTGCCCGTTATTTCAGGTTTAAATGTTGGGGATATAGTTGTTACTAACGGCGCTTATCTGTTGAATAGTGAAGCCATATTTAAAAACGGGAGTGATAACAGTATGGCTGGAATGAAAATGTGAAATAAACCGAAATAGCATAATGAAAATTTAATGGAGTTGTTCAAATAATAATTGTCTCAGAAAGTTCATCAGTACATTCATCCACCTAAAAGCCACTACTTTCTTTTTTTATAAAAAATAATTTCATTATCACCCAGCGTTTCATCACTTTGCTGCGTAATAGCACCAGCAGGGTCAATTTAATATTCCGTAACTATCTGAATGAATCTTTTTGTTAAGCAAACAACAAAGCTTGTAAAAGGCTGTATAGCCAATGACCGCTCAGCACAGGAAGATTTATACAAATTGTTCTATGCCGATATGATTCGGTTATGCTACCGGTATTTAAAGCTCGACGATTTGGCTAAAGAAGCTTTAAATACGGGCTTTCTAAAGGTTTTCCAGAATATCGGTTCGTTCGACGATAAAAAGGGTGAGCTGCATACCTGGATTAAAACAATAATGGTACGAACCTGCATTGACTTGAACAGGAAGGAGTTAAAGTTTACAAAAGATGCGGGAAGCGAAGAAATAGAAGATGTTTTTATTTTGCCGGAGGTATTACAAAAGCTTTATACGGAAGACCTGGTCAATTGCATCCGGCAGCTCCCGGCAGCTACCCGGTTGGTTTTTAATTTATACGTGGTTGACGGGTTTAGCCACAAAGAAATAAGCGAACAATTAAATATAGGTGAAAGTACATCAAGATGGCATTTAACAGAAGCCAAAAAACAATTAAGAGAGCTGCTTAAACCGGCAGCCAAAAGTAATGATCATCCAACTGAAAAAAACAAAAAGGCAAAATGAAAAATTCAGCATGGTATCATAAACTTTGGCTTAAAAAGCTTGATCAATATCCCCTAAAGGATGATGCGGCCTCTTCATGGAAAGAAATGCAGGATTTACTCGATGAGCATTTGCCCATAAGCAATGAGCTCGTTTCTAAAAAGCCCGGAAAATTTTCAGGGACTACCATAGTATCAATGCTCGGTTTTGTTTTGCCGGCAGCTGCAATGATTGGGGCAATAACCTTTGTGGCCGTAAAGCATCCGTTTAAAAATAAAGTAATCCATAAACATCATTATAATAAAGGATCTGCCAAAAAATTAACGGATAGCAACAGCTTTAATGATAGCGTGGCTAAAACACCACCTCCTTTAAACGCAGATTCAAGCGGCAACATTATTGGAAATAATAGTAATGCAGCCCCGGCAAGTAATGCCGTTATAAATAACCCGGCAATCGCAGCGCCACAAGTCAATCATGTTAAAAGCAATAATACAGGCAATGTTGTTCAACCAAATGTACAAGCCGGTTCTTTTAAAAGAAATAGTGCGGGGAGTGTTATTCAGCCAAACCAGCGAGGGATTATAAACAGGGATAATTTTTCGGCAGATTCAATTGCTGTAACCCCCGGCAGTACAACAGCTGCACAACTTGTAAACGTTAATAATAAGAGTTTTTTTACGCGGGCACTGACCGGGGTGGATGATCTATCAGGCACAGGGTTGATCAGGCGGGCTGCTGCTGCATTAAAAGCTTCATCAGCAGGAGGCTTTTCAAAAATAACCGTGAAAAAGCAAAGCAGCTCATCTAAAAGCAAAAGCATCAAAAATCAAAACAGCGGCACCGGTGCATTCGATTTTGGTTTTGAAGGCCTCTCCAATACATCAGGAGCGGGAACTAACCTGGTATTCGGTGTATTTGGAAGCGCCCAATTAAACACAAAATGGCAGGTTAACACAGGTTTAAGGATAGACCTTAACCGACCGCTTTCCGGAACAATTACGCACCCCAGCTATAACCAGCCGGATACTGTATTTAAAGTAACCGATTCAAGAAAAGTAAACACCATTTCTGTTCCTGTTAACTTTGAATATAAGGTTTCAAATATGGTGAGCATACACGCTGGTCCGCAGTTTAGTTTTTCTGCTGGTCAGAGCAGTCACAGCAATAAGCTCCAGGCAATAACTAATTACAGGGATACGTTAGGCCACTCATACTCGATAGATTCTGCGTTGAAATACAACAGCATCAGCAAATTTAATGTGGGCATTTCAGGCGGGGTAAGCATCCGGGTTAGCCCACATTTTTATATTGAGGGTTTGTACCAGCAAAATATAACCCCATACAACGTTAACACCGGTTTAGGCAACTATAAGCAGTATTATCATTCCGTTCAGCTGGGGATCAGGTATACTTTTAAAAAGAAGCAATAAAATTATTTGCTTTTATATTTAAAAAAGAGTGCGCGGTCTGTTTTGGCAACTTGTTCATAATTTCGTTGAACTAAAAAGTAATGAATAGAGGCCAAACCGCTTTTTGTACAGGGTGCAACTTTAACAATAATAAACAATGGACTATACCTGTTCCAATCCAGCGATTTTAACGCACTCATATTAAACCCAGCTACATCTAAACTCAAAAAGGTTATGCGCTGCCCGGCCGGTAAATTGTTATCTAAAACGGTTGCCAGCGGCATTTCTCTAACATTAATAATTTTTGCAATTGCGCGGGGCCTGGTTAAACTTTCTGCGGAGGTGTTGTTTGTTTTTGCGTTTTTAAAATGAGAAAAAAGAGGCGTATCGGGAGGGGCATCCCACCTGGTATTTAAATTGATCCCGGCTTCTGACAAAAGATTAAACAGGCTTGAAGAGCCAAACTCAGGTTCAATAATGATTTTTTGCCAACCCTTTTGCGAAAAATGTAGCGGATTTGAAAATGGATAAGGATGATGCGTACCTATATCAATATAAAAGTTGCTATAATTTTCACGGTTTTCTAAAAATAATCTATTGGGAATATCATCCCTTTTCTGTGTGTGATCACTTTCTGAGAAAATCCCGTCGATTGAAAAATATCTTTTTAATTGGTTTATAAATACTGCCATTGGATGATGATTTAAAAGCGATCTATGTAAATCTCTTTTAACCAATTACGCAATGAAGGGATAAAACGCTGGCTAGAAATTACGATTAAAAAACCGGAGGGCAAAAGAGCCAATGTCTCCTATATTCACGCAGCCAGCTGGTACTCCACTTTCTCTATCAAACAATTAATATCAAAGGGTTTCTGCAATACATCATCCGGCGCACCTTTCTGTTTTAACGAGTCATTAATTGATTCATCGCCCGAACACATAATAACGGGCAGGTTTTGTGTGGTTTTATTCAGCTTGATTAACTGGCAGATCTCTTTTCCATTTATCCCGGGTAGCGTGGCATCTAAAATAATAAGATCGGGATGCGCTGTTTTAATACGATCGAATACCTCGCTGCCGCTGGATATGGCAAATACTTCATAACCATTGTTGATCAATATGTAGGTCATAACCTCAATCATTAACAAATTATTGTCAACTATCAATATTTTCTTTGCCATAGTATTTCTGCTTAACATTGCAGGTATTATATTCATTGCAAATGATATGCCATGCATAAAAAATAGAAGATATAACTGCTTGATCTTGATGTTTTAACAATGCGCTGACTATATTTACACAATAATAAATTGATTTTATATCGCAATAAACCACTTTTACTACATTTGGTAACCACATAAACAGCCGGCACAAAAAATGGATAATATTAATATCAAGATCCTTGCTAAAGAATTAAATATCTCAACTTCTACCATTTCAAGGGCATTTAATGGCAATTCTGATATTAATAAGGACACTAAAGAGAAAATTTTAGCGTATGCCCGCGAGCATAATTTTTTGCCAAATCACTACGCGAGCAACCTACGCGATAAAAAGAGCCGCACCCTTGCCGTAATAATTCCTGAAATAACCAACGATTTTTTTTCACAGGCTATAAATGGGATTGAAGAAATTGCCCGAAAAAAAGGGTTTTATATTTTACTTTACCGTACTGATGATGTTTTTGAAAAGGAAGTTTCATTTGTAAATTACCTCAATAATGGCAAAGTTGACGGGATCATTATGTCGGTATCCGGTGAGGCTAATGACCATAACTATTTGCGCAAGCTTGAACAAAAGAACATCCCGGTAGTGTTTTTTGACCGTGTTTATGAAGATATTGAAGCCGCCAAGGTTACCACGAATGACTATGACAGTAGCTTTGACGCTACCGAGCATTTGCTTAAAACGGGGTGTAAAAAAATAGCCTACCTGGTTGTAAACAAAAGCATTTCAATTGGTAAGGTGCGGATGCAGGGTTATGTTGATGCTTTGCAGAAGCACAATATTCCGTTTAATGACGAGCTGATAATTGATTGCAGTAATGACGAAAAGATAAACTACACCATACTTAAAAAGGTGCTGGAAGAGATTAAGCCCGACGGCATTTTCAGCTCGGTTGAACGTTTGGCTTTTGCTACCTATTACGTATGCAATGATATGAACATCAATATCCCCCGCGACCTGAAAGTTATCAGCTTCTCCAGCCTGGGTATTGCGCCCTTATTATGCCCCCCGCTTTCAACCATTACCCAGCCGGCCTATGAAATGGGTATTAAGGCAGCCACCCTGTTGTTTGACGAGCTTGAAAGTAAAGGGCAACCAGTCAGCAAAAAAGAGCATGTGCTTAAATCGAAGCTGTTTATCAGGAAATCATCCGGTGGTTGATTGATTTGAGTAAGTTAGATGGGGTTGATTAAGTTAAAAGGAGTGGGCTTGTAATCTGGTTCATTCCCTATAGCCTTTCTCCCCTGCAAGTAGCTGCTTATGGGGGACTAAAATAAATTAATAATTATTTTTAGGCATAAAATAAGTAAATTTGATTATGGAAACATTAATCATGCATCCCAAAAGTAAAGAACAGCTACTGGCTTTAAAAGCCATCGCTAAAGCGTGGAAAATTAGTGTTGAAACAAAAGAAAGCCCGTATGATCCAGATTTTGTAGCAATGGTAAAGAAAGCTGAAAAAAGAGGTAATTATAAAGTTATTGATCCTAATGATGTATGGGGCAGTTTAAACTTAAAATAGAGGAACTTGCCGAATTACATTTAAAAAAGCATTTTAAATCAGGCGACAAAGCAAGCATAAAAAAAATTGAAAAAATACTTGTTGAGCTTACCGATACCCCATACACCGGTACCGGAAATCCCGAACCATTAAAATACGAGCTTTCAGGATTTTGGTCAAGGAAAGTGAATCAGAAAGACAGATTGATTTATAAAGTTGAAGAAAATATTGTAACCGTTTTTGTTATTTCAGCAATGGGTCATTATAACCAAAAATGATAAAAACAATTTAATCAACCCAATATAACTTAATCAACCTACTCAACTACTCCTTAACCGCTTCCTTCAAAGCTTTCTCAGCATCCTTTTCCTCGTTTCGTAGCCTTCTCTTTTCCTGGCGAATGTCTTTCCTGGTTTTTCCTGCGGTATCAATTAATGCTTCTTTTCGTTTTTCTTCATCTTTTAGCTTTTCAATATCGGCTTTTAGCTTCTCTTTTGTATCAACCTTTTTTATTTCTTCCTTTTTGGC
>Ga0206981_10323_pt1 | contig 12744 bp, 10 predicted proteins | sample Alteio_BWMinCont_17_FD_153312 | JGI IMG/M metagenome (GOLD analysis project Ga0206981, IMG submission 153312) | Enriched cells from forest soil in Barre Woods Harvard Forest LTER site, Petersham, Massachusetts, United States -... | ecosystem: Environmental > Terrestrial > Soil > Temperate forest >... | reverse complement strand
GACATTGAAACAACTAGGCGAGACAGCAACCTTCCTTGTTTCTGAAAACGGGGTAGCTTTCAACAGTCATATTGTAGATTTTGACTGCGGAAAACTAAATGTATTATAAATATATTTATTGGGTTGCAGTTTTCCTGCAAGTCGGCAACCCACTCACTTATAATAATTCAAATTAATCGAATCAATATGAAAATAATACTCACGGCGTTGCTCCTATTAATTACAGTGGCTGTTTCTGCCCAATCAGTGCAAGAAGCACAAATCCTCGCATTATCCAAGGCTATTTTTAGATGGGATACTACAAACCAGGTTGATTCACTCGCTAACGTCTTTGATCAAAAATTCTTGTTGGTTAGTGGTACAGGTGAAATTCAGCAGAGAGATCAATATCTTACCATTTTAAGAAGCGGCAACTTTGTACATAATAACATTGATGTGGAAGAAAATATAGCCACCGTCGAAAACAGTACAGCTACTACTGTTGGTAAAGGGAAATTTACAGTCACTATTTCGGGTAATAAGGTTATCCTGCACCTGTCCTACATCGAAGTTTTTACAAAAATCAGGAACAGTTGGAAATTACTTGCGCTTCATTTCAGCGTACTCCCCAATTAATAATAACCGGCGGCTTATAAAAGCAGCATATTCATCATCTATTATATATATTGGGTTGTGGTCTTTCTTCAAGTCTGCAACCCGCTTTATTACCTAATATAAATTGATTAAAATGAAAAAAGAAGACATACTTAAAAATGCTTTTACCGGCGATATTAAATCATTTCAAATGCTGTTTGCGGAATTTCAAAACCAGCTGAAATCTTATCTCTATCGTTTAACCACTGACCGGAACGACGTGGATGACCTGATGCATGATACTTTCATCAAGGCATTTGACAAGATCTCCACCTACAACCAGGACTCCTCCCTCAAAACCTGGGTATTTAAAATAGCAACCAACCTGGCCTATGATCATTTGAGAAAATTAAACAGATGGCCGGCTGATGCACAGGATCAGGGCGCAACTTTAGCCATCAGTACCGCGGAGATCCAACAGTCGTTCAGGATTGTTCACCAAACCTCTCATGCCGGGGCCTATGAAATGAAAGAACATATCGATTTTTGTTTCACCTGCATCTCGAAAACCTTGCCTATAGAAAACCAGGTAGCGCTCATCTTAAAGGATATTTACGATTTCCAAACCAAAGAAATTTGCCTCATCATGGAGAGTACTGAAGGGGTTGTAAAACATCTGCTGAACTTTTCCAGGGATACTATGACCAACGTTTTTGATAACAGGTGTGCCCTGGTAAACAAAAATGGCGTCTGCGACCAATGCAGTCAACTGAATGGAATATTTAATCCAAAACAAGATCAACAGGAGGAGCGAATGAAGCTGGAATTAGTAAAAGCGTCAAAAAAATTTAACAGGGAGGAACTGTTTACACTGAGAACAAAGTTGGTAAAAGCTATTGACCCGCTCCATAGTTCAGGCGCAGACCTGCAGGATATTATTTTGAGATGCACCAGGACTGCCATTGGTGAAGTAGGTGATTTTTTTGGATCAGCCCAAGGCAAAGACAACTAAAAGCAAATTAGGCAATCTCCTAAGATCAAAAAGTAATAGATTCGGCTGTTTTACCGTAAGGCTCGCAATTAATTTATTGTCCGGCATAGCCGGGCATTTTTTCTTTTAATCAAATTACTCTAAATTCAAAAGACCTGTAACTATCAACTATAATTCACTAATAAAATAGATACTCTCTTAAAACCAATAGAATCAACCGACAGTAAGACCGCGACAGCGCTTTCTGGTTTACATTGTTGTTGGGCGGTAATTAATCCCAAATGCCGTTCTGCGCTGTAAATATCAGCGGCTGACCGCCAGTTACCATAATGGTATGCTCATGTTGCGCAACAAAACCACCTCTATTTCCGCTTAACGTCCATCCATCGGCTTGTGTATCGGCAATTGTTGACCGTGTTGAAATGAATGTTTCTATCGCTACCACTGAATTTTTTTTGAAACGCGTAGTGTTATACCTGTCGCAGTAGTTAGCTATCTCGTGAGGTTCTTCGTGCAAGCTGCGACCAATACCATGTCCGGTCAGGTTTTTTATTACCGTATAGCCGGCTTTCCTGGCTTCAGTATCGATCAACCTGCCTATCTCTGATATTCTGACACCACCTTTAATGTTGCTGATAGCCTTCCTCAATATCTCTTTCGATGTTTCTACTAATCTGCCATGGCCGTGGATATCTTCGCCCAATACAAATGAGCCGCCATTGTCAGCCCAATAGCCATTTAATTCCGCCGATACATCAATATTTACCAGATCACCTTCTTTTAGGATTTTATCAGCTGATGGTATGCCATGCGCAGTTTCTTCATTAATACTAATACATGTATAACCGGGGAAACCATAGGTTAACACAGGTGCAGAACGCGCGCCCATCTGTGCCAGCAATTCGCCGCCGTACTCGTCAAGCTCCTTTGTTGAAATGCCCGGTTTGGCAAACTCACGCATCTTTTTAAGAGTGATGGCAACAGCATCACTTGCCTGCTGCATTCCAATTCTTTCGTTTTCGGTAGTTATAGACATTTTTAAGTTTTTATCTATGGCAAAATTAACAATTAATACATTTGACACCGTTTACCAAACGTCAGTTTATGAAAACAATGTTCCTGTAAATTATGTTCAGCTTTCCCTGCTCTTTACTTTATACACAACAAAACAGCTTTCTAAAATATAGTGGACATTCGGGAGCCATTGATCACCTCGCTCCAGAATATCAAAAACATCATTCTGAAACACTTTGACCATGTTAACCTATTAGTTGTCAATTGCAATTTCTTTTATCAATCACACAAATCGGTGTTCCAAAGCGCACGGAACAGCCTGGACAAGCCTCCCGAAATGTCCCCATACGTACTATATCTCTGAGCATTTCAGACGGACAAGGATTTACCTACCTGGTCATCAACCTGAAAGACGTGTTGGCGGGAGAATAAATCAGACTGAATCCCTGTTGGACGCAGTTTGTTTTTTTCTGAAAAAATTAAAATAATCCTTAATGGTAAGTCCCGCGGTCCTACACTTTTGTTTAAATTGTGCAAGAGAAACGATTTGGCCAGAAAACGCATTCAAGCGGGTACGGTGAAAATCATAGTTTGACTGGACAAGATGAAGGTAAGCATCGCCGCCTGACTTTCGTATCCTCTCGGCCAGTTTTCGATAGGTTAAACGGGCTTTGATGATGAGATTGGCAGCAATCATATCTATAACTTTGGCATAATCGACATTAACCGGCAGGCGTATTGCCTGTTGGTATTGGATAAAAAAGAGATTTTTCTTCATCAGGGCATCGTCGTTGTTGAATTTCAGGTTCATGACCATGACGTTATCCACAAGCTGGTCATTGCGGGTCATTCAGTAGGTATACAAAGCGCCGATCTGTGAGTCGTCGACCAGTAAACCACTTGGTCCGTTTTTTCAGAACACTATGCGACTGTTGAAAAACTATGCGAGCAAAAAAACCCCACTCGCCGGAGTGAGGTTAAATCATTTATTTTGAGTATTTTGAGGCTGGGCTCGAACCAGCGGCCCTCTGATTAACAGCTAGATTTAAGGGCAGATATTGATTCAACAAACTCTTAAAATTTATTATCTGCATAAGGTATTTTTACCAAGTAAATGATGATTATCATACGACTTACCTTGAATATAAAATGTTCTGATATTTTTCAAAATATTATTATAAAACAAATTTTTATTTAACATTGGTAAATATTCTTCTTAAATTTAAACTCCGATTTCCCTAATATTGATAGCTTACAGTTCCTATACAGATATTGAACTAACTGACCTGCTCAAGTCTGGCGACCATACTGCTTTTAACGAGATATATCACCGTTACTGGAATAAACTATTGGCCATTGCCTATAACCATACTAAAGACAAATCATCGGCAAAAGAAATTGTACAGGAGCTTTTTGTTAGTTTGTGGAACAGGAGGGATAACATTGACATAAAGTCATTGAACTGTTATATGGCAACCGCCATTAAGTTTTCGGTATATAAGCAGATTGATAGGGGACGAAGAAGACGGGAAATAGAAAACAAAGAATACAAGCAGGATTTGTATACCGAAGATGAATTTAATATCGAAGCAAGATTTTTGCAGGAATATATTAATGCGCAGGTTGAACAATTACCTGAGAAGTGTCGACTCGTATTTAACTACAGCAGGATTAAAGGGTTGACTAATCCTGAAATTGCCCGCGCGATGGATATTTCCGAAAAAACAGTAGAGGGCCATCTAACCAAGGGGCTCAAAATAATCCGTTTAAATCTAAAAAACTCGGGTTTTGTAAGTGTGATCGCTTACAGTACATTATATGAGTTGCTTAAATAGTCAGAACCACCTTTGCTTATTTATCTCTTTTTAAACATAATTTATTTCTTTTAACATGCAGCAAGGGTAAGTGGTATCGTTAGGGGACTTCATTGTATATTCTCCAAATAGATTACTATGCGACACGAGGAACTTGAGCAACTTGTTAGAAAATTCCTAAATAATACCGCGACCGCTAAAGAACAGGCGCGCCTGGCTGATTGGTACAAAAGGCAGGCTAAGGATGAAACAGAATGGTTGGCTGATGTTGCGAATGAAGAACAATTACTAAAGGACGAAATGCTGGTTTTTATTCAGCAGCAGATTGGCAGTAACGAAATGGTAGTTGTACGAAATTTTTGGCCCCGTATCGTTGCCGCCGCATCCATAATTGTTTTTGTATCTATTGGGACATATTTCGTGCTAAACAAAAAAAACAACCAGCAACTGGTAAAAGTTAAAACAAATGATATTCGACCTGGTGGCAACAGAGCTATACTTACTTTGGCTAACGGAAAACAGATTGTTTTGGGCGATGCTAAAAATGGCACCTTAGCAAAACAAGGTGCAATTACCATCAACAAAACTAGAAATGGGCAAGTAGTATATAAGGCACCTTCAGCTGCTGTTAAAAACCCACAGCTTATAACTTATAACGCCATCACAACTCCCCGTGGTGGTCAATACCATCTCACATTAGCCGATGGCACCAATGTTTGGTTAAATGCGGCCTCTTCTATAAAATACCCGGTTGCATTTACCGGTAATGAGCGCCGGGTAGAGATTACAGGCGAAGTTTATTTTGAAGTGAAACACAATGCGGCAAAACCTTTTAGGGTTATCAGCAACGGTCAAACAGTCGAAGATATCGGTACCCATTTTGATATAAATGCTTACGCTGATGAGCAATCCATAAAAACTACGCTGGTTGAGGGTGCTGTAAAAGTATCATCATCCGCCACTTTACCCGGTTCGGGGCGTAATTCCACGATATTGAAACCTGGACAACAATCCTCATTAAGGGGAAATCGGATAGCAGTACAGAAAGTGGATATTGATAATGTGATAGCATGGAAAGATGGACAATTTAATTTTAACAATGATAACCTGGGCAACATTATGCATCAGGTATCAAGGTGGTACAATGTGGAGGTGGTTTTTGAAGATGAAAAGTCAAAAGAAAAGGCACTATCGGGTATCATTACACGGTTTGCGAATGTTTCCGATCTTTTACAAGTGCTGGAACGCACCGGAGAAGTAAAGTTTAAGATTAATGGCCATAAAATAATTGTGCTTGATAAATAACCATAATTTTTAACCCTAAATATTTAATCATGAAAAAAGCAGAAGAGTCCCCATAACAAATCACCACAACTGACTACATACAGCATAAAAAATCAGGAACACTTGCGATGCTCCTGATCGATTACCTGTAAAGTCTTAATAATTTTTGAACGAACAATCATTGACAACTTAAACAGACAAACAAATGTATAATTTTTATACTAAAAATGGATGTAACCTAAGGGGTTCTGTCCGAAAAATCGTGAACGTAATGAAATTAACTACGTTAATTATTTGTGTGGCCTTTATGCAGGCAAGTGCTGCCGGATTTGGCCAAACGGTTACTTTGATCCAAAAAGATATTTCGCTAAACAGGGTGTTTAGAGTGATTAATAAACAAACCGGGTATAATATCCTGTGGTCATCAAAGGTGAATGGTAAAGAAGAAATTGATGCCAATTTCAAAAACACCCCGCTTGCCGAAGTGCTCAGGCAATGCTTGATAAACACTGGGTTAACTTACACCATTGATAACAAAACAATTGTCATTACCCCTAAAGTGCCACTTAAAACTGACGCAAAACCAGTTGTTTCGGCACCTGTTGACATAACCATTACCGGCAAGGTAATTAACGGAAAAGGAGAACCGTTGGAAAATGTGTCGGTGATGGTAAAAGGGATAGCTGGCAAGGGCACAAAAACAGCACCAAATGGCTCTTTTTCAATAAATGTACCTGATAAAAACTCGGTATTAGTATTTTCATTGGTAGGCTATCAAAAACAGGAAATCACGCTTGGCGACAGGTCCTTTATCGAGATCAAAATGCAAGAGTCAGGGCCATTAACAGAAGTTGTTATCAAAGGAATTAGAGCAGCTCAGAAAAACTCATTGAATATCAAAAAGTCAAGCAATCAATTTTTGGATGCGATTACAGCAGAAGATGCCGGAAAATTGCCGGATAAAAATATTGCCGAAGCATTGCAACGGGTACCGGGGGTAGCTATTCAAAGAAACAGAGGAGAAGGTGATTTTATCTCGATAAGGGGACTTGGGCCTCAGTTTGTGGCGGGTAGTATTAATGGAAGAACATTGGTAAGCGCTACAGAGTCATTCAATTCGACTATTTCAGGTGGTGCACAAAGCAGCACCGGAAGGGAAACGAATTTTGATGTGCTGCCCTCTGAAATCATTCAAAGTGTGGAAGTTTATAAAACGGGGGCTGCTGACCAAACGGAAGGCGGAATTGGTGGTGTTGTTGATATCAAAACAGCAAAACCGCTTACAATGGGTAATAAATATGCATTTTCATACAGGGAACAGGATCATGTTTTTGGCAATTTATCCAGTGGCGATTTTTCTGCAATCGGTTCGTGGGTAAATAAGGCAAATACCTTTGGTGGTTTATTGAACGTAGCCTATTCAGACCGGCGGATTAGAGAAGATATTGCGGAAGGTTTTGGTTATGCTCCCGAAGGATTGTTTGGTGGAAAAAACACATTTGATACCAATGGGGGAGGGAAAGCAAACGTAATGAATGTTTACTTCCCATTTAGCTCCAATTTAGAAACCTTTAATGAAAACAGAAAACGACTTTCATTAAATGGTGCTTTGCAATGGGCAGCTTCACCCAAAACAAATGTTTCTCTTGACTTCCTGTATAGTAGAAGAAATCTGATGCAAAATACTACACAGCTCATTTTCACTACTCAGCCTTTCGGCGGCTATATCGGAGCACACACCGGCAACGCTGATGGAAGTGTGTCCTGGCCTGGATTGCAGGTAAGTCCTTCTAATACGGCCAGTAATTACGCTGTCAATTCAGGCGCTCCCACTCCGGTGGGCGATGAGCAAAAATCTCTGGATAATATTTATAATACCGGCTTCCACATTACCCATAAATCAAATGGATGGAAACTGGATTATGATGCAGCTTATGCGAGTGCTAATGGTACTATGGCTTTTAAAAGAGCGGTATTTACTTCAAACTATCCTTCGGTGCCTATCAATGTAAATGTAGGCCGTAATTACATATCCGCTACGCCGCTGTCACCAAATGCTTTTTCGGTAGATAGTCTCCATACCCGCAATGATGAAATTACAAATCGCGCAAATCATGACAGGGAGTATTCTTCCAAAGCAGATGTGGAAAAACAAGTCAAAAGTTCTTTCATCTCATCTGTAAAATTTGGACTGCGATATAGTAACCGCGAAAAAGATATCAGCGAATATGACGGCAGGGTGGATCAGACAGCAAATGGAACCGCTGTTTCACTACCCGCAGCTAATGTGCCGAATGCCCCCGGGGTAAGTAATTTCATGAATGGCCAGTTTCCTTTTAATTATTCCAATGTCACTTTTCCAGCAAATGTTGAGGGAGTTTTCAGCAAACTAACACAGGCAGGAGCTGTTGAAACACACAATTACAATCCTAACCAGTCATACAACGTAAATGAGCAAACCATGGGTGGTTATTTTATGGCTAATTTAAAAGGGACATTAGGCGATATACCCTTTACCGGAAATGCAGGGTTTAGAATTGTAAATACCCACTCGGCAATCACAAGTTTTGTGCAGAGCTTTGACATTAGTATCATTAACGGGGTTGGCGTTCCTAAACTAACCGGTGGCATAACCGACGTAAAAAACACCAGTTCTTACATTAACTTCTTACCTTCGGTAAATCTTAAATTCCAGGTAAGCGATAATACATTTTTCCGTGTTGCGTACTCAAAATCAGTAACAAGGCCTTTATTCAGTGATTTAGGGGGGCTGTCTGTAAACTTTACAAACTTTACAGTGAATCAATATGGAAATGCCAATCTAAAGCCATATGAATCTTCTAATTACGATGCAGGTTTTGAATGGTATACTCCTGGCGGCGGTATCGTTTCATCCAATTTCTTTTACAAAGACTTATCGTCATTTATTACCATGGTGAGTAGTAACAACGTAACTTTCTTGGGTGTACAATACAAATCATTCTCTCAGCCACAGAACCAGTCAGGGGGTAATATCTTAGGCAATGAAATTACGTTTCAGCAGCCGTTGAAGTTTTTACCGGGATTTTTAAATGGACTGGGTTTTATTGCCAATTTAACGTTTTCTGATGGTAAATTATTTTTAAACAATGGTCAGCCATCCCCATTCCCAGGTGTATCCCGTTACAGCCTAAACTCAGCATTATATTATGATAACGGTGGAAAATTCCAGGCAAGGTTGGCCTACACTTACAGGGATAAGTATTTGTTGATGCCTAGTGATGTTTTTGGCCAGGAAATATGGCAGAATAACTACGGACAGTTAGATGGCTCTGTTACTTTTGAAATAAAGAAAGGGTTTACCATTTTTGCTGATGGCACAAACCTAAACAATGGGATTGACAAAACTTTTTCATCAAGTACAGCATCTCCGGCTTATGATAAAAGCAGGCCTCTTTCCTACGGTATGACAGGTATCCGGATAGCTGCCGGTATCCGGGTTGTCCTATAATTATTCACTTTTAATTTGTGTTAAGAGGCTGTCTCGAAAGTAATATTTCAGGCAGCCTTTTTATTTTATTGGATTTTCTTTTGTTGACTGATTTGTCTTTGTAAAAGCAGGTGTGATAAAAGCATGGTTGAAAAACAAGCCTTTTACGCGGCTTTTTTAGCCAGATTATGTGCTAAAGCGATTAAACCCATCTCAATTTCTACTTTATCAATACCCCAGAGCAGGAATCGTTTGAAGTTCTTGTTTTGTTTGATATTACCGAAGACAGGCTCCACATCAGCTGGTCGTTGCTTTCGATGTTTGATGCCTTCTTCTGATAAAAGTAATTCCTTTGCCCTGGCCTTCAGCCGTATCAGTTCATGGTTTATATCGATGATTCTGTTTCCTTTGCTTTTATGACAAACGCTTCTTAGTGGACAGTTCTCACAATTCTTAGCCTGGTAACGTACATATTCCTGTTCAAAGCCGGCATCTGTTTTTTTCTTGTAGGAACCGATCTTTTTCATCTGCTGCCCCATCGGGCAATAAAAGCAATCCTGTTCTTTGTTGTAATACAGGTTTTCTACCCTTCCCGGTTCGTCCGCTTTTTTAATACGTTGTTCTTTATGAAAGTAGTTGTACTTAACAAATGCTTCCACCCGATTATCTTCTAAAAAAGTGTAGTTCTCCTGGCTGCCATAGCCTGCATCCGCAGTGATGTTTTCAGGCAACCTGTCATATTGCTTTTTGAACCCTTCCAGGTGCGGGACCAGCGTAGTGGTATCATTGGGCTTTTGGTGAATGCTATTAATGGATTCTTGAAAAGACGCTACCGTCAAAAAAAAGAATTTCACTACAATATGCAAATGGTCAAAAAGTACGCGAATTTTATGCAAATAAAAATAACCCACCAGTCAGAGTGAGTGTTTGAAAATGATTTGCTTTTGACGCTGGTAGTCTTAATAGATAGGAGAATGTATAGAGGTAAATGAATTTATTACCACTACGCAAATAGGCTGCGCAATATAGTTTTTACTTTGTTTTAGTGATTAATGACAAACTTTATTAAATGGAATTTATAACCGAACAGGGTGAGGAATATATTTTGGTGTCCGAAGATTCACATTTGGAAGAGTTAGTTACCAGGATTTCTGAACGAGAACAATTTGCTTATCAGTTTAAATTTTCCGAAAGGGATTTTTTTATTAAGCTGTTAGAATCATTAAAAATCAATTATGACGACTTTACAGCCAAATACTATCATTACGACGCAAATAGAAAACTGCATATAGGCGAAAGTGAATTTGGGTATGTATGGATAAGTACCGTGGGTTTAATTGCGAAAAACAAATCGACTACCAATCGCGCTGTTAATTCTTGTTTGAATCAACATACAGTTATATCACTGTTACTGGAGAAAGCAATAGAGGTTGTTGAAGATGAAAGAGTATATGACATACACTCCTATAGCTTTGGCCTTCTTAGCAATTTGTCGCCCGCTATATTTCACAACCTAACTTTTTATATCGAAGTCTTCTGTAAAGCATATTTATCATTAACGGGCACCCAAGTGCCACATAGCCATAAATTATCCTTGATATACCAAAAAACTGTAGAAGCGATGATTAGCAACAGCCACGATGATTCGCTCTTTCAAATATTGGTGCTTGAACCGCTTTATACATTTGTGGACCATCTGGCCAAAATTCCAGGAGATTTTAAAGAACATTTCATTAAATATGATGATAACCTGCAAGATGATACTGTAATTCTATTCGAAGTGCCAAGATTAACCGAAATGACATTCCTACTGGAACTCACTGTTGATTTTATTTCTGACTACTATCATATGGGTGCTGATACCCATTATTTAAGGCCAAATGTATACCAGAGACTGTTGGACAAGGCAGACACGGAAGAGAAAAAGGCAAGAATACACGCTTTGTATCCACATCTGGCAAAGAACATTAAATTTCCAAATACATGACAGGTCTTCAAGAAATGATTTTAATAGGTGAGATTGTCCTACAATCTAAAATTGCACAAAGAGCCGCTGAACGTTTGCGGGCTACCCATGACAATTTTGATCATGTCGAAACTTGGTGCTCAATTCAATCTATTCTTGTAGCAGCAGGAAATGTATCAAAAATTCTCTGGCCTAATGAGAAATATAAAATACGTGGCGAGAGATTAAGGCAATTGCTCAAAGTTGAAAAGGACAACCCTCTTTCCAATCGCAAATTTCGTAATCATTTCGAACATTATGATGAGCGTATTGAAGAATATTTTAAGGATAACTCGCAAGGGGTCTATATTGATTTGGCCATGAACCCCTCCTTAAGGAGCGGAATTTTCAATGATCCTCCTTTAAATACCCATAGAGGATATAACTCATTTAATAATTCATTGGTATTCCGTAATGAAACACTTTATTTAGACGAAGTATTGACAGCACTTGATAATATACTTAATAATTGCAAATCATACTGATTTGGAAGTTGCACCCCTACAAGTAAAGATATCTTTCCTAAAATTAATATAGATACGAGACACCAATATGAAATTGCTGTGGCTTTTTGAGGCAAATGAATGCTTAAAAAAACCTCTACCGTCAATTAAAGGAATTTCGACTGCAGTATACAAATAATGAAAAACTATGCGAATAAAAAAACCCCACTCGCCAGAGTGGGGTTAAATCATTGATTTTCAGGCTCCTGAGGCTGGGCTCGAACCAGCGACCCTCTGATTAACAGTCAGATGCTCTAACCAGCTGAGCTACTCAGGAATCATTTTCCGGTTTGGAGTGTGCAAAAGTATCATTTCCGGTGTAATTACGCAACAACTCTTTAAAAAAAAATTAAAATTTATACACTTTATTTATTTAGTAGCTGACTTTAAGCCTATTAAATATTTCAATAGCTTATTAAATTAACAGCAATTGTGGCTTAAATTCACAATATTTGCAAAAATTTTAATTAATATTCATGAGTTTACTGGTTATTGGTACCGTTGCATTTGATGCTATTGAAACGCCTTTTGGCAAAACAGATAAAATTGTAGGCGGCGCTGCCACTTTTGCAAGTTTGGCGGCTTCTTATTTTTATGATAAGGTAAAAATTGTTGCCGTAGTTGGCGATGATTTTCCGCAGGCCTTTATTAAGGATCTTAACAAGCATACTATTGATACCGAAGGCCTGCAAATAAAGACGGGAGAAAAATCATTCTTCTGGAGCGGTAAGTATCATAACGACATGAACACCCGCGATACTTTAGTAACCGAGCTTAATGTACTGGCTGATTTTGACCCTATCATCCCTGAATCGTACCAGGATTGTGAGTACCTTATGCTGGGCAACTTAACACCGCAGGTACAGCAAACGGTTATCAACAGGTTAAAGAACCGCCCTAAGCTGATTGTATTGGATACCATGAACTTTTGGATGGATATTATGCTGGATGATCTGCTGGCTACCATTAAAATGATTGACGTATTAACCATTAACGATGCAGAGGCGCGCCAGCTATCAGGCGAGTATTCCCTGGTAAAGGCGGCTAACAAAATTTTAACCATGGGCCCTAAATACCTGATCATTAAAAAA
>Ga0206981_10322_pt1 | contig 12752 bp, 13 predicted proteins | sample Alteio_BWMinCont_17_FD_153312 | JGI IMG/M metagenome (GOLD analysis project Ga0206981, IMG submission 153312) | Enriched cells from forest soil in Barre Woods Harvard Forest LTER site, Petersham, Massachusetts, United States -... | ecosystem: Environmental > Terrestrial > Soil > Temperate forest >... | reverse complement strand
TGAGGCCTGTGTTTTCCACTAGGAATCTAGGCTTTCTACACCACAAGCGAACTCCGCGCGGTCGTGATGCTTTCCGAGCGATTCCAGATGGTAGAGTATCTCTTCTGCCATCGTCTAAGAAGCCATCCGTTCCTGCAGAGCGGAACGCACGACGCAGACGAGAGTTGGGCTTGGGAGGACGAACCAGAGCATCGAAAATATCTGGCGATCCCGTTCTGAAAGCAAAAGAGTCTCATGCCGCGAGATTGTGGCTTGTGTCGCCTCGGTCAGTGCGGTTAGGCAAAAATCCGTCCGAGTAGGCCACAACACATCCGGAATGAATCAATCCTTCACGCAAGTGACGGAGCTAACGCCACTCCGTTAGATCAAAGCGTCCTGTGATCCGGTCAATTGCCGCTACTGCCAAGAGGGGCGGAACAGAGTCGTAGTCCTGTTCCACCTCGCATTAGCTTGACTTACAAAGCCAACCCTGGCTTGGGGCAGGGAATTGCTCAGAGCCGGACCGCACATTCTCGAAGACGGGCCAGCTTTACACCACGCGTCGTACTCCGGGCAGGCGAACCAGCGGATCGGCCACGAGCCACGTGGCAATGCAGGCCAACGCACCGACGACCGCGAACTTGGCCAGGGCAGGCGCAACCCACCCATGGAGCAGAAGAGAAATTCCGACCAGCACCGGCGGATGAATGATGTAGCCGGCGTAGGCGCGTCGCCCGAGCCACTCCCAGGTTGCTGAAGGCTGGTTGAAGTGACCCCGGAACCAGAGGAGCAACGCGGCGATGATTCCCCAGGCGATGAACGGCTCCCAGAAGGCATAGAGGAAGGCGGCCCAGGAGAATCCTGTATTGAAGTTGGCGGTGCCCTTCGCGAGCATCCACGCGAGTGGGAGAGTAGGCCATACAACGGAGGCGGTGATGATCCACGGTCTGGCTTGCTTCCAGGTGAGTTGCGCGAACCAGTTGCGAGGCTTGGCCCGGATTCCAACGACAAACAGGACAACGTAGATGGCCCAGTAGCCGAAGAGACTGGTGCCGATGGGGAACGGCTGCCGAAGCGCCAGTGCGCCGGCGCCGACCAGCAAGGCGCACAAGAGCCACGCCCGCCAGCCGGGCACAAGAGACGGCGTGGGTTTGGCGGCTCCATCGTTGCCCGGCTGCGGGCCGGCGATTCGAATCCGAAGAACATAGACAACGCTGAAGATCAGCAAGGCTTCGGCGAACCAAAGCGGGCCGATGATGAATTCCTTGCGATGCCAGAGGGCGACGAAGGTGGGCCAGAACCCGTCACCTTGAGCGTACGTCACGAGTGCGGCCGTGAACGGGCCGAGGAGCAGTCCAAATGCGAGGATGGGAATACCGAGACGGATCAGACGGTCGAGGATGAATCGCCAGTAGCCCTTGCGAACGAGAGACACCGGAGTGTAATAACCAGCGAACAGAAAGAAACAACCCATGAACCAGGCCTGGTTGGTGGTGCAGAAGAGGATAAGCAGAATGCTGGAGGGCGTGCGCGACGGCTGGAGTTCATGCCAGAACCACCCGCCGATGGCTCCGTAAGTGATCGCTGTGTGATGAAGGAGGACAAGTGCGGTCAGGACCACGCGCAGGCGGTCGATGTAGAAGTCCCTTTGGGCCATGCGTCATTGTATGTGCGTGCCAAGGGTATGTGCTCATTGCCCTGACTCGGTGAACGAAGTTCGGTTTGGTTGTCAATCGTAAGTCCGATTTTCGGAAACTTTACGCCGCCAAGGTCGAACTTACTCAAATTCCCATTTCCTGGAACTTCGGGCAACGGGAGGTTGCGTTGCAATGGGCTTGCGCGAGGATGGTTTATTCCAATCAGAGGATCGAATCTGGCGAGTATGGGAAGGCGGAGTGGACGCCTCCCCTCAGAACATGCTCGTGGTTCTTATGCGGGTACGGGTACGGGAACGTTGATCTTATAGAAGGTCGAGTTGACAACCTCACAGGTCTGAACCTTAGGGGTTCCATCGATCAGTTTTGAGAAGATCTTCACCACTTCGGGGTAAGTATTGGTGTTGTAGGCTTCTGCATCCCCTTTGTTGTCCCACAGACTGATTGCCGTCACATCCACTCCGCTGGGACTGGCGAGCGTGATTTCATCCCTAAAGCCTGTTTGTTTGCGAAGTAAAGGGAGAATCTGGCTCTCAAACACGTGGCGGTACTCAGATAGCATGTTGAATTTCAAATGAACAGAGACGTTGCGTGCGAACATGGGTCCTCCTTAAGAGGCCGTTGTTAGCTAAGAGGGGGATAACTTCAGATGGGCTGACTTAGTTCAGGGAACCTGAAAGAGGAGGAGGTGTAGTAACCGCCTCATCTGCAACCCTACCTGAACGCCGTAGGTTTGTCCATTGAAGGAGCTGAGTCAGGAAGGTCCTGTATTGCTATGTTTTACGCACCGATCAGCAGTGCTCTCGATGGGCTGGCATAAATTATGGTGCAGACTACACGCTGGCTGTATGCATAAGAAACAGCCAGACTTTGCTTTCCCACCTTACACGAACACAGTCTGCCCCGACATTATAGCTGGCTACCGTGATGACGACCACCTCACTTCGCCTTCCTATACTTCGCCCATCTCTTCCTTTGAGCGGCTGCAATCTTCGCTAGTGTTTCGACGCTCATCGTATGTCTGTCTGATTTTTTGCGTGGGCTTGGATTGCCTGCCAACAAGTTCCGCGCCTGTTGCAAAACGGCAACCTCGGCGTCAATCGCAATCACGATCTCTTGTGTATTGAAGTTTCCCTATCGAAGCAGTGGCGGAGTCTACTCTAGTGACCTGTAAAGGAAATTGCTGTAATTGCAGCCATCGAAATATGTGTGCTCGCGATACTCGCCATCCCTTTGCTAACGCTGATAATGCCGGGATGCTCTCCCCGTAGTAGGTGACCTTTCTCAAACTCAAAATGATGTTCACCCTGACTGATTTTGATAGGGCGGTTGACGGTGTAAGCCTGATTCTTGGTGTCATCGAAGGCTGGAGTGAAGCCAGGCTGTAAGACCGTCCACCATATCATCGAATCCATTGCGCTCTTCCCCCTTTACTTTTGTATCGTTTGCATCTACCCCTATCGTACAGGTGTGGGCGGATGGAGCCTATCAGGGACAGGGAGATGCGATTCCGCAAAGCCGCGCCAAAGGCCCAAGATATGACCTCGCGGCGGACACGATACGGCAAGATCGTGGATGAGTTACAGCGGAAAAAGAACGGGACCAAGGCCAGGATCCGGGCCAAGGTGGAACATCCCTTCCGCATTTTGAAGCGCGTGTTCGGCTTCGTGAAGCTCCGCTTCCGCGGGTTGAAGAAGATCACGATCACTGTGCGCAGCCTTCGCGCTGATCAACCTCTATCTGCACCGCACACGCCTGGCCCCTCTGCGGGCTTAGCGTGCCCAGTGAGCGGCGAAAGCGCGCGCTCCGAGGCAAAAACAATTATGAAAGCAATCCCGGCTCGGCAACTTCGGTAACACTCAAAACAGCAACTTGCTCAGAGATTCCCTAAGATGGCTGGCGAGAGGAAAGCAGATGAGCAGACATTCTCGTCGGCGGAGTTGGCAGCCGTGAAGCATTAAACTCTCATATGCCCGCCCTCTCTCGTCGCCAACCCCGTGACCCCTCCAACCTCAAGATAGACGGTGCACGATGGTGTTAAATAAATCCGTGCCGCCGAAGTCCGTCATATCGCCGGCTATCTTGCCAGGAGCGGGGATTAATCGCGCCGAGATGGGCAAGTTGCATTTTGTCGCCAGCAAGGCCACATCGCTAAAAATCCGCTTCAACTGACCCAGAGTGACGTCTCCCGGCAGTGGCACGGTATCCAGTCCCGCCATGCCAACGGCCGAGTAGGCAAACAACGAGTCCATGGTGTAGGCGCCTTCGGCCCAGCGTTGTGCCAGCAGTTTGTCTTCCATCACGCCCGGCATCAAACCGGGGCCGACGACGTTCGCGATCAGAAGAAGGGCCGTCAGCGTGCCAGGAGAGCCGAATTTCTCGCCGGTATAGGCTTCCACGGCAGACGCGATGGATATACCACCGTGGGACGCGGTCGTCGCCTCGGCACCGCCGTTCCACGAAGTTTCCTGCTCTACCTTCCTGCTGACGGCGTTGGGTATGGCCATCTGTTGAGTAAGCGCGGCTGTTAGATCGGGAATTGCGCCGACGTAATTTCCCTTGTCTTTGATCAGGATGTCATTTACCGCGCTCGCGCATTCGATGCCGATCCCAAACTGCTCGCCCTCATCATTGAAATAAGAACCAGGAAAAAAGGGCGAGTACTCATCCTGCATCGCGGAGACTGCGAACCTCATGTTTCCCAGGCCACCAGGGCTGTGCTCGCTAACATATTTCACGAGATCGGCCGACAGAGCGATGGTTTTCCAGTGAATGCCATTGGCATCAGCGATGATGGCGCTCGCCTCGATATGTGGCAATGTGGAAAGAGCTTGCTGAAGCAGGGGCATGAACGATGGATCGTCGCTGTCGTTCAACATCGCTGTGCCAATATTGACGGTGCATCCCTCTTGCACGGAGAGATCGTCAAGCTGCTTGAGAAGGGCCAGCGCTTTATCTACAGGCATTCCGTTGACGTAGTCGGGGAACGGATTTGTCGTCACTCGCAAAGTTTCGACTTCATAGCCGGAAGACTCGAACTCGGTCTTGGCTTTGCGAAGGACGGTCAGGGTATTCGTAACCTGGGTTAGATCACCGTTAAATTGAACAAACCCAGTGATCGTTCTGACTTTTGGATTTAAGACCGGCGCCGATGCCGTACTCATTTGGCTCACTCCTTTGTTTGAATGACCCGGAAGGCGGCTTAGAATGTCCCACCCGGTATGACCTCGTGACATTAGATCGCAATACGCCACAGTCACAGTCTTCATGATCTGGAATCGTACTAGCACCCCGTCAGAACTGTCGCCGAAATGCCTACGCAGAAGCTGTTACCACCCCCGATGCCTCAGTCTGAAATCGTTGCAATAACCCTGAAAGATCGTCCGGGTCTGTGACAAGGGAAAAACAATGAGCTGACGAAACTTCTACCGCCGCATGACAACCATTGTCTGTTGCATCCCTTACCGTTCCGCGCGTGAGTCAAATCCAGCGTCCTCTTCCAAATGAGGCGGCGACTCCCGGAAAGGAAAATGATGAAACCTCTTCAGTTGAAGTTTTCTGTTGCCAACATGACGGTTCTTACGCTGTTGAGCTATGCCAACGCGAACGCACAAAACTCAGGTGTACAGGCGGATTTGCGGAGCTCGGCGGCAGTGCCCATCCGAGGCGGAGTCTTGCCAACGGCTCCAGCCGGAGGTGTGGTTGCTGGCGAACAAACATGGGTCTGCGATGCGGCGGTGGGCTTTGCGCCTGTCGCAAACGCCGAAACTGGGGTTCTTGATCCGTTCCTGGAGATCGGGACAGTGGGCGATATAAAGTTACCGATCTCTTCGACGACGGTGCCGGCAACCTGCGGCCAGTCCGCTTTGCAAAACAACGGCTTCACGTATATCACCCAGGCTGTGGTAGATACAAAGAACACAACACCCTCGACGGCTCGCGGCATACTGCGCACAGCTCTCGATCCGAATACAGGGGAGTTCGTGGGTCCATCAAGCTACATCGCAACGACTGCGGGTCTGGACGGCAACCAGCCCACTGCGGTGGCCCTTGGTCCGGACGGCAACCTGTACGTGGGGTTCCTGAAGAATGGCAATATTAAGAAAGTCGTTAATCCGGGATCCGGCACCACGCAGGTGGTGCAGAGCGTCGGCAACACACCACAAGGTCACCCGGCACGGGCTATCGCGTTCGTGGGCAATGATCTGTACATCGCTTCCGTTGACGCACTTTCAGTGATTCGCAATGCCACGACCTCTTCATGTACCGGAGGCTGCAATGCTGTGACTATCGAGGACGGCTTCACCGGCGAAACTCATAGCGGCGTGACGAGCGACGGTGCGAATGCAGTATATTTCGCCGTTGCAGGAAGCCCGCAGGTTCCGGGCAGCAGTCAAATCTGGCGCTACACACCCTCGAACGCTACTTTTACATTCGTTTCGCAGGGAGGCGTCGAGAAAAATGGCAAGAATCCATCCAACTTCTCGTTCGTAGCGAGCAAAACAAATCTGCTGGCTCTCGACGCTGGCAGCAACCTTTGGATCGGAGATGACACCAGCAACGCGAACGCCACGGGTGCAGGCCGCTTGTGGACCATTAGTGCGGCCGCACTGGTCACTCTTCCAAACGGCTCGACGATCGGGGGAAGTAATACGCAGGCCATTTTCAATGCGCTCCGCGGCCCTTGGTTTATGGGGTTCACGCAGTCCCAGTTCGTGCCAACATTTAATCCCGATGGGACATTCACCGCCACCATTGCCCCCAATATTGGTGGGGTGACGACGGATTCGGGAATATGGACGCTCACGCCACCGAAGGTAGTCCAGCCGTTTACAAATCCGCAGGTTCATCTCACGCTTACCGATACAAAGGGGGTGGTTCTGTTTTCCGCTGACTTCCTGTTGATCAACGCCGACACGCTGGACGCGGTGATGCCGTGGACGAGCAATTTAGGAACACCGATCAGCGGGGTTCTCGCCAAGCAAACCCCCTGAATGTAACCTGCGGGCCCGGAAACCCCTCGCGCAGAGCGCATTCACATCCAAAAATTCTTTTCCACGCCCTTTGCTTCGCAAAGGGCGGGGTGCGCATCTCAGTGTCCGCTAGAGGCTGCAACGGCGCCGGTAGGCGATAGGTAGGGCAGTGCCTCGTGAAAAAGACCACATCCGGATAACTGGACCGCATCACTGATCTCCTTCATGGTGCGATGTTCGCTCTTGAGAAGGTTTGGATCGTGGCGGCGCGAAGCTTCTGCAGATATTTAAGGGTTGTCCCCGACCGCTGGTTGAAGCAGCGAATGAATCAAAGCGGTTTCTTCGGAAATGGCGTGGCCTACAGCCGAACGATGACGACTCTTCATGCATTGCCGCCCGTGGAGATATCACAAAATTGTGACCCCGGCGTGACATCCTTTCGCTCCTGAGGCAGTACTGTGAGCTCAGAGTGGATTCATTTCGGCTAACGTACCAAACCGCGAGTGGTTGATGAATAACGGCCAATCAGCGCAACGGTCCCAAGAAGCGCTTCGAGACTCACAACAGAAGCGGTGGCGTAATGTGGAGACAATTCTGGTCATTCATGACGAACCTCGATCAAAGTGGACAGTACGCCGGATTTTAGAGTCTGCTGGCTACGATGTCATCACCGCTGCGTCTGGTCCTATCGCGGTGAACGTATTGCGCACAATAAAGCCGGGACTGGTCGTGGCCGATGTTCGTCTGCAGGGGAGATCCGGTCAGGATTTTGTCGTCAGATTAGATGTGAATGTAAAAATGTTCCACTTCTTGTACTGAGCGCTATCAGAGACGCGGGAGAGGTGGTTCGTCTCCTGGAACTTGGGGCCGACGGCTACATGGCGGAGCCATTCAGTACATTCGAGTTCCTGGCTCGCGTGCGAGCCGCTATACGCCATTTTAAGATCTAACAAGGTAACGGGCCAGGAATGCAAACCTAAGGCTTAATGGATATGACGGTACTGATACTCAGTTACAGGGCCACGATTGAATTCCTCCAAGCCGTGTTGGAAACGTGTATGCGAAAACGCAATCCGTCATCTTTCGGGAGGCGCATTAGTCCGCATTTGTCATGTATCGCTCGATCAATGAGCGCAGAGGCAACAGTGAGATATGTGGGCCTTAACGACAACCACATTGAGATCAGTGCAGGGCCGGTGTGGATCGTAACGTGATTGTTGATTCTCGCACTTCCGTTTTCAGCCATACAGGTTTGACCAATCCCGCCGATAGCGCCCCACTTCGGAGAAATGCCCATTCACCGATGCTATTTAGCCGTTGGAGCCGCCCTGCTCGAACCGGCAACGCGATCATGAGGGTACCCTCGCCTACTCGCAACCTGTTGACCAAAACAACTGGGAGAATCTCAACTGTTGAGAACGAGCAGCTGGCTGGTGGGTGAAGTACCGCAAAGTTTTCGCGACTGACATGGCAGACATGAGCCCCGGATTCTCGATAAGCTGATGGCAAAGAGAATCTACCGCAACATCACGGTGACCCTTGGCCAGAACACAAACGCCGGAAGAGATGGTTCAGCGAGGACTAAAGTCCTCATTGATCGGCATCGGCTGCAATACGGCTCTCGCCTCATTCAAATGCCTGGCGGGAATAATAGGTCACTCCTTCGCATTAGTCGCGGACGGAATCGAATCGTTCTCGGATGTCTTCAGTTCGAGCATCGTCTATTTCGGCCTGCGGTATGCCATCAAGCCTCCGGACAGAGAACATCCTTACGGACATGGAAAGGCAGAACCAATTGCTGCTGTAATTGTCAGTCTGGCACTGATCGTAGCGGCGATCCTGATCGCCACTGGAAGTCTTCAACGCATACGGACCCCACACCCGCTGCCGCAAGCGTTTACGCTGTGGGTTTTGCTTGCTGTGGTCGGCGCCAAGGTGTTGCTATCACGCTATGTCTCTTCTGTCGGCGAGGGCATCGATAGCAGTGCCGTGCGCAATGATGCCTGGCACCACTTTAGCGATGCTATTACCTCGGGGTTCGTATTTGTGGGCATTTCGGTTGCCTTGTGGACCAGGAACGCCGCCGCAGACGACTGGGCCGCACTTTGTGCCTCGGTAGTCATCATATTCAACGCTTGTAGGCAAGTTCGCGTTCCATTTAGGGAACTCCTCGATACGGCGCCCGCGCCGCAGTTCGAACAAGAAGTACGCACCGTGGCTTCCAACGTTCCTGGAGTGCTTGGCCTCGACAAATGTTTCGTTCGCAAAGTCGGCTTTCGCTACTATGTCGATCTTCACGTTGTTGTGGGTGGAAATCTGACTGTCCGAGAGGGACACAAAATCGCACACGATGTGAAGAACACTGTTCTACGTCACACGCCGCGCATCGCCGAAGTTCTTGTGCACGTGGAACCGGAAGAAGAACTGGCTGTTTCTCTCGTGAAAACGTAAGTATCTCAGTTGACGGGATATTGTTCTGGTCCGCGAGCAATACTCAGAGCACGGACAACATTTGCCATCCGAGTGTGCTTCCACCCGTTATATTCCTTGGCGTGGTATCCTTTGCAACTCTCCGATCCGACAAAGTGAGCCTTTGTCTCCTGCGCAAGACGGCAGTGAGCAAGAGGAGCCTAACCAAAAGCTGGACAGCTGACGACAGAACTACTATCCGTGAGCATCGACAGCAGATCCATGTTCTACGCACTTTGATCTCATCCCTCGCGAGTGTTCGCTCTTAAGATCACGGGACCGCGGATCAGAGCAGATGAATAAGGTTGCAGCGTGCTCCACCTGCTAACGAAGGTGAATCAAGCGAACCATCTCATTAACTCTCGGACACTTCAGCGGGAATTACTAAAACTAAGCAGTGAGAAGCCCGCAGGAAAGCGGTCCACGGTTGTCGACCGGTCAGCCTTGGGCAGGTTTCACGCCGCTAGCAGGAAAGCGCTTGGCCCCCATATACGGCTAAGGGCTAATGGTGCGCGTGTTCCGTAGTGGTGTCCGTTCGGATTATGCCCGCATTCCGTTCTAAGATCGATTGAGTCTGGGAGCAGCAGAGGCCAGCATCGACCAATATGAGCAGGCCGTCAGGGCCCATCTCGCGATTCAGCAGACCAATCGTATCTTCCGCAACTCCAAGCGGCGACAGCGCTGCGCCAAGGCTCACTTCCGAATATAGGGCCGCTCCACTGCCGGAAGATTGATTCTGATCCTGTCCAGTCATCTGGTCTGTCCCACTTCGATGCAGATCATGTTTAAAGCTTCGTCTTAGTTTCCATACCAAGCTTTTCTCTCCGTCTAAAGTGGTTTGTTTGCCGACGGCCTTTACCTCCGAATTCTCGCGGATGACGATTTTTACTTGGTCCGAGAAGATGACGCGGATTTGACTCTTTCCGAATCCTGCATCAGCCAGGTCAGCGATCGCGCCCCTGGCGTCCTGAATATTCATGAAAAGAGCTACGACCAGGTTTCGGGCATCTGATATCGTGCTCGGAATTAAAACCGTTTGCATGGCGCGATTCTCCTTGTTCATTATGTCCTCAATGGTTGAGATGCATAAAGGCGTTCCGCCACTGCTTACCGATTCATGCTATGCATCTTCCTACTACACCACTGCCATTCACATCTACCCTCATTTGCCTCCGGGTGTTATTCCTGCCTCATTCGCTCTCATTGTGTCTTTTGTTCCTACCCAGTTCTTCGGGGCGCGTTGCTCGGAAGTCATGCACAACCTTTCCCCCATTTTTACTTCAACTTAATCCGAGATTCCAGCAATCTCTCGAACAATGATCAAACAATGACATCTGGGTGACACCCATTTGGTGTGAGCTTCCTATACTCAAGTTGCTTACGCGTTGCTTCTGTCAATGTAACGAGATATGGCGTCGAGTTAAGTGCGCAGTGGATTTGAGTGTCTAAAGGCGTTGTGCACACCATTGGACAGTGGGGGTAATCAAAATTTATGAAATGGCTTAGTATGGCTGCGGCATTTCTGATATGCGGCGGCTTCCTCCAAGGCGCCCCCGTTGCCGTTGCGCAAGAAGCGGCTCGTACCATTGAGATTCACGCAAAGCGATTTTCCTTCGATCCGGCGGAGATCACGGTCAAAAAAGGCGAAACGGTCAAGCTAGTACTTACTTCCGAAGACGTTGAACACAGTCTCCTGATTCCAGGCCTGCATGTAAACGCGACGACAAAAAGGACCATCCTGCCGAGGTAACGATCACCCCCGATAAAGTGGGTGACATTGAAGGGAAGTGCGGCCACTATTGTGGCAGCGGCCACAGCTCGATGAAGTTTGTAGTGCACGTTACGAGCAGCGAATAGCATATTGTGCCGTGTCATGTGCTGGTGTTTGGAAGTCCTGTAGATCATGCGGGTACAACTGCTCAAGGAGCTCATTGCCCATAACCCGCTCGATGAATCTTGCTCGCGGCGGCCCAACGGCGATGCTGCTTCCCACTCGCCAGGTTCTGGTTGCCGGAGTAAGGGCGACATTAGTTTTATCGTTTCATCATAGATGACACGAAAAACGCTCTGGCACAACGTCTCCGCGCGGCACCAACGAAAGCACGAACGGGCTGCTGCGACAGTTCCTCCCTAAAGACAGACTTGTCCGCCTATTTTCAATCCGATCTCGACAAAGTAGCGCTGCGCTTAAATCAACGCCCGCGAAAAACCTTGGGCTTTGAAACTCCTGCGAGTAAACTCCAAGCCGGTGTTGCGACGACCCCGCGTTCCGGTGACTGCGCATGGTATTTGGTCATCAAGAGGCCGCCGCAAAACTGGCAGCACCGCTTCTCCAACTGGACCTCAACCGGCGCAGAGCAAGGCTCACAAAGAGTGCGTATAGAAACAGGGTGGAGAACAATATGCGTCGCAACCAACGAAAATCAAAACGAATGCCCAACGAAAGTAAAAACGAAAATCACCGTTGACTAAACTGACCTTCTCTCTTCCCTATTGCGATACCATGGTCAGGCCGCGCTAGCGGCGTGACGTGGGGAGAGTAAAAATAGACGCACGCCGCATTTTTGGTTCCAGAGATATCAGAAGCTTCCAAGGGGTGACGCACGCTGGATCGGGCTTAGAAGACTTTCTTTGTGAAGGAGAACACACCATGCCTGAACTTATGAGGGAATCTGTGGGTCCGCCGTCAATTGTCAGGTGGCGCCGAGGTGATCGCAACGTGGCGCTAAAACACAAGCTGATGCTTGGCGTGATCAGTGCAATGCTGGGCGCTTTGCTTCAAGGCTGCACAGCGGGCAAAGAACCTTCTCAGGAAGAAACCAGCCTCGCCAATGCGGCTAAAGACGTTACCATTCCGTTGGAGGCAGGGAAGATGAAGAATCCTCTGCCTGAAACGGATGAGATCGTGAGCCAGGGCCAGGAAGTGTTTCTTGGGTCTTGCGCCCAATGCCACGGTCCGGAGGCGCGCGGTGACACGAACGTCGGCCGCAATATGAACCCGCCTGCCATGGACCTGACCTCAGCCCACGTGCAGCACTGGAGCGACGCTGAACTGTTTTGGATCATACAGAACGGAGTTCGCCTCACAGGCATGCCTGCCTGGAAGTCGAGCATCTCTGATAACGACACCTGGAAGCTTACACGCTACATCCACAACCTTTCCCGCCTCAACGCTGCCTCCGCCTCCGCAGCAGGCCCGTCACAGGCACAAACCGCCACTTCTACGCAGGACAAGTACACCCTCAAAGTACCGAATGGCCTCGCGTTCTCCGAGTTCAGAGGATACGAAGGCTGGCCGGTGATCGCCATCAGCCATAACGGAAATGCGGTCGCTGCGATCCTCGGGAATCCTGTGATGATCGACGCCTATAAAGCGGGCATTCCCGGAAACGGCAAGCCCTTTCCGGATGGCGCCAAGATGGCGAAGGTTCATTGGAACGCGAAAGTGGATGTCGGTGAACCCGGTGCGCCGACGGTGCCAGGCCCCCAGCATGACGTTGATTTCATGGTGAAGGACAGCAAGAGGTTCGCGGACAGCGGCGGATGGGGTTACGGCGTCTTCGAGTATGACGCTGCGTCCGGTACGTTCAGACTCGGCAACTTAACTGACAAACCGCCGCAGGGAAACGACGCCAAGTGCGGGTTCACGTGCCACACGAAAGTGAAGACAAGAGAT
>Ga0206981_10321_pt1 | contig 12789 bp, 10 predicted proteins | sample Alteio_BWMinCont_17_FD_153312 | JGI IMG/M metagenome (GOLD analysis project Ga0206981, IMG submission 153312) | Enriched cells from forest soil in Barre Woods Harvard Forest LTER site, Petersham, Massachusetts, United States -... | ecosystem: Environmental > Terrestrial > Soil > Temperate forest >... | reverse complement strand
CGCGAATTCAGTCTCAGCGCTGAGAGGAGCAGGGCTCCCCGCGAGGACCCGCGTTGTCGACCCGAAGCGATGGTAGTTGGTAAAGTGAGTCTCGTTCAGCCATTCGCTCGGCGCATCTCCGGGAAGACGGGTGACCGGATCGAGATTGGTGCCCTCGACCGCTTCGGAAAAGGCCACGCTGCGCACCGGGCAGATGAACTCGCTGTCGCCAATCTGAACCGGGCCATACTCCACCAAAATAGCGGCCCTCTGGAACTGGGGGAGGCTTTTCGGGTCGGCTTCCATGGTGGTGCGCAGGACGGTGCCGGCGACCGGGTCCACCCAAAGCGAACCGTGATAGCCGGGCTTGCTGAGGAAGGTTGATTTCTTGGAAGAGCCGCCGCTGGGTCTTACTCCGATGCCCATAACCCGGGAGTTGCCGACGGGCGCGGCGACGCCCTCAAGTGCCGAATCCTGCTGAAGTGAACCCATGACCTCGAAGTGCGAGGCGGATTTCGGAACCGAATAATGGAAGACCGCGACCTGCCCCGTTGCGGTTTGTTCCCAGTGGCTCCAGGTTAGCTTGCCTTTGTCGGCGTCGGTCAGGATCATAGCCAGCGTAGACCCGAACTCCCCTGCTGAAATCAGTCCAGACTGCCCCTGCCAGTGAGCGGAACCCGAAGAGGTGGGCTGAGTGGTCCTTTCGTCGAAGACAGAGATGTCGCGGCTCGAAGTATCCACCAGGTGTAGTCCCGCGTGAACCGGCCAGCCGCCTTTCTTCATCTGCTGGGGGCTGTCATCGTAGCGGTTGGTGGCTCGTGTGGCGAAGAGGTTAGGCAGTCTGGGGACTGTTTGCGCCACATAGTTTCGCGCCGCCTCGAGCATCCGCTGCTGGGCGCCATCGTCGGGAACTGCTGTGGCCGGCAACTCGCTTGCCGGCGGGTCCAGAAAAGCCGACTGATTGGCGAGCAATTGCAGAGCCAGCGCCGCTTGCGAGCCCGCGTCCAGCAATGCAGCGAGCCGTTCAAGCGTACTCTCGGTCAGCCGTTCGGAAAGTTCTATGCCGCTGATCTGGCGCGCGATTTCCGCGTCCGGCCTGTGCGCGGCGTGCGCGGCGTCCAAGGCCTGCTCCAGTTGTGCCACGGTGGTACGCTTTGCCGCCCCGGCGGGAAGCGCTATCGATGCCAGAAGTACCAGCAGAATCAACCGTCGCATCGCACTGTCTGCTTCCGTTCCCGTCTCTCTCCTGTGGCCATGAATACTGGTCGTATCGCTCCCTGGGCACAGGGCATTTGCTTCTTGTCAGGGGCTTTCGAAAGTTCGCGCCATGGCTGAAGATCGGTGAAGAAAAGTTACACTTTCCACACACATTGATGCAACTCTCGATGCGGCGTCCACACATTGCTGGCAGCGGAGGAAGAAAGATCTCCGGGCTCAGCGCCGAAACCAGCCGCAGTGCCGCCCACGCAGCAGTACGCGCCTGTCCAAGTTCAGCAAAGTTTCGAGATTCGTGCAGCGCGTTTCTACGCTAAAGAAAGCTGAAGCGACAAGAACATGTATGATGATTCGCGCAATGTAATCGCTTTCTTTTGGAGTATCGAACCATGCGGACCCTCACTGCCTTATCCTGCGCCATCCTCCTCGCCGTCGCGCCCGTCTTCGGTCAGGTGAAACTCGCCGCCACGCCACCTATGGGATGGAACAGCTGGAACCACTTCGCCGAGCGTGTCACCGACGCCGACATCCGCTCCGCCGCTGACATGCTCGTCAGCACTGGCATGCGAGACGCGGGCTACATCTACGTCAACCTCGATGACACATGGCAGGGAAGCCGCGACGCCCAGGGCGTTCTGCATCCCAATGATCGTTTCCCCGATATGAAGGCTCTCGGTGACTACATCCACTCCAAAAGACTCAAGTTCGGTATCTACTCTTCCCCTGGAGCGAAGACCTGTGGGAGATACGAAGGCAGTCTCGGCCACGAAGCGCAGGATGCGAAGATGTACGCCGAGTGGGGCGTTGACTTCCTCAAGTACGATCTCTGCTCCTTCCAGGAAAACATGAACCAGGCGAAGGCGAGCCATCCCGACGATCCGCACGCGGCCCGTGATCTCATGATCGCCGCCTACCGCAAGATGGGTGACGCACTCAAGGCCACTGGACGCCCCATTCTCTACAGCCTCTGCCAGTACGGAATCTATCAACCCTGGACGTGGGGACCGGACGTCGGCGCGCAGATGTGGCGGACCACCGACGACATCGACGACTCCTATGGACGGATGATCGCCATCGGCTTTAGCCAGGCCGGCCTCTCAAAATTCGCCGGGGCCTGGGCGCTGGAACGATCCCGACATGCTCGAGATCGGCAACGGTAAAATGACTACCGACGAATACAAGACCCACATGAGTCTCTGGGTCATCCTCGCCGCTCCTCTGCTCGCCGGCAATGATCTCAGCAAAATGACTGACACTGACAAGAGCATCCTAATGAACAAGGACGCCATCGCCATTGATCAGGACCCGCTCGGCAGGCAGGGCGACCGCCTTTACCAGAGTGGAGACTTCGATGTTTGGACCAAACCTCTTAGCGATGGACGCGTTGCCGTCGGCCTCTTCAACCGTAGCTGGGATAACCGCGAAGTCTCCGTCGATCTATCCGAGATCGGCTTCAAAACTGGCGCCAGCCTGCACGACGTTTGGCAGCAGAAAGACCTCGGCCCTCACTCGGGCGTTTTCACTGACACGCTCCCCAAACACGGAGTAACGCTGCTCATCGTGAGCAAATAGGCAGCAAGCGTGCCGATCGAAGAGCCATCGATGGGCCTCGGCTTGTCGTCGCGTCACAATTTCCGGCACCGATGTCAGCTCTTCCTTGACATTTTCAAATGTCGCGCTGTCATATGTCGTTATGAAACATGTTGGAGCGCGAGCCATTGATGGGGAACTGAAGAAGGGAAGCGCAGAGCTGCTGATTTTGTCGCTGATCGAGCACCGCGCGCGCCACGGCTATGAGATCAGCAAGCTGATCGAAGAGCGCTCCGGCGAACTCTTGAAGTTCAATGTCGCGTCTTTCTACCCGTTGCTTTACCGGCTCGAAGCGCGTGGCCTGATTGCTGGACGCTGGGTCGAGAAGTCCGGCCAGCGCCGCCGCCGCTACTACAGACTCACCGCCCAAGGCAGGGAAATGCTCAAGGCCCAGCGCTCCACCTGGTTGAACTTCGTCATCGCCATCCATCGCATCACGGAGGCCGAAAATGCCTGACTGGCCCAAAGAGATTCGAGCGGCCATCCCCTCACTGAATCTTGATCCCACGCGCGAAGCCGAAGTCGTCGAAGAACTCAGCCAGCATCTGCGCGACCGCTATGACGAGATGTTGATTAGCGGAGTCGGCGCCGACCTCGCCTATCAAACATTGCGCAGGGAACTCAACGACGGCACTCTGGTTTCCGGCCTCAAGGCCACCGTCCACGCCGCCGGCTCGCCATTGCCTGTAGGCAGAGATGGAAGAGAATGGCTGATTGCAGGCCTGTGGAGCGACCTCCGTTATGGCGCACGTTTGCTGCTCAGGAATCCCGGTTTTGCGACCGTCGCTATTCTGTCGCTTGCCCTGGGCATTGGCGCGAATACGGGAATTTTTCAACTGCTGGACGCGGTACGCCTGCGCACCTTGCCGGTGAAGGCTCCGGAGCAGCTGGCCACGGTGGGCATCGTACATTCTCCGCACTGTTGCCGGGGAGACTTTTATTCGCGCTATGCGGATCTCACCGGCGCCCTCTGGAATCAGTTGCGCGAGCAGCAACAAGGCTTCTCCGAAATTGCCGGGTGGGCCCCCTTCCGTTTCAACCTTGGCCTGGGCGGCGAGGCCCGCTATGCAAACGTATTGATGGTAAGCGGAGACTTCTTCGATGTGCTGGGCGTGCATCCGCTCCTGGGGCGGCTGATTTCTCCGGCGGACGACTATAAAGGCTGCGGGGCGCAGGGCGCGGTGTTGAGTTATGGCTTTTGGCAGCGCGAATACGGGGGACGTACTGAGGTTTTGGGGAGCAAGATCACGCTCGATGGCCATCCCTTCCAGATCACTGGCGTGGCGCCGCCCAGTTTCTATGGCATTGAGGTAGGGCAGAATTTCGATGTAGCGGTTGCGATGTGCAGCCAGCCGGTCTTTTCTACCAAGGGTGGCCTGATGGACAGCCCTGTTTCATGGTGGATCGCGACGATTGGACGCCTCAAGCCAGGCTGGGGGCTGGAGCGCGCTTCCGCTCAACTGGATGCGATCTCTCCGGGCATATTTGCAACGACGCTGCCGGCTGAGTACGACGCCATCGCGAAAAAGGACTATCTATCCTTCCATCTGGGGGCATTACCGGCGACGAGGGGTGTCTCCCAGCTGCGAAAGGATTATGAAGATCCGTTGTGGCTGCTGCTGGCTCTCTCGGGACTGGTGCTTCTGATTGCCTGCGCGAACCTGGCGAATCTGATGCTGGCACGGGCCAGCGCAAGGCAACGGGAGATGGCGCTGCGGCTGACTCTGGGCGCATCGCGCTCGCGGCTGATTCGCCAGTTGCTGGCGGAGAGTCTGTTACTTGCCGCCCTGGGAACATTTGCGGGCGCGGCGCTAGCGCAGATTCTGAGCCGGGTTCTGGTCGCGTTTCTCAGCACGGAGCAAAGCCGCATTTTTGTGGAACTGACGCCGGATTGGCGCGTGCTCGGATTCGCCGCGGGGCTGGCGATTTTTACCTGTCTTCTGTTTGGGCTAGCTCCCGCGGTTCAAGCTTCGCATACTGAGCCGGGTGTTGCGATGAAGGCCGGCGGACGCGGGGCAACCGCGAGACGTGACCGCTTCCTGCTGCGGCGCGCGCTGGTGGTGTCCCAGGTTGCGCTCTCGCTGATGCTGCTGGCGGGGGCTTTTCTCTTCGTACGCACTTTCCGCAATTTGCTGGCACTGAATGCAGGCTTTCAGCAAGATCACATTCTTGTTACAAATTTTGACTACTCCCCGCTGAAGCTGCCCCTGGAGAACCAGATGGCCTACAAGCATCAGCTGATCGAGCGCATGCGGGCGGTTCCGGGAGTGAGTTCCGCTGCAGAAGTCCTGATTGTCCCGATGAGTCATAGCGGATGGGACGACAACATCGATATTCCGGATGGCCCTCAACGGCAGGACACGATGTTCAACCGCGTCGGCCCCGGCTATTTCCAGACGATGGAGACGCCGCTGCTTGCGGGACGGGATTTCAATCAGACAGATACGCCGAAGTCACCTCGCGTAGCTATTGTGAATGAAGCCTTCGCGCGCAAATTCTTCGGTGGCGCGAATCCTGTGGGACGGGTGTTTCACGATGCGGGAGGAGCGGACACGACCTATCAGATTGTCGGCCTGGTGAAAGACACGAAATACTATGAGCTGCGCGAAGCCCCGCTGCCCGGCGCCTTCGTCTCGTTTACGCAGGCGAACGGGCCGGAGCAGCAGTCAACGCTGATGATTCGTTCCGATGAGCCGCTGCTGACGCTCATTTCCTCCGTCAAGCGTGCGGCGAACGATGTGAATCCGGCGATGGTGTTGAACTTCACCGTTTTCAAGACACAGATTCGCGAAGGCCTGCTGCGTGAGCAGTTGATGGCTACGCTGTCGGGATTCTTTGGAGTGCTGGCGACGATTCTCGCGATGGTGGGCCTGTACGGGGTGATCTCCTACATGGTAGTCCGGCGCAGGAATGAGATTGGCGTCCGCATGGCCCTCGGCGCAAACCGCCACGACATTCTGGGCATGGTACTGCGCGAAGCCGCGATATTGCTGGGCATCGGCCTCGCGGCTGGAGCAGGGCTAGTATTGATTGCCGGAAAGGCTGCCGCATCTATGCTCTACGGACTGACGCCGGGCGACCCGCTGACTCTGGGTGCGGCAATGATTGGAATGACAGTGGTCGCGCTCCTCGCCAGCTTGTTGCCAGCGCAACGGGCAGCAACGCTGCATCCCATGGTGGCCCTCCGCGAGGAATAGCCATGCGTCGACGGGCTAAGATGAGAATCGGCCCTTATGCCCAAATCCGCTGCCCCAAAGCGCGCCGCAGAAGACCCGCGCCTCACACGCCTGACTGAGATCGCCCTCTCGTTCCCTGAGGCCATACGTCAGATCTACGGGTCGCACGCACAGTTCCTCGTCCGGAAGAAGACCTTCGCCTACTTCCTCGACAACCATCATGGAGACGGCATCGTGGCAGTCACCTGCAAGGTAATGCCAGGCGAGAACAACGCGCTCGCCGAGGCGCAACCCCGCCGCTTCTACCCTCCCGCCTACCTGGCCTCCAGAGGCTGGGTAGCGCTTCGACTCGACGTTGGCAAAGTCGATTGGAATGAGGTACGCGATTTGTTGGTCGGCAGCTATCTTCTGATCGCGCCTCAACGCCTTGCCGAAGAACTCAAGCCTAAGGCCTGACAGGCACCTCCGAAGACACTCCTCGGGTTCGCTCCGGCGTAACTTCGCGGTAAACTAAGAGAAATGAAAATTGGTATCGATTTCGGCACCACCCGCGTGGTTGTTGCCTCCGTGGACCGTGGCAACTTCCCCCTAGTGAACTTTGAAGCGCCGGACGGCCAGATCTATGACTGGTTTCCACCCGTCGTCGCGGTAAAGGGTGCCACGCGTCTCTACGGCTGGGAGGCGGTCGCCGTGCAGGACGACGAAGGCTGGACTGTTCTGCGCTCACTCAAGCGCTGGCTGCGAACAGCGGGCCCGCGCACCGAATTGAATCTAGACGGGCAGGCCCTGCCCCTGCGGCTTCTTCTCGCCGAGATCATGTCCGGCCTGCGCACGCAGCTCCTCGAGCGCTCGAACCTGGGCGCCGGCCCCACGGAGTCGCTCGAAGCCATGCTTGGAGTGCCCGCCAACGCCAACAGCAACCAGCGTTTTCTCACCGAGGAAGCTGCTCGCAAGGCGGGTTTCACGGTTCTGGGAGTGGTAAACGAGCCGTCGTCGGCGGCCATAGAGTTCGTCTACCGCAACAGCGCCGAGCGGAAAAACCGGGCCGGGAGTGGCCTTCTCGTCTACGACCTTGGAGGCGGCACCTTTGACGTTTCGCTCGTGGCCCTCGGTGAAGCCGAGCACATCGTCGAGGCCTCTGACGGCATTCCGAATCTCGGCGGTGACGACTTTGACGAAATCCTCGCCGCGCTGGTGCTCGAAGCCGCCGGTGACCCTGCCGACCTCACTCCCTTCGAGCGGCGTCGACTGCTCGACGAATGCCGCGAAAAAAAGGAGTCCCTCAATCCCAACACCCGCAAGGTGACCATCGATCTGGAGCGCGTCCGCGCCGAATGGCAGGAAGTGACCATCCCGGTCGATACCTACTACGAACGCTGCCGCCCGCTCATCGAAGCGACGCGCAAGGTGGTCGAGAACCTGCTTGCCGCGAACCCTGAACGCCCGCTCGATACCTTATATGTCACCGGAGGAGGAGCGGAGCTCCCGCCCGTCGCGCGCATCCTGCGCGAAACCTTCGGCCGGCGTGTGCGCCGTTCAGCATACATGCGTTCGGCCAGCGCGATCGGGCTGGCGATTCGCGCCAGTGTCGCCTCCGACAGTCTGCGCGAGCAGTTCAATCAGAACTTCGGAATATGGCGCGAGGCCGATCACGGCGGAACGATCGTCTTCGATCTCATCTTTCCTCGCGGATCGCGTCTGCCTGCACCCGGCGAACCGGTGCTGCGCAGCGAACGCGTCTACCAGCCGGCTCACAACATTGGCCATTTCCGCTATCTTGAATGCGCGCAACTCGATAAGCAAGGCCAGCCCATAGGCGAGATCATCAACTGGGATCAGATCCGCTTCCCGTTCGATCCGCAGCTGCAAAGCCAGTCCGATCTGGCCACGCAGCCGATCGGTCCGTTGAACCGGCATGATCTGAGAGTTCGTGAGGAATACACCTGCGATGCGAGCGGCAATCTCCGGGTGAAAATCTCCGCTGACCCCGCGGGTTACGCGCGCGAGTTTTGCATCGCCCAGTCTGCGAGGGGCTGAGTGCAGCCATTATTTTTCTGGGCCCCACCTAAGCGCCAGCGCGATCTCCCCGCAGTTGTTCGTCGATCTTTGGCTCGGTTCATGCTAAATCGCCTAATGCGTCATTTGAAGTCGCCCGGTCTTGGATGAGTGCATCACCAACAGTTGAACCAGAAGCTGCACGAGCACGAGGCTGCATGGCAGCTCATTTCGCTTAACCTGACACTGATAGCGTGAGTCACCTGGATTCAGAACGGCTGCAGCGAGAGGGCCGCATCGAAGTTCTGTCCAACTTCCAGACCATAGAAGCTTGCCGGGGCAACACCGATGACTTGAAATCGTCCTCCAAACCCCTGCTGCCAGAAGGAGTAGCTCAGCACTACACTTTGTAGGCCGCATCCGCGGAAATCGTCTGCGGGAGAGATCAAACGGCCGACGACCGGTTGTATCTCAAGAACATGAAAGAAATCTCCACTCACCAGCAGGGCATTTGCATAGTGGGCCTCTCCACCCTCCCAATGTTGACGATTCGTAGCCCATGCTGCTGTCGCGGAGAATCCCTGTTGCTGATCATCTACGCCTTTCCACAGACCGCCCGTCGGGTCTGAGTTCGACGAGTAGAAATCCCCGTGCAGCAATGGGGCGAGTTCACAATTGCGACCCTGGCAAGCTGCTCTAGCTTCTTTACGGGAAGGGTTCGCAGCCGCACAGCGTCCAAAAAGTTGAAAAATAGTGGTGTTCGCGCCAATCCCCAGGGCCAGCGAAAGAATTGCGACGGTTGCAAAGCCAGGACTCCTTAAACGCAGGCGAGCGCCGCAATGCAAGTCGTTCCAAATGCCCGCAAAAAACTTGTCGCGTCCTCCGCGCCCACGGGCACGGGCTGTTGTGCAACTTTTGTGGTTCCTTTTAATCCGGGAATCAGCCTGCCGTCGATCAGGATTCGACGGCCTGTTCCTCTCGAGTGCCAGCGACCAGAAATTCATCGTAACGATTGTTGAGGTGCTGGCTCAGTTCCTCTACGACCTCTCCTCCGTGCGCTGTCGAAAGATTCAACCGAGCGATTGCGTCCTCGATCTCCTTTGACCAGTCATGCATTCTCGGCCTGCGTGATCAGACGGATCGCGTTCACCAGGTTGGCCCAGGTAGAACGCTGTGTCTCGAGCATCTTCTTCCCTTTTGTTGTCAGTGTGTAATAGCGGCGGCGGCGCTGACCGGCCTTTTCGACCCATCGCCCCTCGATCAGGCCGCGCGCCTCTATCCGGTACAACAGCGGATAGAACGAGGCAACGTTGTACTTCAGCACTCCCTCGGACCGCTCCTCGATCAGCGTGCCGATCCCGTAGCCGTGGTGAGTACGGTGCTGAATCGGGGAGAGGACCAGCAACTCAGCGCTGCCCTTCGTCAATTTTCGATCGATAGCTTGCGTCACTATATATATCATAACAATATATTGCAATGAGATATTAAGAAGTGTGTCAACGCGTTTATCAGAGACTGGGGTACTTAGACTGTTGCCCGCTCTCGAACAGTTTTGGTCGAAAATGGACGATGCGGCCTCGACTCCAGCACCCTTGCCATCTTGTTATCTGCTGACCACAAAGAGGTAGCGATCCGCGCGCCAACTGGAACCTTGCGTGCATGCGTTACCACGCAGGAGGTCGTCAAATGCAAAACTTCCCGACAAATCATTCCTGCTCGATTCATGATTCAACCGAGATGCTTAGCAGACTGGATCCTTTTCAGTCTCCATCAGTTGGGACTCGTCGGATTGTCCTTGCGTTCATGTTCCGATCCATTGCTCGCTTCGTGGTTCCTATTGGCATGGTGTTGGTTTCTGTCCTTGCACCCGTGGCTCATGCCCAAATCGCGCCGGACCTGCCCAATCCGAGTACGGCGCCGAATCCGCTGACGGCGACGTTGTCTCTTTTTCGCTGCAATATGCAGGACAAGATCATGAAGTCGGCGGAGGCGATGCCAGAGTCCAAGTACAGCTACCGGCCGACGAAGGATGTTCGCTCGTTTGGCGAGATCGTGACTCATGTGGCGGACATATCGTACACATTGTGCTCAAACGCCAAGGGTGCAGCGAACCCCGCCACACCTACCGTGAAAGTTTCGAAGACCGAGATCGTTGCCTACCTCAAAGGTTCGTTCGATTACTGCGATGGCGCCTTTTCCGGGTTCACCGATGCGCACCTCAATGACCCGGCGGACTTCTTTGGCTTCAAGACGAACAAGATGTTCATCTTGACGCAAGTCGGAAATCATGACGCCTTGCATTACGGCAATCTCGTCACCTATATGCGCCTCAATGCCCTCGTGCCCTCCGGTGGCTGGTTTTGATGGCGCAGCGGCGAGAGTCTTCTTTCAAGATCGGGAACGAATCCCTGGTGTTCGCTGGGGCCACGTCTTGTCACTGACGCGCAGCGTCCCCGCAGAGTTTCGTAAGACACTGCGCAGCGAGAATATCTCAGCGAGCCTATCGTAGCAGTGCTGCCACGCGGTCACGCTCTGGACGATACCGATGCAATTCAGCTTGCGCAACTATCCGCGGAAAAAATCATTCTTCATTCGCGCCAGGGTGCTCCCGAGCTATTCGATGCAATCATTGCCATGTGCAGGAGAGCAAAAATTCTCGCCGAACATCGTGGATACCCCGTGCCTTTGGCAACCTGTCCTGACGATGGTCGAAGCGGCCGAAGGTATCGCGCTTGTGCCTGCGTGTGTTCAGCATCTTCGCTCGAACGGCTATCATTCAGAACTTTGCGTGACAAAAGATGTCAGGTGGATGTGGTGCTGGCGTGGCGTCAGGGTGATCCCGACGCGATCCGCGAAGGCTTCCTGAGCCTGCTGCGAAAGAGCCGGCCAAACCTCGAGCGGGCCATGCAGGAATCTATCGGTGCTGGCCCAATGGTATGATGCCCCCGCCGAGACAGAATTAGACTCCGTGGGTTATGTGTGGCCCTCCCAGGTAGGTGGGCTTAGCCGTACATCTATTCCTTTACTTCCGTCCCCTTCGCCATCAGCGTCCACATCTGATTGTCTGTCGAAAACTCCTGCCGATACTCAATCTTCCCCGGCGCCGTAAACACATTCACCACCCGAAAGTAAGTCGTCTTCCCCTGCTCCGTGTTTTCCCAGGGATACGTCCACACATTCCCGTCAATCACCAGCTTGCCTTTGCCCGCCGCGCCTCCGCCCGCCAGAATCGGATAGGTTGTGTATGTCTTGTCCTTGTTATTGTAGGTAAAAACAATCAGCGCCTTCGACTCGCCATTCACATACTGATTGCACGCAAAAAAACCTCCGTTCTTCCAGCATTCGTTGCGCAGCATCGAGGCCTCTCGCCCTGCCTTGCTGTACGGCGTATCAAAATGCTCGGTCTCCGTCTTCCACGTGCCCGCATACGCCTGAATCGCGTCGATGCCGAACGCTTGGGCAAGGGCAACCGATGCCGTGCCCGTCAGCCATATGCCCGCCACCACCATCACTTGAGCCCAATACCTCACGCACCACCTCCAATCTGCTAGTGCAGGCCATCTTACTTGCATCCCGCAGAGTTCTGTTCGGCCTCACACTCTGTCCAGCTCATCACATCCGAATCTCGCTGGAAGCCATTCATCCCAAAATGGGAAGCATGCGGGATATATATTTGGCTGAGAATTTTCCTCTCGCCGATAAATAGAAATAGAAGGTAGACAACAGTTGCCTCGATCCGGTCCGCATCGCGATAACTGCAATGAATTGAATGATCTTTCGCTAAACCCTTCGCTTTGAAGGACGCGATGTAAGCCTTGTCTGCTCTATGAAATAGTCGCAAGGCCTTTGTAAGCAATGAACCGCCACAACAGGCGGCATAAAAATCTTTTAGAATCAATGATTAGCGCGGATTCATGGCAAGTGAGAGGGGGGTACCCCTAGTGCGGCTGGTTCTTCCACAGCAGCGGAACGTAGTATTCCTCGAGATACCAGCAGAGGAAGAATAATAGCGCCATGCCCGCCAACGACCACAAGAACAGACGCACCGGAAGAGTGCGCATCAGAGGAACCGCAGCGCGCTCCGCCGAGCGGAACATTAGCCCGCTGGCAAAACACACACAGCCGGCCAGTGCGATCCGAAGCAGGGAATCCACCAATCGATCTTCCCAGGTGCTTCCAGGAACAAAGAACGCACTCACCAGCAAGGCATAGAGAGACAGAATACTGATGATGAACGAGAAGGCCTTGCCGACTTCGAGAAGCATGTCTGCCTCCCTCAGGCTCAAAGTTTTATCCCTGAATTCCCCTTAGCGCTGGGTAAACCTTCCGGAACGCCTGATACCCAACAGCATACCGCTCTACAGCGTCCGCGTCAGGCACAATCTGCTGTGCCACCTCAATCGCTGCTGCGCACGCCGCCTCAAGATCGACCCACACGCCCACGCCGACTCCCGCCAGCAGCGCCGCGCCAAAAGCCGCGCCCTCCTCGGCCACCAGAATGTCCGAGGTGTATCCATAGACCGCCGCCTGAATCTCACGCCACAGCGGCCCGCGAGCGCCGCCACCGCCCAGCCGTACTCCCTTCACCGGAATCCCCCGCTCGGCGAAGAGTGTGAAGGTGTCCTTGAGCGAGTAAGCCACACCTTCCATTACCGCTCGAACCAGGTGCGCGCTCGTATGACTCGCCGTCAGCCCCACGAACGCTGCCCGTGCGTTGGAGTCGAGATGCGGAGTCCGCTCACCCAGCAGGTACGGAGTCCATAGCAGCCCATCGCTCCCCGCCGCAATCTGCGCGGCTCCGGCCGTAAGAGTGTCGTAGTCCACACCGGGAGCG
>Ga0206981_10271_pt1 | contig 12798 bp, 16 predicted proteins | sample Alteio_BWMinCont_17_FD_153312 | JGI IMG/M metagenome (GOLD analysis project Ga0206981, IMG submission 153312) | Enriched cells from forest soil in Barre Woods Harvard Forest LTER site, Petersham, Massachusetts, United States -... | ecosystem: Environmental > Terrestrial > Soil > Temperate forest >... | reverse complement strand
GAGCCGACTTGATCTGTCTCTGCAACGCGTCGACACGCGCCGCAAGCGTGGCGAGCGACACACCCGGAGCGAGCCGCGCAACGGCCAGGAACTCGTGATCTCCGTAGGTGTGCGGCAGAGAAGCCGGCGCCTCATGTCTCACCGGCGTCCAGATCTGATCGGAGCCGCCCCCAAATCCTCCGGAATAGACGAACGTAGATGGCAGGACGCCGATAATCGTATAGGGTTTGGCATCGAGCCAGATCGTCTTCCCTGTGATGGCCGGATCAGACGCATAACGGCGCTTCCAGAAGGTCGCCGTTATCATGGCCGTAGCCGGCGCGCCTGGCCTGTCGTCGTCCGGTGTAAAGGACCGTCCCATCATCGGCTGCACGCCGAGCAGCGAAAAGAAATTGTCGGTGCACCATGCCGCTTCTACTACTTCCGGCAACTTTCCACCTTCGCCGGAAACGTTGTATCCCTGAAAAGGGGAGATTAGGGCCATCTGCGCGAGCGACTGAGTCGACCGCTGCCACTCCCAGAAGCTGCCCGCATCCACGGGAAGCCACGGCGCGGGATGCGGTTGACTGTTATCCGCTTCATAGATCAATGCCAACCGTTCTGGGTCGCTATACCGAAGCGGCTTGAGCAATACGCTGCGGACAACCGTAAATAAAGCAACGTTTGCCCCGATGCCCAGCGACATCACCAGAAGGGCAACGATCGTGAAACCGGGCGTCCGGCTCAGGGTCCGAATTCCGATACGAAGGTCGTGCATGAACCGCTCCAGTCCGTTCCAGTTCCACGTTGCTCTTGTTTGGTCGCGTAGGAGTGCCGCATTGCCCAATTTGCGCAAAGCGACAAGCCGAGCTTCTTCTTGACTCATCCCGCCTGCCAGATTGAATTCAATCTGCCGGTCCAAGTGATCGCGGATCTCTTCGGCGAGCTCCGAGTCCAGGCGGTTGCGATGAAACAGCGCGCGCAGCCGCAGCGGAATCGTGTAGATCCAGTGTTCAGGCCGCATCGCTCACACCTCCGTAAGCCGCAACACGCCGGAAATGGCTGCCGAGATACGCTCCCTGTTTGCCGCCTCTTTCTCGAGATATCGCCGCGCGAGTCGAGTTAGAGAGTAAAACTTCGCCCTCCGGTTGTTCTCGGTCGGCTTCCATTCGGCATGAATCCAGCCTTGCTGTTCAAGCTTGTGCAGAGCCGGGTAAAGCGACCCGTCGCTCACCTGAAGCACGTCGCCAGACACCTGCTTCAGCCGCTGGCTGAGAGCCCATCCGTGCAGCGGCTCAAGAGCGAGAATCTTGAGAACCAACAGATCAAGGGTGCCCTGGACAAGATCGGAAGGTTTGCTCATGCACGCTCCTCTCGGTTACCGAGCGATAATAGCGCACCTCCCCTCGGTAAGCAAGAGGAATATCCTCCATGACGCAAACTCTGCGTTGAGCGCTTCAGGCCAAACCATGTTTCCAGAATCGCTGGCGCCTGGCTACGCGAGTTGGCGATTTCACATCAATTCAGCACCCGCTCTTCAATACATCGGACGCATCTACCTGCGAAATTCCGGGGCAGACGAACTGTGCTGATTCATCTCCAGGAACTTAGCCGGGGTTTGCGTCGTATCCCCCTTGACATTCGACAGGAGAATCGCTCTATACCGCCTTGAATACAAGGGTTGGATTAAAGCAGAGTGGGGAAACTCTGAGAACAATCGTCGGGCGAGGTTTTACCGGCTTACGGCCGCTGGCCGGAAGCAACTGCAGAGCGAAGTGGAGACTTGGGATCGCCTCTCGTCGGCAGTAAGCCTGATTCTGGGCCGAACCGTGGAGGCATCGCAATGATTACAGAGTTCCTCACGCGGCTCCGTTTCCTCATCTTCCCCAAGAAGCGCAGCGAATTGGACGACGAACTTCGGTTCCACCTCGACCAGTCGGTCGCCGCGAAAGTTGCAGCGGGGTTGTCCGCTTTCGACGCCCGCCGGCAAGCCCTGATCGAGTTTGGCGGCGTGCAGATGACACGCGAGCACTGCGATCGCCAGCGTCCCGGATGGTGGGCTGGAATCATTTCCCGGGACGTGCGCTTCGCTCCGCGCGGCATCCTGGCACATCGCTGGTTCTCCGTGGCGATTGTTGTCACTCTTGCTCTCGGAATCGGCCTCAATACGATGGTCTTCACGCTCGTCAACGCCGTGCTGCTCAAGCCGGTTCCCGTCCCCAATGGCGACAGGCTCGTCTCCGTCATGGGACGTAACCTCTCCAGAGACGATCGCAGCCGTCGCCGGCATGGAACCCCCTATGCGGAAATCTAAAAATCGTGCTCCGGGCTTGTTCGGCCCATGGCGACAATCCAGGGTACGCAAGGGTTCCGGGTCCGACTAACCAACGGGCTCCTACGCACCAACAACGCCTTTCGACCTCGCTGCCGTCGACCCTAGCAACGAAGCTAACACTCGAACCCCGTTTCATCCTCCACGGGTCGGAAATGCCGGTGAGAGACTAACCAACTGAACTAACCAACTGAACTACGCCCCCGCATAAACAGATCCCTACCGTTACTGGGCGTTCTTTTCCGCGCCCTTCGATTCCTAGAACTTCCCGAGAATACCGTCGTGACAGGGCAGAGGTGTGTTGGAAATTCCAAGTGGCTGTAAAACCGGCTGATCGGACAGGCGACCACGTCCATTGCTCAGGGTTCCAGATTTCTTTCCGAGAATCCGCGACCAAACCGGGACTGCAGATCGCCCGACAACCTTTTCAGTAATTCAGAGCCGTAAACTGACCGCTCCTTACCGCGCTGTTCAAACTCCACGAGACGCCGTCCCACCAGCCAGCAGGCCTTCAGTTGGTGTTACATGATTCTCCTGGTGGTCCGGCGGGCGACCAATGAAGTGGAGTAATGGATCGATCCTCTTGAGAACTTGGCTTCCATGGCGGAGGAAACTCTAGACTGCGGGGCTCGACGATTGCGTAAAGGATCCAGCTATGGCAAAAGACGCAGCTTGTATCGAGAATCAGGTTAGCTGTGCCGTTGATAACCTGCGGAAAGGCTCGGAAGCACTCCGGGCAGGCAATCGTTACGAACTCGCCTCCCGAGGCATCGTGACCGTTTCTCTGGACCCATATCGGCTCCGGCGTGTCGCGATGCTCGCGCCCTAGCAGAGACCGGGCTTCCAGTATCTTCATCAACTCACGCACACCGCCGCCCTTTTGATAAAAGGCGTCGGCAGTCACCCCGGTGGGGATCTGATCCTCAGTAAACATGCCGCTCATCGCAATCACGTAAATGGCAGGAAAGCGGCGGTGAATTATCGAGAGCAATTCAAAGCCGGACATTGCCGGCATGTTGAGGTCGGACAGCAAGACGTCCGGGATTTCCTGGCGAATCTCGATCAGAGCCGCAAGGCCATCCGTCGCAGACCGGGTGCGGTATCCGAGATAGGTGAACGCCTCCGCAAGGGAAGTTCGAACCGATTCCTCATCATCAACGATGAGAATTGAAGCGTTAGTGTCTGGCATATCTGACTCCAGTCAACGGAATCCCACGGGGGTTAGTGGGAGTATTCCATTGCATCATTTGCGCTTCTGGTCAGTTTCGAGCAGTTTGGGAGATTTTTGCCGATCTTGATCGAGTCGGTGGGACGAGAGGAATGTCTGGCTTGACGGCGTTGTCATCCGGTAGTTGATCATGCAGTATCACATTCAGGAGGGACTTGTGCACACGAATGCGGCCGTTGTATTCAAGGAAGCCAAGCTTGCGAAAGCGATTCATAAAGAAGCTAACGCGGGATCGTGTGGTACCGATCATCTCCGCGAGCGTCTCCTGCGAGATTTTGGGAAGTAAGGTTTTCGGCTCGCCCGGCTTGCCGAATTGCGCCATCAGCAGGAGAATCCTGGCGAGACGCTTTTCGCTGGAGTTGAAGAGGTGATCGACAAGATCGGCTTGAATGCGCATGCTGCGAGCCAAGAGAAACGACAAGAACAGGTCGGAGAAGGTATGTTCTTCGTGCATGACGCGAATCATCTCCTCCCTTCCAATCTCGAGGGCCAAGCAGGTGCTTATGGCAGTGGCGGTTGCCAGGCGCATTCCAAGCACCGCGGCGAGGCACTCCTCTCCGACAAAATCGCCGGTGGAGAGGAGCGTGATCGTGGCCTCCTTGCCGCTTCTCGAAACCACTGTGAGCTTTGCCCGGCCATGCTGAAGATAAAAGACGGAGTCGGCCTGATTTCCCTGGGTGAAGAAGGTCTGCTTAGGTTTCAATTCGATGATTCTTCGACCGAGACCAGCTTGCGCAAGAAAGGCGGCCCGGTCGAATGTCGAGCCGTTTTTATCACTCATCGGCATATGGCCTAGTGCGGATTGCTGACTGAAAGGGGAGTCGATCTTTGTGGCTCTCATTGCTCTTTTCTCCGATGTGCCCGCTTATGACCTGGACCTGCGGGATGCCACACTTTTGCACCCTGCATGTAGTTTGCTGCAAATGGAATCATCCGCATATAGGGGATGCTGCTAATAATGAGGGGCTTTGTCGGGAAATACCTGACAACGGTGCATGTGCGCTCTATATCGAGAAGAAAGACGGTCTGAAATAAGATTCCTACCGAGCCGAACCGCCCGGCTCACTCTCCAGCGTTTCTGGGGTTAAGAGACCCATCTGCACTGCAAAGCGAATCACATCGCTGCGTGTCCTGAGTCCCAACTTCTCAGCAAAACGCGAACGATATGTCTCGATAGTCTTCACACCCACAAAGATCTGTTTTGCTATTTCTGCACTGGTGTAGCCCCGCGCGACGAGTCTGAGCACCTGCAACTCACGTCGGCTAAGGATGTTTGCCGGCCGTGTGGAACCAGCTTTTGTACTTTCCTTCGCTATCACATCCTGGACGAGAACGTTGGCCAAGCGCGGATCGACGAAGATCCCTCCGCGATGCACCGCTCGTATGGCGGCAATCAGCTCGGCATCGACCGCCCTTTTCAGCAGATAGCCACAGGCCCCGGCCGCCAGTGCCGATCTTAAGTAAGCAGGGTCATCATGCATGGTGAGAACGAGCACCCGGACTTCGCTGCAGCCTCGCACCATTTCCTGGAGGGCCTTCATGCCCCCAACCCGAGGCATGGTCAGGTCCAGCAAGGCCACATCCGGTCTCGTTTCCCGTGCCACTTGAACCGCCTGCTCTCCATCGGGAGCTTCCGAGACGACTTCCATGTCGGCCTGGGCATTGACCAGCATTCTCAGTCCGGCGCGGAGAATGGCATGATCATCCGCGATCATGACTCTGATCTTGTGTGTGCGAGCCGGCATTTCAAGTGCTCCCTGGTCCCGCCAAGGGCTGGGTGGCTAGTGGGACTCGGACCAGAATTTCGCTGCCTTTGCGCTGGGAAGTGAAACGAATCGTTCCGCCCAGCATTGCCGCTCTCTCACGCATACTCTGAAGCCCGAGGCGGTGCGAAGAGACGGCCACGGCCTTGACGTCAAAGCCACATCCGTCATCGACTACCGCTACTTCCACCGCCGTGGCCAAAACCGCGAAGTGAATGCCGACCGCCTTGGCTCCCGAATGTCTGGCTACGTTGGTCAGGGCTTCCTGAAGGATTCTATACAACGCGATCTGGACTGCCGACGGCAGGTTACTGGAGTCAAGTTCATTGAGTGCGAGATTCACAACTATGTTGTGGGTCTTTGTGTATTCGGCAGCGTATCGGCTCAGCGCAACACCCAGGCCATGGTCGTCCAGCACTGTTGGATGAAGCCCGCGGGCGAGCCGACCGACCTCGTCGATGGCCTGGGCGGTGATTTCACGTAGCCGATGTCCCTGTGCCTTAACATCCGCGAGTTTCCGAGTGTCTTCCAGGGTACGCAGGCCAACCAAAAGAGCGGTCAGCAACTGACCGGCTTCGTCATGCAATTCGCGAGCAATCCGGCGACGCTCTTCCTCTTGAGCGGAAAGCGTGTGTTCCAGGAGGAGGCGGTGCATCGCTTCGGTCTGTTTAATTTCCGCAGCCTGGACCCGTTTTTGCTCGCTCAGGTCGGTAATCACCATGCCCAAGGCCTGGCCCTTGTATCCACGAAACCGGTTAAGAGACAAATAGACTGGAATCAGACTACCATCTGTGCGAAGCAGGTTGAATTCGGCTTTCGCAACCGCCTTTTGAGCATCGGCAAGCAAAGTTTCAAATCTTCCGCGCTCTGTCTCTGCAACCAGCGACTGCACCGCAATTCCGATAACTTTCCCGGGTGGCCTGGCCAACAGTTCTCGAAATCTGCGATTGCAGTAGAGCACAGCACCATCCCGCGACAGAGTGGCCGCGCCTTCGCTCATGGCCTCCACCAGCATGCGATAAGTGGGTTCGCCGCCTTTCAGAGAAACCGCCTGCTCCCCGTGAGGGCCGGAAACCATCAAAGCATCGACTTCACCGGACTGTATGGCGCGAAGTGTTTCCTCCGCGGTGTTCAGTCGGGCGCGCAGCTTTGTTTGTTGATTAGCGGGTGCGGATGGCGGCCGTTTGCGTAGAGAAGGCCCAGGGCTTCTGCGGGTCTCTTGCGGCACACGGACTTTGCCAGGCAGCCCGGCTTGGGGAACTCGGCCATCGGGATGCGCTCGTTTGTTCGACATCTGATATTTGAGTCCCTACTTCAATGTGTTGGCTGAAGATCCAACCCCACAATGACACTCTCGGTCTTGGAGAGGTTCCCGATGATCTTTTTGACCGGTGGCGGGAGCCTTCTCACCAGGGTCGGAATGGCGATGATCTGATCGCCCTTGGCCAGTTGCGGTTTCACAAGCAAGTCGACGACTTCGATACGATACTTGCCCTTCAGCTTGTCTTCACAAATCTTTTTGAGGTTGGCGATCGCAGCCATCGAATTGGGGGTTTGGCCCGCGATGTAAAGCCGCAATATGAAAAAGTCACGCCCGCCGGTTTTGACAGGGCGCTTCTTTACGGGCTTCATCTTGATTCCGGTGCTCTTCTTCATGTCGGTGCTCGGTTTCTGGCTCAGATCGGTCAATCTTGCCACTCGGCTGCCGCGACTGCACTTGGGGCTTCGACGGTGGAGGCCGGAGGATGGTCGCTCACTATGATGCCCAATTCCAGGCCTCTCCTACTCACGATCAGTTCACGAGGCTCGCGCGAATGTTCCATGCCGCGGGATTTCAGAACGTACAGCTCGCGTCTTGGCCGTCCATTGGGTTTGCTGTCCCGCAACACGATCCAGGTGTCCATGAGAGAGGAGGCCGCCGCCGCAGTTCTCTCCTGGGGGTCTCCCGCGAAAGTCAGATTTGTGAACATCGACGTGATCTGTTCCACCTTTAGAAAATCGACCAGGCGCACAAGCATCGATTTAACGTCATAAGTGCCCGTGGAGGAAATCAGGTTCGTGATGGGGTCGATGACCACGACGCTTGGTCGAAGCTTGGCAATCAATTTGTGAATAGCGGCCAAGTGCCCTTCCAGGCCAGTGCTCGTTGGCCGCATCGCGTGGAAGTGCAATAAGTCTTTCTTTACCCACCGGCCCAGGTTAAGGCCAACAGACAGCATATTGCGGAGAATCTGGCTGGGAGACTCTTCAAAAGTAAAATACAGGCAAAGTTCTCCACGGGCACAAGCAGCGTCGCAGAAGTTCGCCGCCACGCTGGATTTCCCGGTTCCCGCCGTGCCGGTCACCAGCACACTGCTTCCACGGAAAAATCCCTTACCTTCCATCATCTCGTCCAAAGCGGGAATTCCGGTTGAAACGCGGTCTGTGAGCGCTTTGTGAGTTAGTGCGAGAGAGGTGATGGGCACCACTGAGATGCCATCCTCATCGATCAGGAACGGATATTCATCGGTGCCGTGGGAAGTGCCCCGGTACTTGACGACTCGCAACCGCCGGGTGGAAATCTGCTCCGTTACCCTGTGGTCCAGTGAGATCACGCAGTCGGCGACATATTCCTCCAGCCCGTGACGGGTCAACGTGTCGGTTCCGGCTTCTCCGGTAACAATAGCGGTAAGGTTGTTGTCATCCAGCCAACGGAACAACCGGTGAAGTTCTGCCCGCAATATGGATGAGTCGGCTATTCCGGCAAAAAGAGCTTCAATGCTGTCCAGGACAACGCGCTTAGCTTTGATCGCTTTGACCGCGTGGGCCAATCGGATGAACACTCCATCCAGATTGTATTCTCCAGCCTCGGCAATCTGGCTTCGATCAATGAGAACGTAATCCACCAACAGCTTCTTGCGTTTGGTAAGCTCACGCAAATCGAAACCCAGCGATGAGACATTGGCCGTCAGCTTCTCCTCGGTTTCTTCGAAGTCCATGCATACGCCAGGGTCGCCGTATTGAACCGCACCGTGCATCAGAAATTCCAACGCGAGTAAGCTCTTGCCACTTCCCGCGCTGCCACACACCAGCGTGACACGGCCTTTGGGCAGACCTCCGCCCGTGACTTCATCCAGTCCTTGGATTCCTGTTGGGGCTTTGGGGAGCGGGACGCGAACGACTTTCGGCCTGGCTTGTGGCATAGCAAACTCCCGAAAATCAACTCCTTCTGGTCTGGAGTATCAAAGTTCTTTCGTATCCTAGCATCGCGGGTTCCTCGGCGCCAACGCCGATGCCACGCAGCCCCGCTCGCGAGCTGCAGGCGGAAAGGACTCGCGATCGGCAAGCGTTGCTCATGGCTGTCGGGGAGGAGCTTTGTTTGGGAGATTGGGGCGCGGAGGCTTAGTCGTGGAGAACGACATTGAGGAGTGAACGATGAATGCGCAAACCGCTCTTGCTAGAGGCGAGAAAGCCTGACTTCCTGCACCTATTCATGAAAGAACGGACGTGCAACCGGGTTGTGCCGGCCATGTCGGCCACGGTCTCCAGACTGACCTCCGGGATTACAGTCTCGGACGGACGCTCCTCGCCGAAATGAGCTTGCAAGAGTAGAACCCGTGCTAGTCTCTTTTCGCTCGAATCGAAGAGTTGGTCGACAAAATTCTCTTGATACCGGATGTTCCGTGCCAGCGGATAGGGCCTCACCCTTTGTCAGGGCGTGGATGGCGTGCAGCGTAGTGAGGGCGCCAGGCTCTACGGCCCAGACCGCAGTGGTCAATACGGCGACCGCAGCCACCGCAAGAATCAAAGATTGTCTGAAAAGAGTTCTGGCGTGCCCATATAGGTATACCCAGGCATCTTCCATGCCTTGGTCCTTCCAGGCCTGCCCGTGGTGGAGTTCTCTCGCAAGTCAGCGTCGGACAAAATCGCGCACAATCTTGAGCTGCTCCATTCCAGAGCGCCTGATCATACTCTCATCGGACTCTATTGACCTTACAAACGATTGTTACATTTGGGCTGGTTCGTGATTTGGGATGTGAACTCGCTTCGCATCGTGGTGGTGGGGCGCAACTCCGGGACTTCCTGTGGACCAGGCACTAACTCCCTGGAAAAGTCCAAACCACGATTGTCCTGATAGGGTACGCGCATGTGACGCATACGCCGTTGTAAATTCCATGTAAAGAATGGATATTTGGTGCAAAGAATATTCCCCGGCTAGGGGATTGTAGATAAAGAGCCCGTGCGACGTCCAAATCAGTTTAATTTTTCGAAAAGGACTTCAAGTGAAATTGACCGTAAGACATCAAAGCGCCGCCGCGCTGGTGGCAGAAGATCGGCTTACGGATGAGGAAATAGCGAGGCGGATGCAGATACACCGGAGCACGCTTGCGATATGGAAGCAGCAGCCGGAATTCGCCGCCCTCGTATCAATGCACGCTTCAAGGCTTTCTGATCAGGGGTTGAAGCCTGGGATCCGCGGCAGAGACGCGCGGGCTGGGAAGTCCATGGTCCGGGGCCAGAAGCTCCAAACGGCCATCCAGCTCGTGGCTGAACAAATGCTCACAGACAACGAAATCGTTATCCGCCTACAGGTAAAGTTGCGTACCCTTCTGGCGCTGAAGCAGAGTCCCCTATTCATTCGGCGCGTGAACGAAGTACGGGCGACCATCGGGGTGGAGAATTTCGTCCAAGGCCAGATGGAGCGTTCCAAAACTCGTTCGCCGCGACGCCCTTGAACCCCGCGTCAGTTGCGCCCAGACCGGGCAGTCCGGATGTCACAAAGACAGATGGATTCGGAGATATGGGAGCCCGGTATCCAGCATCCGCCACTGCTGGAGAGTCTGCACAGACACGCCAATGCGCTGTGCCGTCTGCCGTGGGTCATCCAGACTGAAACCGATTCCATTGGCTCCTCCGTCGAAGGCAGGTGTGTCTTGTGATGAAATTGTGCTACGCTCCCTCCAAGCATTAGGGATGTACGCTTACAAACATGAGCACAAGCGTTAATCAAGAATGCGACCAGACCGTTCTTACTCGCCCCTGGCAAAGGCATCGGGTGTGGTCCTGGATTTGGGCGTGGCGGGATCGCAGGACATGGTTTTGGGGGGAGATTGCGTATGGTCGCTTGTTCCGCGAGTATGAGAACTCGTGTGCCGAACTTTCCGGACTCGTGAAACGCACCAATCAGAGCCAAAATACATGGTTTGAAACCGCCTCAACTCATCTTGAAAATGTGCGCCTTTCCCTCCAATGCAGGGACATTGAAGGTGGGTGGTCTGAGCTCAATGCCGCTCACCGTGCTTCTGTGATGGGATTGAACACCAGCGAGATACAAAATCGTGCGGTCATTCTCAGAGAGGAGTGCCAGAAGCTTGCGGGCTGGAGGGCAATCGCCGCCGGCAAACTTTTGGGTACGACTGGCGCCGATGTCACCGCGGATAAGATCATATTGGCCATGGAACTCCGCGACGAGGATGCGGCCAACAAATATCACAAAATTTGGCTCCAGGGTGAGCAATTGGGTGTTCTGGTTGCGCTGGTGGCATTCACGCTTTTGCTCTTCCTGGTCGCGGTCCCGGCAGTACTTTTGATGTATTTTGGAGCGAGCCCGAAAACTCAGAGTTACGTCACCGTCAGCCAGGTCTCGCTCTTCGGCATATTAGGTGCCGCGTTCAGCGCTGCCCAGTCCCTGATCAGCTTTCCTTCGAGCACACGTGTGCCGGAGCGCGTTGCAAACCTCTTCGTTACTGTCTCCAGAACCATCTTTGGCGGAATCTTGGCAGTGGCCGGCTACGAATTTCTTCGCTCTAGGATCCTGCAGATCATTGATGTGGGGACAGGGAGTGGCGGCGAAAATGTAAGCTTGGCCTTGGCCGTTGCCTTCATCTTTGGATATGCAGGCGAGCGCGTCGTTGCACGCGTGGCTGGATCGATTGCCAAAAATGAGTCGACAGACTCTTCCTCCTCGGCGCGCTCGAAGTAGCGGATTCCGTTCATCCTGTCGGTGGTAGCCGAGGCAGCGTGGCGAGTCAGCAGTTTTCGATTGATGCACGCTTCAAAGCTTTCTGACCAGGCTTGGGAACCTGGGATCCGCGGCAGATATGGACGGGCACGGAAGATCATGATTCGTGGTCCAGAGAATTGGCAAACCTCTGATAACATGAGTGACGGTATTGATCCGCGGCGCTTCAACCGCGTGCATCTTGACTGGGTGATCTGCGGCGGGGAGAGCCGACCAGGTGCGCGGCATCCGGATTGGGCGCGCCGACTGCGGGGACCAGTGTCAGGCAGCCGGCGTGCCGTAATGAAACAAATGGGGCGAGTGGCTGCCCGCCTTCGCCGGCGATCGAATCGGCGCGCCCCCAACCGTGACATGCGTCCCCGTCCGCCCCGACTGGTAACGCACGCAGTCCCCGGCCAAAGTAACTAGCGAGGCGCGGGAGCCGGCAGTACGATGTGCCCAACCGCATCCCCGACAGGGTTGGACGGCGCATCCAGTCCCAGATCGGACGGTCGTCAGCCGACGGCTTCCAGAGCCATCTACGGGCCGTCTCTGTCTAGTGTTCCGATTCGGTCACTGCGTTATGCCCTTCCTCGCCTCAGTATCATCAACCTCAACTCCCGCCGATTCTCACGACGACTCGGCGAAGCTGGCTGACCCCGGTAGGCTCAAGGAAGATTACCGTAGACCGCATTCGTTTGTGGGGGCAGGGTTGATCGACGTCTTGGACCGTTCGGGAATGGGCTCTTTGGCGCCCGAAAACGATCGCTCGCGAATCGGGCTGGAGGGCTGGAGCTAGAAACATGTCAGAAGGCGTGCGGAGGCTGTACCAGGACTCCACCGCCTGCCCATGCTTTGTGTGCGGTGAATGCCATTCTGACAGAAATCGCGACCGCTTCTAAGGAGTTTCTAGCTCCTGATCGGGACTTATATTCCGGTGTTTGATTGGTGAAATGACCGCAATGAGGGAACGACTCAGTTAGTCAATTGCGCTCAGGTTGTCGAACATGGATCGGCAAGTAGCCTCATCCCTTAAATGGGAGAAAGGTGACCTATGTCAAACAGGCGCCATTCTATCCGGTCTATAGTTTGGGCAAATGCTCATGTGCGCGTACGGAAAGCAGCGGTATGACGAATGGTGGGAGAACCAAAACCTGGCGGATGTTCTAGATGCCAAGCAACACCGCACGCCTCTGCCCGCTGCAACGACGGATTTGTTGCATGTGGAACTGTACCAGAAAACTCGCGACGCGAGAGACGAGTTTATAAAACACCGCAATTTCTGCATCGCATGCCAAGATGACGTGTTTGTTGATTAGGATCTGCTAAACATGCAACGCTACAGCCCAAAGGAAAATTGAAAGGTATGTACTTTAACCTCTTTGAGAACTGCTCTTGCCCTTACAAGCCACTGAAGCACACAGTGGGCTGCCTTGCGAATCACATGCGCATAACGCATCAGCAATTAGCAAGCGCGGCTTCGCAGATTGATAAAAGCCTTGAAGCAATGGACCAC
>Ga0206981_10319_pt1 | contig 12883 bp, 9 predicted proteins | sample Alteio_BWMinCont_17_FD_153312 | JGI IMG/M metagenome (GOLD analysis project Ga0206981, IMG submission 153312) | Enriched cells from forest soil in Barre Woods Harvard Forest LTER site, Petersham, Massachusetts, United States -... | ecosystem: Environmental > Terrestrial > Soil > Temperate forest >... | reverse complement strand
TACCGAGAACAACACTGCTAACATTACTTGTTTGTTGTACCACATTTATTGCAAAAGCGCAAATAGGTTATAACTATGCACAATACGATATAGGTACTTCTGTTGGGTTTAATAAGGTTTATGGCGATGCCGAAACAGTAACCATCATGCCGTCAATTAATTTTAATTTTACCTATAATGCAACACCCTTTACCAATTTTGTTTTTGAGGTGCAGTTAGGAAAACTTAGGGGCGGCGATTCGGTGCTTACCAAATCAGGCAGGTATTTTAATAATGATTTCAGTGCCTTTATATTCCGTGGTCAGCTTCAATTTGGCGAGTTTTTAGATTATTCAAACAGCCAGTTTAACAATGCGCTTAAAAACTTATATGTATCGGCAGGTATTGGTTTTGTACGCAACAACATAACCCAGATAAGCCGGTATTCGAAAAAGGTACCTGGTTATTATACGGGTGGGGATGATAAAAGCAGGGAACCTTTTATTCCTTTACGCATTGGTTATGAATTTAAACTTTATAACAGGTACTCGCAGCCAAGCGTTAAGATAGACCTTGGCTATGGATATAATTATGTACTGGGCGATGGGCTTGATGGTTTTACTGCCGGAAGCAAAAATGATGTGTATTCGCAATTTACTTTGGGTGTAAAATTTTCTATCGGTGCTGCAGCTATATCATACCGAAAACAAATTACTTACTAGTTAGGTTGTAATGGTTGAAAGTGTTGTAGAGGTTGCAGTTGTTAAGCAGCCCAAACGTTTACAACCTTTTAAACAATTACAACCTTTTAAACTATAAACAACTATGAATATCGAACCACTTGATCCTGTTTTTGAGAGCGAAGGCGAAGACAGGGACCGCACATTGAAAGATGAACTGGGCGAAACCATTGATAAAGAAGATCTTAATTACAATGCCGAAGAAGACAGCTTTGAATATGATGTAAAAAGCGACGACCCGGATTATCAGCACGCCGACCCGTACAATACCTCGGCAAAGAACGGCGAGGATATGAATTCAACTTATGATGAGGCAAACCCTTATGATGCCGGTGACGAGTACATCCCCAATGAATCGCTGGAAACCGATGTTGACAAATTAGCCATGCATATTGATGATGGCCACATAGTTGAGCTTGATGCTGCCGATAAAGCCCTGGCCCATACCCCCGAAGATGATAGAACCGACCTGGATGAGGAGGGGTATCCGAAAAATGACAGGCATAGATAAATAAATAACCTGTCGTCATGCCGAATTTATTTCGGCACCCCACAGGACAGGTGCGCTGCTTGGCGTACACTTAGCTTATGGGGTGCTGAAACAAGTTCAGAATGACGTATTTAATTTCATAACATTTCCCAATCCGCACACTCGCATATCCATAATCCGCACATCATCATCTCAATGCAATCTGCACATCTGCACATCAAAAATCTCCGCATCAATTCTTATATTTGCCGTGTAGTAACTGACAACATATGCTTAAAGGATTTTTTAACGTTCCGCCACCGCAGAACGAACCAGTATTAAATTACGGTCCGCGCAGTGTGGAACGAGCAGCGCTTAAAGCTGCATTGGACGAGGCAAGAGCCACGCAAATTGATATACCTATGTATATTAACGGCAAGGAAGTACGCACCGGCAAAAAGCTGGAGATCCGTCCGCCGCATGATCACAAACACGTATTGGCCACTTTTTCTGAAGGTGATGCCAGCCATGTAACAGCTGCCATTGATGCTGCCCTGGCCGCAAAAGCCGATTGGGAAGAATTACCATGGGAACAGCGTGCAGCCATATTTTTAAAAGCTGCTGAGCTGCTTGCAGGCCCTTACCGCGCAAAAGTAAATGCAGCTACCATGCTTGGCCAGTCGAAAAATGCTTACCAGGCCGAAATTGATTCCGCTTGTGAGCTGATCGACTTCCTGCGTTTTAACGTGGAGTACATGACGGAGATCTACAAACAACAGCCGCCAATATCAGGCAAAGGCGTTTGGAACCGTGTTGAACAACGACCGCTCGAAGGGTTTGTATTTGCGTTAACCCCATTTAACTTTACAGCTATTGCAGGTAACCTGCCAACATCGGCAGCTATGATGGGTAACGTAGTGGTTTGGAAACCGGCTTATACCCAAATTTATGCGGCAAATGTTTTGATGCAGGTATTTATAGAAGCAGGTATGCCGGCCGGTGTTATTAACCTTGTTTATGTTAACGGCCCGGTTGCAGGCGATGTTATATTTAACCACCCAGATTTTGCAGGCATCCATTTTACAGGTTCAACCAAAGTGTTCCAGGGTATCTGGCAAACTATTGGCAACAATATCCATAAATACAAAACCTACCCGCGCATAGTGGGCGAAACAGGTGGAAAAGACTTTGTTTTGGCACATCCAAGCGCAAATGCCGATGTGGTGAGCACGGCTCTTGTTCGTGGTGCATTTGAATACCAGGGGCAAAAATGTTCTGCTGCTTCAAGGGCTTATGTGCCGGCTTCATTATGGCCGGCTGTAAAGGCAAATATGCAGCGCGACATCACTTCATTTAAAATAGGCCCTGTTGAAGACTTTGAAAACTTCATCAATTCTGTTATTACCGAAGCATCATTTGATAAGCTTGCAGGCTATATTGATGCAGCTAAAAATGATAAAAGTGTTGAAATAGTAGCAGGTGGCGGTTATGATAAAACCAAAGGCTGGTTTGTTGAGCCTACTGTATTAAGGGTTGATGATCCTTACTATGTTACCATGTGCGAAGAATTATTTGGCCCGGTACTTACCATTTACGTTTATGAAGATGATAAGTTTGATGAGATCCTGGATGTAGTTGATAAAACATCGATCTATGCCTTAACCGGATCGATCATTTCCCAGGATCGTTACGCTATTGCCAAAGCAACACATCACTTACGCAATGCAGCCGGTAACTTTTATATAAATGATAAACCAACCGGGGCCGTTGTTGGTCAGCAGCCATTTGGCGGCGCCAGGGGCTCAGGCACTGATGATAAAGCCGGTTCAATGATCAACTTATTGCGCTGGGTATCTCCGCGTACCATCAAAGAAACCTTCGATCCTCCTAAGGATTACAGGTATCCATTTTTAGCGAAAGAGGTCTAAAAGGGAGTTCATAGTTGATGGTTCATGGTTCATAGCAAAAAAGAAAAGCAGGCTATGAATCATGAACCATTTTAGTTATTGGGCCAATAACTAAAACCCATCAGCCTTCCGGCCATGAACTATGAACCATCAACTATGAACTACTTAAACTTAAACACATTCTGCATATTGGCGTTATCATAGGCAGTCACCTTCATATCGGTAATGAGACCTGTTTTAAGGCTGTATACCCAGCCGTGCACACCAATCTGCTGCCCGTTTTTCCAGGCATTTTGTACTATTGATGTTTTGCAAAGGTTGTAAACGTTTTCAATTACGTTGTATTCAACCAGCTTATCGCAGCGCTCGTTAATATCAGTAATGGTTTCAAGTTTACTCGCGTGCAGGCGGTAAACATCCTTTATATGTCGTAACCAGTTATCAATTAAACCATATTGCTGGTTGGTTATAGCGGCCATTACACCACCACAGCCGTAGTGACCAGTTACTATAACATGCTTTACTTTTAATACATTAACGGCATAATCCAGCACCGAAAGCATGTTCATATCCGAATGCACCACCATATTGGCAATGTTACGGTGCACAAAGATCTCGCCCGGCGGCATATTGGTGATCTGGTTTGCCGGAACCCGGCTATCTGCACAGCCTATCCATAAAACCGGCGGCGACTGCCCTGCAGCTAGTTTTTCAAAATATTCCGGATCGGATGCTAAAGTATTTTTTACAAATTGTTTGTTACCTTCAAGCAGGCTGCTATACAACTCCTCGGTAGTAGCAGGCGTATTATCGTCAATAGTTTTAGCGCACATGTTGTTCAGGGGATGTTAATTGTTAAGGCAAAAATATAAAGATATATATTAATTGCCTTATTGTTGTATACCGTGCATGTTAAGGTTTTGTAAAAACACTAACTAATCTGGTTTCTGCAGTAGTATTAGCTTTTTGAAAATGCTTTTGTCAATTTATGCAGAGCCAGCGGCGAAACATCGTAATAAAGAATGGTCAGTAAGATGAATGGCACAAAATAAAAGATAGCGAAATCAAAAATATTAAATAAAAGGCCGCCTAATACAGCTCCTATTAAGTAAAAACCAAGAATAGTAAGCCTCACGTAGATCTTATTTCTAACAATTTTAGTTTGCTTAGCTTTTGGATGGATCCATTCTGCAACATCCCCACCCAGATCAGTAAACAGCCCGGTTAAATGAGATGATTTGATCAGCCCCCCGGATATGGTAGATACCAGGCTGTTTTGCAGCCCCATTGAAAATATAATAGCGCCAATTACCACTTCGCGTTCAAGCTGGGTCTCTTTGTAAAAGTTATGGCCATATATGGCCACGAACAACAAAACGATAATCTCGATAATAACAGGCAAAGAATGGGCCTTATAATAGCTGATATGACTATACGAGCGCACAATAAAGCTTGAAATAAAAGCACCCGCAAAAAACAGCAACAGCCAGATCACAAACACAACTATCTCCCTGAAATTCTGATCAACAATATGTTTAGCCAGGTTGGCCACATGGCCCGTAATGTTCGAAGTAAAAGCAAGGAAAGCGATCATCCCCGCCACGTTGGTGATGCCCGATACCGAAGCTGTAGAGGATGCCAGCAACAGGTTTTCTTTAAGTGTTCTATCTTCTTTTGATTGCCTTAACATGCGGGTAAGATAGGAATTTTACGGCTCTGAAAACTTACGAAGTTTTAAAAACTTCGTAAGTTTGTTACGGAAGAACTACTCCAACCTCTTCCCGTAAACGCCAAGGGGAGTAAGCCTTTTCTGCAAAATCAAATGACCGTCGCCTGCAAACTTTTTAAAATCATCGGCGCTGAGCTGACCGGGGTAAGGTACAAAATATTGTTCCATCCCCGCATTGCGCCACATCAATACATAAGATGTTTTATATTTTGATAAAACAGGCAGCAGAACCTTTGTCCACCAGTCGGCAGAAGGAATGTTCAGATACCCTGTTTCGGCCAGGCACGATAACTTATGGTGTTTGGCGGCTATAACATCCAACAAGGCCAAACGTTTATCCAGGTTCTTTTGAAATAAGGCGATATCCTGCCGACAATAATTATCAAAGCCGATCATATCCACATAATTATCCCCCGGATACCGTTCCAGAAATTCAGCTTCGCTGTCAAAATCAGCCACAGAGTAAACTACCAGTAAATTATGCAGCTTCTTTTTATTGCACAGGTAATCAATGGTAAATTGCCAAAGCGTTTTAAACTCATCAGGCGTACTGGTATTTTTGCACCACCAAAACCAGGTACCAGTAAGCTCATGAAATGGCCTGAACAGGATCGGAATAGCCTCTCCATCCCTGCCCTTTAAATCGCCAAGGTATTTTGCCGCGCGATCAAGATATCCCACATAAACATTATGCAATGCACCACCGGGAATAATATCAGCCACAGTTCGCATGGTGGTATCCCAGGCGGTTTTGCCATTGGCCGGATTATCCATATGCCAGCAAAAAGTATTGATGCCGCCCCGCTGATAGGCTTCTTTCACCCGTTTTTTCTGCAGGGTAAATGGTATTTTATTGATATCCTTTGTACTGTCATGTTCTATTTTTGCCAGGTCCCAGCCATACAATGCAGGGTATGATCCGGTAACACCCTTCACATCTGAGCTGTCATTAGCAAATTTCCAGTTAACCCCATACCCCGTATCATCATGGTGACCCAAAATAGTCCCTGCTCCTGTCAGCCGCTGCAAACTATAAAAAAGTGCTTTAGTTTCCCTGGTAGCCTTTGCATCACAAGGGTTGTAAAGCTGCGCATGGGAATAGGAGCAGCATAATATTATAAGAAATAGTGTGTATGCTTTTTTCATTTCTCAGTTATCATATCATCTTTTTTGAACCATCATTGATTAAGGGGATTAAAGGATTGCCTGATTCTCTGTAAGATCAGATCAGAGTCGTCCTCAAATCCTATAAATCCCGGTTCAGACAAATAATTCCAAAAATCCCGGTTCACTTTTTCTCCGCCACTAAAAACACCGCACCATATTTTGGAACAGTAACTGTTATCCCTCCGGATATATTAGCTGAATTTGCCGTAATTGTTGCATAAGTATCCGGGCCGCCCGATTTACCATTTGCCGGACCAACCCCATTCACAAACACCTGGTGCGAAAATGGGGCATTATCATCTCCGCCTTTCAATGTATAATAGTAATATTGGGTTCCTGCAGCAAAGTTTTTGAAAGTAACGGTAACCGCATGGTCGCCGGCGGCTTTGTTTACCAATATTACCCCTGCCTCACCCGATGAAAAGGACGAGCCATAGCTTACAACATCACTGTTATTGGTAACCAGCGAGCTAACCATCCGGTCGCCAAAATACTTTTGAAAAAAATACATATAGTAAAATGCCGGCCTCGGGTTCCATTTGGCTATGCCGATCTCATCACCGATGTTAAACATCCCCTGGTCGTTGCCAGTGTCCCAGCCATTTGCCAAATCCCATCTGCTGGCCATACTGAACTGGCTTTTCAGCACCTCGCCTAATGTCATCACCGCGTGTAAACCTGCAATGTTCGAAACATTTTGAGCCGAGCCTACCGCCTGGATGTTCCATTCATCCAATGCAAGCGGCTTTTGGGTTACCCCCGCATTACTTACCGATGTTTTTATCCAGCTCAACATCTGGCTGGTTACCGGGGCAGGTGTGTTTAGTATAACATCAGCCGTTGAATTATCATTATAAGGAGTGTAGTAATTATGAACTATAAAATAATCAGGCGAGTTACCTGCTGCAGCCAATACATCAGCATTCCAGTTGCTTACTCCGGCATAATTAGTTACATCATTTGATGAAGTTAACACCGCACCTATTTTAATATTGGCATTGCCTACCTCGGCTGCCGCTTTCCGCATCGAGTCGGCAAATACCTTAAAATGCGCGCCATAGATCTTCCCTGTTAAAATCTCTGGCTGACCGTCCTGGTTTTTAGATCTGTCTATCCGGTAACCGGCTTCCCAGCTCCCATAATTTTCATTACCTATATCCCAAAACTGTGTGCGGCCTTTGTCATACCTAACCCAATCTGCCGCCAAATGGGCAGCAGCCTGGTCGGGGTGATCGCTGGTTCCGTAACGGGCATAGCCATAGTTAACTACTATTAAACCGGTGCTGTTGGTTTGCTGTAATACTTTATAATAGTTATCCAGTGTTATCGTCCAGTTTGCCGGATTATTCCCAAACCAATAGCCCGCAGCAGATGAACTACCGGTATTATCAACCAGGTTTGCAGGCGCATCGGCAGGAGCCTTTATGGTTGTACCATCAGCATTCCAAAAATAAACGTCAGACAGGCTGCCACCCGGCGCCCTCAATACATTGGGGGCCAAAGCAGTTATGTTATTCATCAGCACAGGCTCGGTAACATATTGCCCCATGTAAGGATTGGTATTATTGCCAAACAGGTATTTCGAAACTTTACTGGTTACCTGGCTCAGATCAACAACTACATTAACCGCGCCGCTTGCAGAAGGCTTTGCTGCATCCTGCGCTGTTGGTGCCATAAATGTTTTAGCAGCCCAGTTATCCAGGAAAAATCCCTGCGTACTGGCAACAGCCGGATCAGTCCCGGCAACTATAGTCCCGGAATTATCCGTATTCCCATTGTCGCCACTACCCGATGAGTTTGACGTACTATCTTTTTTACACGATTGTAATACAACAAACACCGCTAAAACTATCGTTGCCAGTACTTTATTTTTTTTCATTCTCTTCTCTTAATATTCTTCTTCTTAACTTAATCAACTCAATCTAACCTAATCAACCCAATCAACCCAATCAACTATTTTCCCCATCAACTCCATACACGCCCTGCTATTATGGTACGGGCATTTCCAAATACCTGCCTTGTCTTCGCCCTGCATAACTGCGCCGCTTTCATCTATTCCCCAAAACCATTCGCCATTTTTCCGATCCAATATTTTATCTTTTATAAACCCCCAATTTTTCAGGGCGATATCTAAATACTTTTTATCATTACTGATCTGCCAGGCATTAAAAAACCCCACCATCGCTTCGGCCTGTACCCACCAGTGCTTTTCTTTTATCAAATGATCTTTTGCAGGCTCATACTCATACCAAAGGCCGCCATCCGTATCCAGACCAGTTATAACAGCATCTGCCATGGCAATGGTTATTTTCTTTATCTTTTTAATGCTTTCTTCATCCTTAATTACTTTTGCCGCTTCCAGCAATAGCCAGGTTGCTTCAATATCATGTCCGTATGATACCAGGTCGCCTTTTCGGTTCCATTCTTCATCAAAAAACAATACCAGGTGATGGGTTTCCTTATCAATAAAGTGATCGAAAAAATTATTTAACAAACTGCTGATATGCTCTCCCAATGCTTTATCCGGCCAAATGCGGAACAGGTTAGTATACCCTTCCAGCACATGCAGGTGCGTATTCATAGTTTTCTTTTCATTGGCATCCTTAGCACTCAGGCGCAAGTCATCAATGGGTTTCCAGTCTTTTTTAAAAGCTTCAAAATAACCCGTTTTAACTGGGTCATAAGCCTTTTCAACCAACAGGTAAAACAGGTCGATAGCCTTTTGCTTTGCCGCCTCTGTTTTACTGGCGCGATAATATTCACTTAAGGCATATATAGTAAATGAAATAGCGTATACCTGTTTTTTAGTATCCAGCGGCTTGCCTTTATAATCAACCGACCAGTAAACACCGCCCTGCTCCTCATCAATAAAATAATTTGTAATATATTGATAGGCCCTTTCAGCCATCTCCAAATATCCAGGCTCCGTCTGATGATTATAAGCCGCTGAAAACGACCACAGTATCCGCGCATTCAATACCGAGCCCTTAGGCGCTTCGGCGGTTATTTGGTTATCGTTATCAATCTTCCCATAAAAGCCGCCGTTTATATTATCAGGAGTAACCGCAGCCCACCAGGTAAGGATGTTTTTTAGCTCATTCTGCAATTCTTTTTTGTAGATAGTAAGTTGCTTGTTGATATTTGTTTCCTTAATCATCCAAATTGGTATTATTCTTTCCTTATAAATAAGGTCAATCTAAAGTTTTATAGCTTCAAAAAAACACCACGTATGCGATATCCTTAAAGATTTTTTTCTCACCTCTTTCCGCCACAGGCGAAGAGAGGTCGCCCAGCGTAGCGTCGGCGGGTGAGTCAACTGTATAACATGCGTCGGCGCTAATGCATCGGCGTGAATATCGCCCGCATAGTCGACTCACCCGGTCATTGCTTCGCTCGACCACCCTCTCTACTGCGCAAAGAGGGTAACTCAAACCAACGTTTTCACACCCAACAATGCACTATTCCCATCAATTATCCTATAAATTGTATTTACCGATGATGCCGACCGCAAGCCATCCGGCGAAGTATTCATCACATAATCAACCAATTTATCAACCGTGCTGGTAGCGACATGCATCCGGGTGTCTGACGACGCATAGTAGATAAACACCTTACCATCATCATCTTTTATCCACCCGTTGCAAAACACCACGTTTGATACATCTCCGATCCGCTCTTCACCTTCAGGTGCTAAAAAGTAACCGGCGGGTTTGTATAAAACTTTAGTCAGATCGTGTAAATCGGTCATAAACATATAGAGCACGTAACGCAAACCAGCAGCGGTATTACGCACGCCATGCGCCAGGTGCAGCCATCCTTTTTCGGTTTTTAAAGGCGCAGGCCCCTGCCCGTTCTTAGCTTCATAAACGGTGTGATAATTTTTATTATCGATAATAGTTTCCTGCTCCACCCTGGCATTTTCCATGGTATCACTAAACCCGAAACCAATCCCCCCACCCTTGCCGGCGCTAATAAAACCATCCTGCGGACGGGTGTATAAAGCATATTTACCGTCTACAAACTCCGGGTGTAAAACCACGTTACGTTGCTGCGGCGAGTTAGTTACCAGGTCGGGCAGACGTTCCCATTTAACCAGATCTTTGGTGCGGGCAATACCGCAGGCGGCAACTGCCATACTTTGGTCATGCGCTGGTGCTTGGGGGTCACGACGCTCCGTGCAAAACAGGCCGTAGATCCATCCATCCTCATGTGCGGTTAAGCGCATATCATACACGTTGGTGTCCGGATCAGCCGTTTCGGGCAGATCAACCGGGTATTCCCAAAAGGTAAAATTGCTGATCCCATTCTCACTTTCAGCAACTGCAAAAAACGATTTCCGGTCGGCCCCTTCAACCCTTGCTACCAGCAGGTATTTACCATTGAGCTTAATGGCTCCTGCGTTAAAAGCGGCATTTATGCCGAAACGTTCCATCAGGTACGGGTTTGTTTCGGGGTTCAAATCATAACGCCAAAATAGCGGAGTATGCGCTGACGTTAAAACCGGGTTTTTATACCTGTCAAAAACGCCGTTACCGATACCTGCTACCTCATTCGGTTTAGTAATTAGCTGCTGATGCGCAATCTCCAGCAGGTTCAAACGTTTTTCAAACTCTTTATTCATGTGTGTTTTATAATTCTGTTATTAAAAATCCGTCATGCTAAATCAAGTTACCCATGACAAGTTATATCTAACATGCAATGGGTGTCACCCTGAGCAATTCCTTAAGTTAACATGAGTTCAACATAAGCAAACGGTCACATCACCCTAAACCCTTCTTCAACTGCGTTCAGGCAAAGCGCAAGTTTGTGTATCCACGCCGGCAAAGCGTTCCATTTTTGCACGCGGAACACCCGGAACGCTGTGAAACATACTGATTATCAATTGTTTAGATATTTATCAAGGATTAAGTAAATGTAAATATCTGGTAATCAACATATTCCATCAGGCTTTATAGCGAACTCCCGTTAATTTAAGGATATCACAAATGTGATTCTCCCCATAAGCCTTTTAGCCCCCTCTAAATCTCCCCCGGTTGGGGAGACTTTAGCTTCGCCCGCGTTCATTTTTTTCAAGTCCTCCCTACCGGGGAGGATTATTCACAGTTGCCTGTTTTTAATAGGCGTTCATGAGGGCGTTGCCGTTTAGGTGGGGCTATTGGACGTTGCTATGTGGTTAGTTTATAGCCAGCATTCTCTTAACTTAACGACATTGTTATGCTTAAGTTATTCTTTCTCCAACCCAATCAACCACTCACTCAATCACCCCAAAACCTCAATACTCCTTCAACCTATCCCACCAAGTCTTCTTCAATATCACCACAATCACAGCCAGGATGCCTACTGTAACCAACAGCGGCATCTTTTGCCTCAACACCAGGTACATAGGTAAAATGGTTAAACAGCATTGCGCCATAGTACCAATTACCACATTGAACATATTGATTTTAAAGTTCTTGTTTGATTGAAATGACGGGTCATCCACCAACACCGCCTGCTTAACCGGCTCCCAAAAACCCCATGGACGGATAGTTGAGTAAAACGATTTTAAAACAGTCATGTCCGTTGGCGGAGCAGCATAGGAGCCAATTATAGACCCCGCCAGCGATAACCCAAACAGTACCGGGAACCAGTATAACAGCTCTCCATCCGGAATTACTACAGAGAACACCATTGACGTTATTATCCCGGTAAGCATCCCCCAGAAAAAACCGTTGGCATTAAAGCGCCACCAATGCCATTTCAATACATTGGCTGCTATATAACCGCCATAAAGAGCAGATACTATCCACTGTAACACACTGTTAACATCTTTTACAAAAAAGCCAAGAAAAACACCTACGGCTACAACTACTACCCCCACCAAATAATTCATGGTAATGATCTTTTTGGTTGATGCCTGCGGATTTACATATTTTAAATAGATATCGTTCACTATGTAAGCTTGTGCCGCATTCATGGTGCCGCTAAAGGTGCTCATAAATGCACCCAGCAAACCGGCCAGCAGCAAACCGACCAGGCCAACAGGCAAAAAATTATTGATAACAGCAGGCAGGATCCGCTCAAAATCAATTGCCCCGGTTCCGTCTTTTAAATTCATCTGGTGATAAAATAAAAGGCCAAGAATGGTAAGACTGATGATCAGTGTATAACGGATTGGCAGCAATATGATATTCACAAAACCACTCATTTTGCTGGCCTCTTCAGGCGAACGGGTTGACAGGATCTTTTGCATATCATAATTTGGCGCCGGACCAGCCAATGCCGCAAAAAAGCCCTTAAAGGTCATCATCATAAAAAACAACCCGAACAGTGAATAGCCATCGCTTTTTATTTTGGCATTTACTTCGGTAATTATCCCCGTCCAGCTAAGCCCCAGGTGTTTGCCAAAAAACGGGCTGTACCATCCCTTCGGTACATTAAGCGGGTTACCCTGCATATGTGTTGTGGCAATAACCCCAATCCAGATACAGGCCACCGTCATAATACCGTATTTAACCATATCGCCCACCACAATACTATGCATCCCGCCCAAAATGGAATAAAACATAGCGAACAGCGTGAATATAATACCATAAATATGCGGCACATACTGCGGGGCAACATCAAACGGAATATATCCCTTTATCAAATCCCATGGAACGAAAATTTCAATAAACTTACCAAGGCCAATAAAACCGTAAGCCAGGAAACCCAGGCAGCTCAACAGCGCAAAAGCTATAACTACCAGATTTGAGCTGGTTACTCCGGCTCCTGTTTTTCCAAATCTTGTTGCCAGCCATTCGGCCCCGGTTGCGGCATTTGAGCGGCGCAACCAGCGCGACAGGTACATCATTAAAAACACCTGGTTAAAAACCGGCCAAAGCCATGGAATCCAGATACTCTTCATTCCGTA
>Ga0206981_10316_pt1 | contig 12939 bp, 6 predicted proteins | sample Alteio_BWMinCont_17_FD_153312 | JGI IMG/M metagenome (GOLD analysis project Ga0206981, IMG submission 153312) | Enriched cells from forest soil in Barre Woods Harvard Forest LTER site, Petersham, Massachusetts, United States -... | ecosystem: Environmental > Terrestrial > Soil > Temperate forest >... | reverse complement strand
GTGATTACGTATGTGGTCTTCCATCAGCTCGCCCATGAGGCTGTTGATGGCACCGCGGGCGGCGGCCAGACGCTGGAGCGCCTCGGCGCAAGGTTCGTCTTCGTTGAGGGCGCGAAGGACGCTTTCGAGTTGGCCGATGACTTTCTTGGTGCGGGTGACGAGGTCGAGTTTTTCGCGAGAAGTATGTGACATTTCGCTTGCCTACCCTAGAGGGGTATGGTATCAAAGGTGGACCCAGGATCGCAATGGCCTGCAGCACAATAGAGCAAGGAGCTGTCTCATTTCAACATCGACCTGTCCCGCGCGTTCATCCTATTGTAATAGACCGCCTTTTACCCTCCCAAGGGCATATTCCGGCGCATCAGAATCCGAACAGTGAGACGAAACATGTTTCGACATGCCAACGGCGTATCATGGGCCAACAAAATCCATTCCCCGAATAGGTTTTCAAGGCGATGCCTGGGCGATTTCCTGAGTGAAGAAGAAGAGTATCGCTACGTGCGACGCAATCTTCCTGCGGGACGTGAGGTCACCCGATGAGACCCCGGGGTTTTCTAACGCTCCTCTGCTGTTCGATGTTGGGCTTTGCAGCGACGGGCTGTGGAGAAGATGGGAAGAATCGGAATGCGGGAGCACCGCCGCCGCTCAAGGTTGAGCAGGCCAGCGATCCCAATGTTTTTCAAGTAAATCACCCGGATCAGTTCCCGCTGGTGGCGGCGGTTGAGCATGTTGCCGCGCCACAGTTGAAAGCTACCGGTAGCGTCACTCCCGATATTTCCAGAAATGTTCCGGTTATTTCCGTTGCCACCGGCCGAGTCGTGGAGATTGCTGCTCGTTTGGGAGACACCGTAAAGAAGGGCCAGCTTTTACTTCGTGTGCAAAGTGCGGACGTTTCCAGCGCCTTTTCCGACTATCAAAAGTCCGTAGCTGATGAACAGCTGACGCGTACACAGCTAGAGCGGGCGCAGCTCCTTTATGACAAAGGTGCCTTCTCGTTAAACGATCTGCAAGTTGCGCAGGACACCGACACCAAGGCTAAAGTTGACGTCAAAACCGCTGCTGAGAAACTTCGAGTGCTTGGCAGCACCAACCTTGATGAGCCGTCCGGCATCGTCGAGATTCGCGCACCCGTGTCGGGCGTGATAACGGACCAGCAGGTCACCAACGCAGCTGGCGTGGCCGGCCTGGGCTCGCCCAATCCGTTCACGATCTCCGACCTCACCTACGTGTGGATTCTTTGCGACGTCTACGAGAATGACCTCTCCAGCGTGCACCTTGGGGAAAACGCCGACATCCGGCTGAATGCCTACCCGGACAAAAACTTCACAGCAGTTATCAGCAACGTTGGCCCGGCACTCGATCCCAACATTCGCACTGCCAAGGTGCGCCTTGAAGTGCGCAATCCTGGTCTGCTGCGTCCCGGCATGTTCGTGACGGCTACGTTCCGTGGCCAAAAGAAAGAGAAGCGGGCAGCCGTTCCGGCGACGGCCATTTTGCACTTGCATGACCGCGACTGGGTCTACGCTCCAACAAAAGACAAGAAATTTCGACGCGTGGAGGTTAGAGGCGGCGAAATGCTTCCCGGCAACATGCAGGAAATCGTGACAGGACTCGCTCCTGGGGATCAAGTCGTGACCAACGCGCTGGAATTCCAAAACGCGGTGGAGCAGTAATGATTCGTTCGCTCGTTGCCTACGCGCTAAACAACCGCTTTATCGTTCTCAGCATCGCTTTTCTGCTTTTCTTGTGGGGTGTTATCTCTTTTGAGAAACTGCCGGTGGAAGCTTACCCGGATGTGGCCAACACCTGGGTGCAGGTGATTACCCAATGGCCGGGCCGGGCCGCGGAGGAACTCGAGCAGCAAGTCACCATTCCGGTGGAAATTCAGATGAATGGCATCCCGCATTTGCAACATGTGCGATCCGCTTCCCTGGCTGGGCTTTCCGTCGTCAATCTGATTTTTGATGACGATTCGGACAACGATTGGGACCGCCAGAAGGTGCTGGAGCGTCTGGCGCAGGTAACACTTCCGAGCAATGTTTCCGCGCAGATTGGTCCCGATTTCAGTCCGATTGGCTCCATCTACTGGTACACATTGAAGAGCGACAATCCCGCCTACGACGTAATGGAACTCAAGTCCGTTCAGGATTGGGTGATCAGCAAATACATAAAGTCCGTGCCGGACGTGGTCGACGATTCTTCCTTCGGCGGAATTACTCGCGAGTATCAGGTTCGCATCGATCCCGACAAGTTGGTCTCCTACGGCTTGAGTCTCGCCCAGGTCGAGCAACAATTGTCGAACAGCAATGCCAACGCCGGCGGCAGTTTTATCGAACAAGGAGCACAGCAAATCAACGTTCGCGCAGTGGGATTGGTTCACAACGTCAGCGATATCGAAAAAACCGTCCTCAAAACCCAAAACGGCGCCGCGTTGCGCATAAAAGATATTGCCGACGTCTCCCAAGGGCCAAAAATCCGCCTGGGCCAAATCGGAAAAGCCATCCACCGAGCCGACGGCGTGGTGGTCGATGACCGTGACGTAGTGGAAGGCATCGTGTTCATGCGCAAGGGTGCCGACACGGCCACAACACTCGAAGGAATCCATGCCATGGTGCGGTGGCTCAACGACCACATTCTGCCTCGCGGCGTGAAGATCGTTCCGTACCTGGATCGCGACGATCTGGTGCACTACACGACGCGCACCGTCATGCATAACCTCACCGAAGGAATGATTCTGGTCGTGATTGTTCTTTTCCTGTTTCTCGGCAATGCGCGCGCCGCCGTCATCGTTGCTCTGACGATTCCATTTGCATTGCTTTTTGCCTCCATCTGTCTGGATTTGCGCCATATTTCGGCGAATCTGCTTTCCCTGGGCGCCTTGGATTTCGGCATGGTCGTTGACGGCGCGGTGGTGATGGTCGAAAACATCGTCCGCCACCTAAATCGCCGTGAAACCGAGCGAGGGACTCCTCTAGAGCAGATTCGGCTCGCCGCCCATGAAGTGCAGCGGCCCGTTTTCTATGCCATCGCCATCATCATCACGGCCTATCTCCCCATCTTCACTCTGCAACGTGTCGAAGGAAAATTGTTCAAACCGATGGCATGGACAGTCGTTTTCGCATTGCTGGGCGCCCTGACGTTTTCCATGCTGGTTGCTCCAGCCCTGGCAAGCTTCCTGTTTCGCTTGGGGGTCAAAGAATGGGACAACCCCGTGATGCTCTACCTTACGCTTCGCTACAGGAATGCGGTCACCTGGGCGATTCACCATAGGCCAGTAACGATAGGAATTGCCGCCCTCTCGTTCGCACTCGCAATTCTCCTGGGCTTCAGTGGAATCATCGGGTCAGAATTCCTGCCTCACTTGGATGAAGGCGCCATCTGGGTCCGCGGAACTCTAGCACCAAGCACTGGACCCACAGAGAGCGCGCGCGTCGCGGAAAGAGCCCGGCAAGTTCTGTGCTCCTTTCCCGAGGTCCCGCAAGTGGTAGACCAGATCGGACGCCCGGACGACGGTACCGACACGACTGGCTTCTTCGATACGGAATACTTCGTTGACCTCCTCCCCAAGGAAAAATGGCGTCCGGTCTTCTCCGAAGACAAGGAAGAGCAGATGCCGGGAGTGATCTGGAACTTTTCGCAGCCGATTTCCGACAACTTGGAAGAGGCTGTCAGCGGAGTCAAGGGCGCACTCGCCGTGAAAATCTACGGAGACGATCTGAAAACGCTTGAAGAGAAAGGCGACCAGGTTGTCAGCATTATGCGCGGCATCCGAGGCGTTGAGGATCTTGGTCTGTTTCGTCTCCTCGGGCAGCCGAATCTTGATTTTGCAGTCGACCGGGATCAGGCCTCCCGGTATGGGATCAATGTTTCCGACGTCCAGGACGCCATTCAGACAGCCGTCGGCGGCAACGCCATCAGCCAGGTGCTTATTGGAGAGCAGAGGTACGACCTTGTGCTGCGCTATTTGCCGGAATTTCGTGACACCCGCGAGGCCATCGAAAAAATTCGGCTGCTGTCCCCTTCGGGTGAGCGCGTCTCGCTTGCGCAGCTGACGAAGGTCAGCGTCTCCGACGGTGGTTCTGAGATTTACCGCGAGTCGAACTCACGCTACGTGGCGGTTAAGTACAGCGTGCGCGGCAGGGACCTCGGCAGCACCGTGGAAGAAGCGATCAAAAAGGTCAACGCCGGCGTTAAATTGCCGCCCGGCTATAGCTATGATTGGGCGGGGGAATACGAAAGCCAAAAGCGCGCCCAGCGCCGCCTCATGCTCGTGCTGCCGCTCACGATCCTGGTGATCTTTATCATCCTCTACACCATGTTCAAGTCGATGAAATGGGCGCTGCTTATCATGATCAACGTTGCGATGGCGCCCTTCGGAGGCTTGCTGGCCCTACTTGCTACCGGAACAAACCTCAGCGTCTCTTCCGGCGTCGGTTTTCTCGCGCTCTTCGGCGTCTCTGTGCAAACGGGCGTCATCATGCTTGAATACATCAATCAACTTCGAGCCAAAGGTTACACGATCGAAGAGTCTGCGGCGGAAGGAGCTGTTTTGAGACTTCGACCCATCATGATGACCATGTTAGTCGCAACGCTTGGCCTGCTTCCGGCAGCGCTTTCCCACGGAATTGGCTCGGATTCGCAGCGTCCCTTTGCAATCGTGATCGTCGGCGGACTGATTTTCGGCCTCCTGATGGGCATTTTTCTCCTGCCGACTCTCTACGTCTGGTTTGCCCGTGATGGTGATAAGCTTCCGCAATCGGAGGAAGCCGTCTGAGAAATTTTTGCCAATAACAATTAAGATAACGTCGCAGCGAAACGCGCCGTGCGGGAAACTGCTTTTTCAACCGCGGCCCCGCTCTATCCGCTTTAAGACAGCACACGCCCGGCCAACGGAAGGACTCCCAACATGAAAAAGACCGAAGTGTGCGCTCTCATTAAACAGATAGGCATCGTTCCAGCGATTAGGGTGTCCTCTGCCGAAGACGCGCACTTTGCCGCAGAGTCGGTCACCCACGGAGGGGTTCCCATCGTGGAAATCACCATGACCGTCGCCGGGGCGATTGACTTGATTTCTCACCTGGTTCGTTACCATCCAAAGATGCTGGTGGGCGCCGGAACCATTATGGACACCGAAATGGCGCGGAAGTGCTTCGATGCAGGAGCTAGTTTCTTGCCCAGCCCGGGACTCGATCCGCCGCTCATCGAGTTTGCTGCTAAAAATGAGATCGCCGGTCTCGGGGGGGGCCTTGACACCCACCGAGGTGGTTACCGCGTGGCGGGCGGGATCCGACTTCGTCAAAGTGTTTCCCTGCGCGCAAGTTGGCGGCGACAGTTACATCAAAGCCTTGAAAGCGCCTTTCCCCCAAATTCCCTTGATTGCTGCGGGGGGCGTGAATCAGCAGACCGCTGCCAATTTCATATTGGCAGGTGCTACCGCGATTGGAGTAGGCGCCGAGCTTATCCCGACGGAGGCCATCGAACGGCGCCAAGCAGCGCGAATCCAGGAATTAGCGCAACGCTTTGTGGGATTCGTGAAGGATGCGCGTGCCCGAATGGAAGCACGAAAACCAAGCCGCGTCGCTAAAAACTCCGGTGGATTGGAAAAGTGCGAGGAGAAATGACACCTTCCAGGCTGCATCCCTCTTTCTAAAAACATTCATGCGATCACGAACCTGTGGGACTCTGTACTTGCTCTGGCGACGATGGGCCAAACAACGGACCGTTCTTGCCTGGACGTGCCTGGCCAGCTTTGCGTTTGGTGTGGCGGAGGCGCCGGCACAGGATCCAGTCCCGTCCCAACCGGATTCGCCGGCAGTCGCCGGGCCCGCCCCTTCTTCCGATCCCCTTCCCATCATGTTTCCCCACCCAGAGATGCACCGGCTCTGGCTGTCCGGCCAAGTCAACATCATTTCGCAGTGGCATCCAGCGTTCCGTTCGCCTTATCAAGGATCCAACAGCCTCACTCCGCAGGCGCAGGATGCCAGCTCGCGCACGCTGACGCTTTTCACCGGACTGCGCCTAACCGCGACGACTGCACTTCTTTGCGACGTGCAAGAAACGGGCGGACACGGCATCGGCGAGGCGTTGGGCCTTGCGGGGTTCACGAATCTCGATGTCGTGCGCAATCCCACGCTGAGTAAAGTGCCCTACATCGCGCGTCTGATGATCCATCAGATCATTCCGCTCGGCCGCCGAAAAAAACCTGTTGACCAGACTCCCTTTTCTATTTTTCACGAACTGCCCGAGCGCCGCCTCGAGGTGCGCTTCGGTAAATTCAGCTTGGCCGATTTTTTCGACTTCAATTCGTACGGGACCGATTCCAATCTGCAATTCATGAATTGGACTGTCGACAACGCCGGCACCTACGATTATGCAGCGGACACTCGCGGATACACCTTCGGCGCGATGCTCGAATATCACGACCATTGGTGGACCGTGCGTTTTGCGGAAGGGCTGATGCCCAAAGTGGCGAACGGAATTAACCTGGACGCCGACCTGGCCCGCGCCAGAGCAGAAAATATCGAGTTCGAATTTCACAGACGGACCATGCGGCAGGAACAGACTGTGTTACGCGTCCTGGCTTTTGTGAATCACGCCAACATGGGGGATTACCAGCAAGCCATCGACAATTTTCGAGCGGGCCTCACGCCCAAGCCGGAAATCACCGCACACGCGCTTCAAGCCACCATCAAGTACGGCTTTGGCGCGAATGTCGAGCAGCCTCTGAACGAATGGATGGGCGTATTCGGCCGCTGGGGATGGAACGAAGGAGAGCACGAGTCGTACGCGTATACAGAGGTAGATCAGACCGCCCAGATCGGTGCCGGGTTCAACGGACGAGCCTGGCATCGCAAGTGGGACCGCGCAGGCGTTGTTTTAGTGTCCAACGGAATCTCGCGTGTCCATCAAGATTACCTGGCTCTTGGTGGCGACGGCTTTCTTTTAGGAGATGGCCGCCTGAATTACGGTCGGGAAGATATTGTCGAAACGTACTACACACTCCACGCGTGGCGCGGAATCTATCCCGCGTTCGGACTGCAACATATCAACAATCCCGGCTACAACCGCGACCGTGGGCCGGTTCTGGTAACGACGCTGCGTCTGCATATTGAATTTTAACTGCCTCAAGATCAAGCAAGCGGCATTCCGCGTCAGCGAAGGGAAATGAGACCAGACCCGGGCTGCGAAGGCCACGCGTCGGTTCGTCTCTGAACTCCGGTTCCGTCTTGCTGTTCAGACTGTCCCACGCTTGAGTTCACCCATTATCTGTGTTATTCCTCCCTCAGCGTATCCCCCTTGGGTCAACCCAAGCTTTTTTTCCAGGAGTGCCCAGCAGTGAGTATTGTTCATCCCAACGCGAAGCACCTGGTCTCACTCCTTCTTTTGCTGCAGTTAGCTCTTCCTCAGCTGATGGCAGCCGAGGACCTGCAAAAGACGCAGAAAAAAGAGCTGGAATCCGCGGCCAAAGCCTTGAACCAAGAGGCCAAGTCGCTTGAAAAGTCGGGCAAGCTCGTCGAAGCAAGGCTCAAATACGCGGAGTCCCTCGGCTACATCGAGCAGAAGGAAGCGAGCCAGGCGATATCGCGCCTGGATGACAGGCTGAAGAGTGACGTCAAAGCCACGGTTGCGTCCGTGCAGAAAATGTACGAGGCCGGAAAATACAAGGAAGCCGCCGAAGCCCTCGAGAAAGCCTGGAACCTCGAAACTTTCCGGCCGGTCCTGGCCTACAACTTGGCGCTTTGCTACAACCAGCTTGGCGAGCGCCAAAAAGCCGCGGAGTATCTGGACCAAGCCATCGCTGGCGCAGGCGTTCCCAAGGTTCGCTCGAGGCTCAGCCAAACCCGCACGATGTTCACCACTGCCGAGATGACTGCGCCCGAGAACGACTCCATGAAGAAGCAGCTCGAACTGTTCGACCATCTTGCCGAAACCCTCGGCAACGGCTCCTCGGCCGAGGATGAATTGGGAGATGAAGAGATCTTAGTCGAAGGGGATGCTCCAGACCCGACGGCATCCGTGCGCGGTGGTGCTCTGAAATTTACCGTGACCGACCCCGGCCGCAATGGAAAGTCGAGCCGTTTCTCGAGCGCTTGCACTGCTCTCGAGGGTTTAAAAGATTCTCTCGCGAACAGCCCTGCGGCCGTCTTTGATCTCGCCAACTGCGCTGAGGATAACAATCGCCCGGACGAAGCCATGCGGCTTCTCGGGCGTTACCTGGAACTTGCCCCGAACGCGCTGGACGCACCCAGAGTCAAGCAGCGCATTAGAGAGCTCGATGCGCTCAAGGCCTTGCCCACCCAGTCGGGAGCGCAGGTTCGCGCGTTGTACGCCGCTGCCGAACGATCCATCGAAGAATTCCAATACGATGGCGCTCTCATGGCTTATACGAAAGCCGCGGATTTGATGCCGGCTTTTCCGCTCTCGCATTGGAAGCTGGGTCTGCTTCAGGAGGCCATGGGCAACGTCGCTGAAGCGCGACGGCAGTTTACTCGCTGCCGCGAATTGGAAGTTGACCCGGAAGCGCAGAAGCGCGCCGATTTTCACCTCGGCATGCTGGACGCAAAGCGGGAGAAGTACGACGAGGAAGTTTCCGAGGCCGAGGACACTCTCTCTGATCTCTTGAATCGGGCGATCAATTTGACGTTCAACGGCCTCGAGAATCGTTCCGCACTGCGCGCGCGTCGCGGCCAGTACAAGAAGGGCAACTCCGCGCGGAAGCTTGGGGGGTTCACCGTTCCTCTTCCCTACGCCCAGCAACAAGTCGCCTCGGCTGCGCAACATTTGCAAGGGGCTCTTGCTCTTTTTCCCATCGGTGCAGAGGCCAACGAGCTGATGGCGCTCGTCTATTTGCAGGCCCTCGATGGGCGCAGCGCAATCCGATCCTACGATGCCGTCGCGAGCCAGCACCTTCCCGTTTCTTTTTACGCCGAAGTTCGCGGGCACGACCTGGACCGCCCGGCAAAGTGCGAACTTAGCCGCGACCATATCCGTTTCATTTTTCTCGCCTCCTACGACAAAAAAGGTATCGCAAAGCCTCCCTCCCGCCAGGCTGGCCAGGATGGTTTAGGAGACCTGGTCATCGAAGCGCAATCCTCGCGTGCCCTTAGTTTCGAAGATTTTGCCTTCCGGCTCTCTGACATTAAGAAAGTGGAAACAAAAGACGGCCAAGTTCTCTTCAAGCTCGAGCACGATTCCTACTCTGTCTCACCGCTGGCCATCGCATTTTATCCGCCCAAGGAAGCAGGGCCCTTTGCGCGAAGATTCTCCAACGACTATGCTCGCTTGTTCGTGAGATATCCCGGACTCGAAGACACCAAGCTCGGCGCCGAAGGTCTAACCGGTTACGAGAAATTCAAAATTGGAATGGACCTGGCGCAAGCGGGTGCGAGCATGGGCATGGGAGGAGTCGGAGCCATCTCCGCCGTACAAGACGCGATAACCGTCGTCCAGCAAGTACGGATGTTGCAGCGAACCATGGCTTCCATGAAAATCAGCTATGCGGCGTGGGAGACGAGCGTTGAGGAACAGCAAAGCGTCCTGCTCGGAAATCCCTTCAAGCCGATTCCAACTGAGCCTGTCCGGCTGGCGTACGTGCACGAACTGAAATAGATGCGTTGCCAGGACCTGGGGTACGGAAAAGTCGCCGGCGATCAAAGAAAGCTGGTGCGCATAAAACTTTCGCGTTTGCTGCGCACATCGTCGCCACGCAGTTCCAGCAGAGCGCAGGTCACGAATTCCCCTGTCACTTTTTTGCGCCAGCTCATATCGAAGTCGGTGTTGTCGAGCGGCTTGGCGATGCGCGCGGCGAGAACAGCCGCTTCTCGAATCGAGTCTGCATCTAAGGGACGGCCCACCAAAGATTTTGCTGCTTCCCGTGCAACCAGCGGAAGCGAAGCAGCAGAACCGATCACAATGCGGGCCTCCTCGACGCCGCCGCTCGCGGAAATACGCGCGGCTGCGGCAACCGACAACACCGGAAAGTCGAACGAGCCACGTCGCCGCAATTTCCAATAGGCGCTCTTCCACCCGCCGAGGGAATCAAGTAAAACTTCAGCAAGGATCTCGTTGGATTTCCTCTTGATGTAATTCAGTCCGTCATTGCTATACAGATCGGAAAGCAAAACCTCTCGCTCACCCGATCGCGAAACCAAGCGAACCCGCGCGCCCAGAGCGATCAACGCCGGGGCCGCGTCTGTTGAGGAAACCGCCATACACTTTGGACTTCCCGGCGCCACCCAGCACGTGTCGCCATCTTTCTTCAGACAAAAGTTGATTGCCTTTCGCCACTCATAATTCTGATCGTAGTAGTTGCATCGCGTATCGAGGCAGAGATTGCCACCGAGCGTCGCCATGTTTCGAATATGCGGTGTAGCCACCAACGAAGCCGCTTGCCGAAGTGCGGTCAACCCATTTCGAAAGCGTGCATCCGCGGCGATGTCCGCGAGCGTGACGCAAGCTCCGAGCCGCCGCGCCGAATGGTCCCAGTGAACGTGGTTCAAATCTTCGATGTAACGCAGACTCATCAATATCCGAGGAACTTGTTGCCTGCGCTTCATATTGGGAAGCAGGTCCGTGCCACCAGCCAGTGGCATAACGGCTGTTCCCTCGCCGTCCAAAATGCGTGCGGCTTCCTCCAAGGCGCGCGGAGCGCGAAACTCAAAAAGAGGCAGCCGCATCATGAGCTGAGCACCTTTTCTTTGTCTGCGTGGCGCTTCGACGGCCGCGCTACATCGTTCACCGCATGCCCATCTCCGCCCTCCCACGGTGGTGGAACGCGCAGCGCTTCCGGCCACGCGATGTCCGGAAAATGGTTCGGGCCAAAACGCGGCTCGCGTCCCGCCTTTTTTTCCGCAAGTGCTTTCATGATTTTCTCCGGCGTGATCGGCACTTCGTCAATCCTCACTCCCACCGCATCGTAAACTGCGTTCGCTACCGCCGGCATGATCGGCAACAGCGGCCCCTGTCCTACCTCCTTCGCTCCAAACGGTCCGCGCGGATCGGGCTCCTCAATCAACTCGGTGACCACTTCCGGCATGTCCAGAGACGTCGGGCTCTTGTACTCCAGCATCGACGGAAATTTGTGCACCAAAGCGTGTGACATTTTTTTTGGCAAACGCCTAAAGTCCTGCTCCTCCATCAGCGCTTCGCCAAGTCCCATGTAAACGCTGCCCTCCACCTGCCCACGCACCAGCGTAGGGTTCAGCGCGCGCCCGATGTCGTGGGCAATCCAAATCTTCGGCACGTTGATCCATCCGGTCGTCGGACTGACGACAACTTCAACGACTGCCGCAGTATACGAGTAGGTAGGCGACGGCCCCACGCCTCCACCTTTATAGAGCGCCGGCGACTTCGGCGGAGTGTACGAGCCCATCGTGCCGATCGTGCCAAAGCGTGCTTCCGCGAGGCAAACGGCCTCCCGAAACGTGACGCCTTTCTCCGGCGCAGCCGAATCAAAAACGCGCTTGTCCGCAAAGCGCAAGCGCTCTCTCTGAACTTCAAGTTTCTCCGCGACCGCCTCGGTGATGATCGCTCTCCCACGTTCCGCCGCTTCGAGAGCCGCGTTGCCCGCCATGATCGTCACCCGACTCGAATACGATCCCAAATCCACCGGCCCCAAATCCGTGTCGCCCGTGTACAAACGAATGTCAAGCGTCTCCAGCCCCAAGACTTCGGCGACAATTCCCGCCAGAACATCGTCGGAACCCTGGCCAATTTCCGTCGCGCCGCAAAACACCGCTACACCACCGCCCCGGTCGAATTTGATGTGCACTCCCGAGTGCGGCATCTTGTTCCAATAGATCGGCAGTCCGGCACCCGTCAAATATGCGGAGCAAGCCAGCCCCACGCCGCGTCCCTCCGGCATCTTGCGGAATTTTTCTTTCCAATCTGAAATCCTGACGACTCGCCGAATGCATTCCGAAAGGTTGACGACGCTCAGCCGAAAAAAATTCGCCGTCACCGCATTCGAAGACTCCGCAATGCTAAGCCGCAAGTCCGCTGGATCGAAACGCAATTTCTCCGCAATCTTGTCGAGCTGCACTTCTTGCCCGAAGCGCGGCTGCACCGTGCCATGCCCTCGTTTCGGCCCGCACGGCGGCTTGTTGGTGAACGTGCGGCATCCCTGAAATTTGTATCGCGGAATGTGATAGGTCGTGGTCTGCAGCGCCCCCGTATAAAACGTGCTGGCCACCCCGTAAGAACCATACGCGCCGCCGTCGATCAGCGTTTGGAGATGCATCCCGGTGATCGTGCCGTCCTTCTTTACGCCAGTCTTGAATTTCATCAGCACCGGATGCCGGCCCCGGTGGCAATAAAACACTTCCTCGCGCGTCAAACAAATCTTCACCGGCCGGTCCAGCAACAGGGCCGCCCTGGCCACAACGATTTCGTGATTGAATGGATCGCTCTTCCCGCCAAAGGCTCCGCCGTTCGGCGTCGCGATCACGCGGATATGCCCCGGCGGCATTTGCAGAACTTTCGCAAGCGCCCGATGCAGGTAATGCGGTGTTTGCGTGCTGCTCCAAATCGTCAACTTTCCTTCAGGATCTTTTATCGCGACCGCAGCGTGCTGCTCGATCGGAAGGTGCGTGTTTCCCTGATAAAAAAAAGTGTCCTCAAAAACTTCATCCGCCTCTAGAAACCCTTGCTGCACATCTCCAAATTCCAGAGACACGCGCTTATGAATATTTCCTTCCTCGCCATACTCGTGAATCCGCGGCGCGGGAGTCGCCAGCGCCTCTTCCGGATCTGCGATCGTCGTCAGCAACTCGTACTCCACGTCAATCAAGTCCAGCGCCTCAAACGCCGTCAACTCTTCGCGCGCGACTACCGCCGCAACCGGATCGCCAACATGCCGCACATGATCCACTGAAAGCGCCTGCTCATCCTGGCTCACGGGCAAAATTCCATATTCAATAGGGAGATCTTTTCCGCTAAGAA
>Ga0206981_10311_pt1 | contig 13112 bp, 10 predicted proteins | sample Alteio_BWMinCont_17_FD_153312 | JGI IMG/M metagenome (GOLD analysis project Ga0206981, IMG submission 153312) | Enriched cells from forest soil in Barre Woods Harvard Forest LTER site, Petersham, Massachusetts, United States -... | ecosystem: Environmental > Terrestrial > Soil > Temperate forest >... | reverse complement strand
CGAGCTGCGTGACCTCGCGGAACCCATTGATCTGGAGAAGCGCAAGAACCAGAAACGATATCTGAATGCAGGACGCAATCAACCTACTGATGTTAGTTTGTGCCAGTCTCGCGGCGCTGGCCTTTGGTGTTCTCCTGGCCTACGGCATCTGCCGCATTGCCTTCGCCATCATCCGCCTCCACGCGCGCTCCATCGCTGCCCGGACCTCCCAGCCAGAAACGCCCCCACAGGCACGGACCGAACCCCAGACCGCCAGCCTTTAATTACACCGTTCTATTAAAACCGTTCTGCTTCGCTGCTATAAATTGCTGATTCTAAAATTGGCGAAAGTGCCAAATGCCAGAATCAGCATGGCGGATCGATCGTATGGTCGGCACGGGGTGTTCAATTATTACGCCTACTCGAATAACCTCGATCGCGAGGGCTAGACCTCCATCGCTGCCGACTTATCAGCTCGATCCCCACGTCTCACCTCACCTTGGTCGCACCGAACGCCCGCCTCGCGCGTCCCGCCTATCGACTTCCGAGGAAATAATTCGTCACGCAGAGGCGACAGTTGCTTCAGGGGGTGAGTTACGGTCTCTGAATCAGGGTTGTCTCAGATGGCGTGGCTTCTATAGGCGTTTGGGCTGATATTAGTCTCTTGTTTTTGACTTCAACCAATCGGAAGAGTGTTTCTCAATCGCAATTCTCACCAGTTGGCTCCGCGTCCTCACTCCCGCTTTGTGGAACAACTCCTGAATGGCCGCCTTGACGGAGCTCTCGGAGACCTTGAGATTCCATGCGATCTCCTTGTTCGTAAGCCCGTCGAGAATACCTCTCAGTACTTCACCTTGGCGAGATGTGAGAGGCTGCATACGTTCAAAGTGATCTCTCCGGGTACTTCGCTCCCCAAAAAGCGAGTGAGCGACTCCCGTGTCCAACCATATCTCCCCTTTTACAACCTGACGGATGGCAGTTACCAGTTGGTCGAGACTGCTGTGCTTCAGGAAAACTCCTGAGGCCCCGGCTTCCATCGCCTGGAGTGCAATCGTATCCGACATGCCCGCCGTCACCATGAGAACTCTCGCCTCTCCAAGGTGACTCTTCAACTCTGGAAGCAAGCGAGTCCCCTGTTCCTCGCCAAGATCGTAGTCGAGCAAGATTACATCGGTTGGAGTCTCAGAATATGCTGCGATGGCCTCGCTTGCAGTCCCACACTGACCCACCACCAGAAAGGCGGGATCGGCTTCAAGAAACCTGCTCAGGCTTTCTCTGAACAGGCTATGGTCGTCCACCATAAGTATGCGAATTGCGGGCATGCTATTCATGACCAGATAAGGCCGGCGTCAGGCAAACAACAAAGCAGGCACCGTTGGGAATTGGCAGGTAATGTAATTCCCCACCGAAGGAGCGCATGAATGCGCGTGACAGGTAGAGCCCGAGACCAGTTGCTACCGCCCCTGCCTGGAATGGACGGAACAGATGTTCGGGATGGGCCACTCCGCCGCCGTTGTCTGCGAATTCTATGAGGATCTGGCTGCCGTCATTTTTCGCAGTGATAGAAAGAACTCGATCACCGTCTTTAGAAAGGGCTCGGACGCTGTTGGTAATCAGGTTCAGAAACACTTGCATGAGGCTTGGCCGGTCAGCCCACACGAGAGGCAAGCCGGGTTCTATAGTCCACTGTGCCTCGATATTTTCCTCTTGCAAGGATGGGGTAACCACTATTTTCAATTCGTCGAGCAGAGCAGCAAGATCGACTTCGGTAGCCTGATCGCCGGACTGTCGAAGATTGACGCTTGCGATACGTTCGAGCGCGACGATGAGATTGCCAAGAGCTTCGAAATCCTTGTTTCCGGCAAGCAATCCACCGTTTGCGAGATTCTGATAAATGGCGGCAATGGCTGCGGACACATTGCGAATCTCGTGGGAAACGGCGCCGATTGCAATCCGCGACCCAGCAAGCAACTGATGCAGACCAGATACCTCCTGTGTTCTAAATTCCTCAGAAGCGTCCAACACCATAGCGGTGAGGCGCGATCCGGCATTGGTGCGATAGGTAGAGAAACAGATGTCAGCGAGGAAACCTTCTCCGTCATCACGTTGGCCGCGGGCCTGCATGACTGTGCGAAAAAGTTGCTGGGAGACGTCTTTCCTCAAGACATTCGTCAAGGAGGGTAGATAACGATGAATCACTCTTCCAGGCAGATATCCTTGTGGAATACCCAACATGCGGTGCGCAGCCTCATTCGCCATCAATACGTGACCTTCGGCATCCGCCGTAACGATGGCTGCAGGACTACTTTCAATCAAGATTCTCAATTGCTCTTCTGCTTCGAGACGCGCCTCGCTTTGGTGCTCGATTTCATGAAGGTGCTCCAGCGCAATCCTGCGGTTGCGGTTCACCTCGCGAACGAAGAATCCCACACCCATAAAGGCAGCAAAGTAGAGCACATCTCGGGATAATCCTGTTCGCAGGTTCCATGCGAGATCATCGAAGATCTCTGCCAGAAAGGTGCACAGAACCGCAAACGCACCGATTTGCCACGGGTCCAGAACCCCCCCCGACGGTCAGCATAGGAGCCAGGTAGAGGAAGCCGAGCGGAATCTCGCCAACCACCCACCAGTCCACAAGCGCGATGGTCGCGATCATGATTCCTGCCTTGAGCAGGGCTGACCGCTTGTTTCCCTTGAAGATCGTCGCGTACATATTCACTTGCGATGCCGAGCGAATGTGCACGGCAAACGTATCTCCATTGTAGATACCGGAGAGGCCTCTTTTCGCAGCGATTTCATCATTGATGACGATTGGCCAGAAGATAGGGCAGCCGCAGTCCGAAGATGGGGAGGCCAGGGATGAAAGATAGAGCTGCCGCAGTCAGTCTGCACTCTATGCTGAAGCTGTCTCACTCGACCACGTATCCGCGTTGAAACGCAGGGGGCCCCGAATCGTTTTCGCCAGCAGACGAGAGTTTCTCGAAATGCAAATTCTTAAATTGCTATTTAGAACCACTGGCGTCGCTGCCGCAGTGGGCGTAGTACTGGCTTCGGGCCTTCCAGCCGCCGCACAGCAGGGTCTTACCTGGGAGGAGATCAAGGTCAAGTTCGAAGCAGCAAATCCCACTCTGAAAGCCGACGCGCTCAATGTAGACGAGATGAAGGCCGAAGAAATCACGGCCTTCCTGCGCCCGAATCCGCAGTTCAGCGTGACCGCGGATGGCACGCAGATCGCTCCGAATAAGGGAATCTGGACCCCGCTCACCGGCACATTTGTTGTGCCTACGCTTAGTTATTTGCATGAGCGCGACCACAAGCGGGAGCTTCGTCTTCAGAGCGCCCAGGTGGGCACGCAGATTACTCGTTCACAGCACGAGGACCTCGAGCGCAATCTGATTTTCAATCTTCGGGCCGCGTTTGTTCAGACCCTTCAGGCCAAGGCGATCGTGGATCTGTCCCGACAGGAACTTGACTACTACGACCACATCATCGACATCAGCCGAGCGCGCTTCAAGAGCGGTGACCTGGCACAGATAGACCTGGACAGGATCGAACTGCAGCGGGTGCAGTACGAGTCCGATCTCCAGGCTGCCGAAGTGACCCTTCGAACCTCGAAGATTCAATTGCTGCAGTTGTTGAACGACGGAGCACCCATCGATCAGTTCGAGATCCAGGGCCCTTTTGATTTTTCCAATCAGTTGCAGCCGCTGGAAACCTTTCGCGAGATTGCCCTTGATAACCGGCCCGATCTGAAAGCGGCGCTGCAGTCGTTGCAGCAGGCGGACACCAATCACAAGCTGGCGATTGCCAACGGATCGACCGATCCGACATTCAGCGGTTGGTACACGTGGAATTCATCGAACAATAATCCGAATGCGACCCAGACGCTGGGCCTCAGCGTGGGTATTCCGCTACGCATCTTTGATCGCAACCAGGGCGAGAAGCAACGCACCCAGATTGACATAGGCCGCAACCAGCAACTAGCGGATGCGACGCGAGCCCAAGTATTCAGCGATGTGGATTCCGCGTATGTGCTGGTAGACAGCAATGTGATGTTACTGCGGCCCTATAAGGATAAGTACCTGGCGCAGGCTTTGCGTGTTCGGGAGACGGTTACCTATGCATGGCAGCACGGCGGCGCATCGCTCATGGATTTTCTGAATGCGCAAATTGATTACCGAAACGTGCAAATGACTTATCTCCAGCTAATCGGTTCCTATCTGACCGCAGCCGGCCAGTTGAATCTTGCTGCAGGGCGCGAGGTGATTCAATGATGAGCGAGTCCGTTCTAAAAGCCATTTTGTGCCTCGCCGTGTGTCTCTTTTTGGCGGCATGTGAAAAGAAATCCAACCCCGCTGATGGTGCGCCGCCGCCTGCGCAGGTCATCCAGGTCGGCAACGAGGGCATTATAAGCGTCGACGACCCAGAACAGTTTCCGCTTACGGCTGCGGATCAAACAGAAGCCTATGACCAGCTGAATGTCACAGGCAGTGTGAATCCGGATATTGCACGCGAAGTTCCTGTTATCTCGCTTGCCAGTGGCCGGGTAGTTGACATCCGCGCACGTCTCGATGACCACGTGAAGAAGGGCGATTTGCTCCTTAAGGTCCAGAGCCCGGACATTACGAATGCCTTCGATACATATCTGAAGGCCGTGAACGACGAGCAGTTTGCGCACAAGGCATTTGTCCGCGCACAGGACCTCTACGCGCATGGCGCGATCTCTCTGGGCGCGCTCGAACAGGCCGAAGACACAGAAAGGGACGCCACGGCCGATCTAACTGCGGCCAAAGAGCAGCTGGATACTCTCGGGGTGAACAGGGACCACCCGTCAAGCATCGTGGCTGTCTATGCACCGATCACAGGAGTAATCGTCGCGCAGAATGTAACGAACGCCGCTGCCGCCGGCGTGACCTTCACCGGTTCCGCTACAGCCTTCACGATCGCCGATTTATCCGTCGTCTGGGTGATTTGCGATGTCTATGAAAATGACCTTCCGAGGCTCGAGCTTGGGCAGGGTGCACAGATCAGAATCAACGCTTTTCCCGACAAAGTATTGATGGGCCATATCAGCGACATTGGACCGGTGCTCGATCCTAACATCCGTACTGCGAAGGTCCGTATCGAGGCTCCCAATCCCGGCATTCTCAGGTTGGGTATGTTCGTCACCGCGATCCTTCAGAGCAAGACGAAGTCAGCCCGCGCCGTGGTGCCGGCGGCCGCGATTCTGCACCTACGTGACCGCAACTGGGTCTTTATCCCCGCGGGCGACAGGCATTTCAAGCGTGTTGAGGTTAATTCCGGCAACATGCTGTCGGGCGGCAAGCAGGAAATCCTCTCCGGTATCCAGCCAGGCCAGCAGGTGGTGGCAGGCGCTCTTCGACTGGAAAACACCCTGGAGGCGCAATGATTCGCAATCTTCTCGATTTTGCGCTGCAGAACCGTTTTTTGATTTTGGCGGGTACGATCCTGCTGTTTGCGTGGGGCATCGTTTCATTCCACAGACTACCCGTCGAGGCATATCCAGATGTTGCGAACAACTATGTCGACATCATCGCGCAATGGCCTGGCATCGCCGCCGAGCAGATTGAGCAACAGGTAACCATACCCATCGAAATCCAGATGAATGGCATTCCGGGAATGATTCACGTCCGCTCGTGGTCGATTTTCGGGCTCTCGACTGTAGAAATGGTTTTCGGCGAGGAAACCTCGAATTTCGAGAACCGCGCGCACGTTCTGGAACGGCTTTCCCTGGTCACTTTGCCGGCGAATGTTGTTCCGCAGATGGGCACGGACTGGAGCCCGGTTGGACAGATTTATTTCTACACGCTGGAAAGCAGGAATCCTCAGTACGACGTGATGGAGCTCAAGTCACTCGAAGACTGGGTCATTGAGAAAAATCTAAAATCGGTGCCCGGCGTTGTTGACACCAACCCGTTTGGCGGCCCGACGCGTGAATATCAAGTCCGCATCGACCCTGACAAGCTGGTTTCCTATGGACTCAGCATTGCACAAGTAGAACAGCAGCTCACGAACAACAATGCAAATGGAGGCGGCAGCTTTATCGAGGCCGGTCTGCAACAGATCAACGTCCGGCAAGTGGGTCTGGTCCGAACCATCCAGGATATCGAGAACACGGTCATTACAACCAGGAACGGTACCGCCCTTCGGGTGAAAAACATTGCTGTTGTCTCACAGGGTCCGAAGATACGGCTCGGCCAGTTTGGCCGTGCTTACCACCGTGGAGATGGAAAAGTCATCGACAACGACGATGTGGTTTCAAGTATCGCGCTACTGCAGAAGGGTACCGATGCGGAGCCGGTGCTCGAAGGCATCCATAAGAAGGTTCAGGAACTCAACGATCTCATACTGCCGAAGGGAGTGAAACTGGTCCCCTTCATCGATAGAAGCAACCTGATGCACTTCACCACCCATACGGTCCTGCACAACTTGACCGAGGGAATCGTCCTGGTCGTCATTATTCTTTTCCTCTTCCTCGGCAATGTGCGCGGTGCCCTGATCGTGGCGCTTACGATCCCGTTTTCCCTGTTGTTCGCGTCCATTTGCTTGGATCTGAAGGGTGTCCCGGCTAATCTTCTTTCGCTGGGCGCTCTGGACTTCGGCATGGTGGTCGATGGCGCAGTGGTAATGGTGGAAAATATTGTCCGCCATCTGAATCGCAAGGGCAATGGAACAATAACGCCGGCTGAGAAGATCCGGGATGCCGCGCATGAGGTCCAGCGTCCGGTTTTCTTCGCAATTCTGATCATCATCACGGCCTATTTGCCAATCTTCACTCTGCAGGCCGTGGAAGGACGCTTATTTAAGCCCATGGCCTGGACCGTGGCTTTTGCTTTGCTGGGCGCCCTGATTTTTTCCATCGTCATCGCGCCGGTGTTGGCCAGCTTCCTCTTTTACAGGGGCGCTAAGGAATGGAAGAACCCGGCCATGGAGTGGCTTACTTCGCGTTACCGCAAGAGCGTCACCTGGGCTGTCGAGCAGCGATACGTGACCGTAGGCGCCGCCCTCGCCGCCCTTTGTTTCACAAGCTACCTCGCCCTCGGAGGCGTAATAGGTACTGAATTCCTGCCGCACCTGGATGAAGGCGCGTTGTGGGTGCGCGGCACGCTTGCTCAAAGCGCAGGGCCCAGCGAAGGCACACGGGTCGCCAACGAAGCCAGAATTCTGCTTTGCTCCTTTCCTGAAGTAACCCAGTGCACCAGTCAAACTGGGCGCCCGGATGACGGGACCGACCATACTGGCTTCTTCAACACGGAGTTCTTCGTCGACTTAAAGCCCAAGGATCAGTGGCGTCCGATATTTCATGAGGACAAAGACGAACTGATCGGCGCCATGAATGATCAGCTCTCGAAAAGACTCCCCGGAGTGATCTGGGGCTTCTCGCAGCCGATCGAGGACAACATGGAGGAAGCGGTCAGCGGCGTCAAGGGCGAGCTTGCCACCAAGGTATATGGCGACGATTTGCATCAGCTCGAAGACAAGGCGGCAGAGGTCGCAGGCATTATGAGTCAAGTCAGGGGAATTACTGACCTCGGAGTCCTCCAGGTTACAGGCCAGCCTAACCTGAACTTTGTTGTGGACCGTGCCCAGGCCGCGCGGTTCCAAATCAATGTGGCCGATGTGCAAGACGCGATCCAGACTGCCGTCGGAGGTAACGCGCTCAGTCAAGTACTGATAGGCGAGGCGAGCTATGACCTCACAATGCGCTATCTCCCTCAATACCGCAACACTCAGGAAGCTATCAGGAACATTCGCTTGTTATCGCCCTCGGGGGAGCGCGTTTCGCTCGATCAGCTGTGCAAGGTCGCGGAAAAGGACGAGGGCTCGGAGATTTATCGCGAGGGAAATCAGCGATATGTCGCGATTAAGTACAGCGTGCGCGGGCGCGATCTTGGCGGTGCTGTGGAAGAGGCTATCGAGAAGGTCAATAAACAGGTAAAGCTGCCGCGCGGGTATCGCGTTAATTGGGAAGGCGAGTACGAAAGCGAAAAACGAGCGGAGGCACGAATGTTCATCATCGTACCGTTAACCGTACTCCTGATCTTCATCATCCTGTACACGATGTTCAAGTCATTCAAGTGGGCGCTGCTGATTCTTGCCAGTGTAGCGATGGCGCCCATCGGTGGATTGCTGGCGCTACTGGCGACAGGAACGCACTTCAGCGTCTCGTCGGCGGTGGGATGCCTCGCTCTCTTTGGCGTCTGCGTGCAGACCGGCGTCATCATGCTGGAATACATCAATCAGATGCGCGTGCGCGGGTATTCCATTGAGGAATCCGCTGTAGAGGGCGCGGTGCTGCGGTTGCGCCCAATCATGATGACGATGCTGGTCGCGACGTTTGGACTGCTTCCGGCGGCAATGTCTCACGGCATCGGATCTGACTCGCAGCGACCCTTTGCCATAGTGATCGTCGGTGGCCTGATCGCGGCACTCATCATGAGCATCTTCCTGTTGCCGACGCTCTACGTCTGGATTGCTAGGGAAGACGATGTCCTGCCAATCCCCGAGCCCGAGTTTGAGAATTAGCTCTATGTCAACGGCACGAGTACACAAGGCAGCTGGCCGGTATGCCTCTGGACGAATGACGAACGGCCGCAAAAACCGCAATGAAAAACAATATAGAAATAAATTTGTGGCTGTGGTTTTGGGCGGCGGTGTCGTGTTTATATTTACGTTTCTCTTGTGGACAATTGCCATGGTTGTTCTCCCGGCGCTGGAGCAATGACACGGGTGGTTGGCGAATCCTCGAACCCGACCAGCCATTTTGTAGGGATAAAATGACCCGGTTAAGAGTAAGTAATTGATCAAATAGTGGGTGGAGACGGCGTGTGGCGAACCATCTTTCCACAGTTTAGAGTTAATAACTTGCTTGCTTTCAATTGCTTATAAAAATTTCAGAAGGTCCAAAGCGCCTTTTACTTGGTACAGTTTTGGTACAGTTTTGGACCTAATGCCCGGCGGAATGCCCGCCGCCTCCACCAATAACAAAGCTCCTGCCAGCACACTCGGTAACATGAGCCGGAATCTGTTTTCCGAATTGCTTGCACGGCGAGTGTTTGGTCGCTCCACATCGAGAGCCCCCGCAACCTCAAAATAACTTTCCTGCGATTTGCCCGTCCAGCGTTCCTTGTTGTGTGTCCTGGACAAGGATTTGTTACACCCCTTCGGCAGTATGAGATCGTTGAGTTCCTGAACCTTCTTATGGATGCTTGTCAACAAGGTACTTGCTTCCGATCTCACGCTCTAGTGGAAATCGATAGGGCGACATAGAAGTATTGATTTAACAAACGTGTCTATCGATTTTTCTGCCATCATCCCAACTTTTCGCCGTCCGCGCGAACTGATCGAAGCGATATCCAGCGTGCTTCGGCAGCATGATTCGACTGTTGAAATCTTTGTCATTGACGACAGCCCCGAGGGATCTGCCGAGGAGGGGATTAGAGGTTTACGGGACTCACGCATCGTTTATGTTAAAAATCCAAATCCGACCGGCGGCGTCCCAAGTGTGGTTCGGAATATTGGATGGCCTTTGGCGCAGGGCAGATTCATACACTTCCTGGACGACGACGACGTGGTTGCTGAGGGGCATTACGCAGCAGTCAAAGCTGCATTTGCAGCGAATCCTTCCATCGGACTCGTATTCGGGCGAATCGAACCCTTCGGGAGTGGACCCGCCGCGCAATTGGATCATGAACGTCAGTACTTCATCGACGCGGCTCGCAAATCTGTTTTAAGTGATCGATTCGGGCCCCGCTTCGCATTTACCGGACGCATGCTGTTTGACAAAGCGCTTCTCGTTTGTAGTGCGTCCGTGACCCGACGTGAATGCGTAGCGCGGCTAAGCGGCTTTGATCCATCAATCCGGCTGATGGAAGATGCCGATTTCCATGTTCGTGCTATGCGGGAATGCGGCGCACTGTTCTTGAACCGAACTGCGATCCACTACCGCGTCGGTAGCCCCTCACTCATGCATTCACCCCATCCCACCGAAGCACAGAAGCAGAGTGAACGCCTAGGGCACCGGCAAATGCAGGCGAAATATCGTAGGGAACGTGGAGCCCTGGAATTTTATGCTCTGGCGCTACTCACACGAACCGTTCTGAAGGTATTTTGAATCAATCGTGGGTTGGACGCACGTTCATAAGCTCGGTATCGGCCGTTTGCTATGCTTCAGTTCTTCGATGCGAGTTGCGACGTAAGCGTCTGAGGTTCACTGAAGTTCACCCCTTGGCGGCTTGACAGTGAGCGACCGTCGGCCGCGACGGAATCGAAAATGCTTTGGGTCATTTTCTGAAGGTACCGAATCTTCCCCCGCGTCACCAGCCACGGCGCCTCGGATTTAATTCACGTTGACACGTCTACGTGAAAAACTGACTCTCGTCCGGTGCAACTTGCCGCTTAATATATTGCACGGCGCCATAAAGAATCCGTGAGCGTCGTATGAAGAAACGCGTCTTCATTTTACCGCCGAAGTTGCTTAAGAATCGGGCCGATCCGCTTGAGTAAACGCCATCGAGATCAAGGACAAGACCCATCTCATGAGCTTTTTTCATGGCGCACCAGATTAGAAGACTTACGGCACCAGAATCAGCCGTATCGAGGGAGCGGGTCGATAACAAGTAATACATCAAACCGTGCCCCCATACGAGATACGTCATGGCGACTGGCGCGTCGGTATGATCGAACGCTCCAAGAATTACGCCACTTTCGTGGGCGCGGCTTTCCGCAAACAATGCAGAAAAGTGCTCAAAATCTATTCGATTCCTGCGACCCCGTGCGTGGACATTTTTTAGATAGAAATCGATAAAGGATTTTGGATCATCCACACTGCGAACTAAGTATTCTTTTTCTGCCCGGCGTATGTGCTGCCTCGTCTTTAGATGCAAGCCTGCAGAAAGCTCGGTCAGACTTCTCCGGCAGTCAACCTCAAAATTATACTGATGCGTCACCTCAAATTTGCATTCTTGAAACGCCAGACCATCTGCAACGGCCAGTCCGTCATCGAGTGATGGATCCAGATGCTGATGAAAATAGGAATGCCGTGGCAATTGATCAATCAGCGAGCGAGTGATCGAAATTCGCCGCTGCAATCGAGTTTGTGGTTTTCCATCGCCCGCTTCGATCGCTGGCCCAAGCATGTGTGTAAACGGCGGCATCCGCACACAATAAAAGGGCCCCCGTCGTTGCATCACATAGGGAAGCCGGCCAACGACATCATCTCCCTGTTTAACAACAGCCTCTTCGAAGTGGCCGCCTGTCGCAGCCGACAGCCACCAAGGCTCGTGAAATAACGATATCCGCAACTCATAGTCCCTCTCCGGGGGAGCCCATACGCGCAAGCGGGGAATTGCGCAGGTTCTCGGCGCCTTCGGAGTAAAAATCTAGAGATTTGTCCAAAAGATATGTATTTTGTCCGAAAGATATCTATCGAACTCTGGTTTTACGATACCACACTGATACAAAGCCCAATAAACTCTGATATAATACGCGCCCAACTCGCTAAGGGTGCAGGAAGCCTTAATAAAGTAGTCCCGAATCAACGATTTTGGCGAAGAGCCTTTAGCAATTGACGGGCTAATGATGGTAAGAGTTCCAAGGCACAGAAAAATACATGGGCACCACCCTGGTCACTCTCATAGGGCTTGCAGCAATAGTGTGCACAACAATCTATGCAGTGAGCCTAGTGCGAGAGCAGAGCTGGGCGCATCACTCGGCACCATCGGCCCTCGTTCGGTGACCTTTCCCGTCCCATTGGATGTTTTTATCAACCCTATCGTTTCTCTTGTTCGGCGGACAGCTGGCGGCTGATGCCAAGCTGTCCTTGCGCGTCACGACAGCTCTGGCCGAGCTGCTCGAATCTACCACGGAGTTCTCAACGGAATGGGAATGGGGTCGCTGAGCCTTACTACGTTGGCGCTTTTGGGTCTGGTTTCTGCAGTTTTTGCCCTCATCGCTCTATCCGCGGCGTTTGTTGTCAGGTTGCAAGCGCACTGGGCAAGAACCGCAGTTCGGGTCGCGGGGAAGCTGGGTTGCAGCTTGCGGTTTGCTCATACTGGGCTGGGTGGTTCGAAATCGATGAACCAAAGGACCGGTCCACCACCGCCCACAGATTCTACGGGTGCTTGACCAAGGCCACGAAGAATCCGGTTGCAAGCTTGATCAGTGTTCCTATCTAACACTCGATTTCACCGTTGGGGCTTACAACCTCACACAGAAGGGCCGCAATTAGGTCACTTGGATGATTTGTTTGAATGTTGAGTCGAAGAGAAGCAGGAGGCGCACTTTGTATGAGTCATTTGGGCTCTATGACGGTTGAGGTCCAGTAGGAGAAGCGATGCTGCCTAGGTCGGAGCCTTTAAATTTGACGGAATCTCTCTCACCGGTCGACTGTTAGCATTGGACCTGCAAGGACAGGCCCACCGTCAGAGCGGTGACCGCGATCTCTTTCTTAAGAGCCTTGAATTAACCCTCAACCTCATCCGCGTTTGTCTTTGGAATAAAAAGCGCAATCAGTTTAGCGGAACCGGACTCTGCAATGTCGTCATTGCGCCCTGATCTGGAGTGGACCCCAAAAATGAGACAAGGAATTAAGACTCACCGACGGAAGAAGGAGAATGTGAGTCATGGGATTGTCTCGGCGGAAGTTCACACGGGAATTCAAGGAAGCCGCTGTGCGGCGGCTGGAGCTTGGGGCGACGGTAGCAGAGGTCTCGCGGAGGTGTGAAGTCAACGCGAACGTCTTGCATCGCTGGCGGCGAGAGATGCGGGCAGACGCAGGGCAGGCCTTTGCAGGCGCGGGGCGAAGGAACCATCAGCAAGAGTCGGATGTAGTCGAGCTGGAGCGGAAAGTGGGGCGCCAGGCGATAGAGATCGATTTTTTGCGGCGATGCTTGCAGCGTGTGGAAGAGCAGCGAAAGCTGCAAGCGTTGAGTATTCACAGCTCGTCTACCCCTTCCTCGAGCAAGAAATGAGACTGGCAACGTCCATTTCGATGGAGCGAATGTGCGGACTGGCGGGAGTGAGCCGTGCTGGCTATTACCGTTGGCGGCAGGCGGCTCCCGCTGTCGGCCACGACCTGGACCTGCGCGATGAGATGCAGAAGATTGCGCTGG
>Ga0206981_10269_pt2 | contig 13151 bp, 12 predicted proteins | sample Alteio_BWMinCont_17_FD_153312 | JGI IMG/M metagenome (GOLD analysis project Ga0206981, IMG submission 153312) | Enriched cells from forest soil in Barre Woods Harvard Forest LTER site, Petersham, Massachusetts, United States -... | ecosystem: Environmental > Terrestrial > Soil > Temperate forest >... | reverse complement strand
AAAAGTTTAATGGTGGTAACCTCAGCGCCAATGTAGCGCGGCACATCCCATGCTTGCTGCCAGCCCGGAGTAAATGTGATGACATGATCAGCAGGCTGCAAATAACTCTGATAAAATAAATATAATCCTTCTTGTGCCCCATGCGTTATCGCTACGTTATGTAACTCTTGCTGATACATATCGGCGATAAGCTGACGCAAATCAGACTTGCCGCGATCGAGGCTATAATTCAAGTCATAATTGGCTGAAAATGGAATATCATCAAGATGATGATATTGAATGCCACTCTCTGCTAAATCAATATCAAATTTCCCTTCGGCATGATCGAATAACCATTCTTGAATGGTGTAAATATTCATTGTATTTTTTTTCACTTTTGTTCCTTAAAGGTGACGATGATAACGTCGCGATATCCGTTACCCGGAATTTTTGGCACTATAGGCGATACATAATGCGCATAAATCGTATCATCAAAAAGGATGACGTCATATGGTTTCATAATCTGCTCATGAATAATATTATTTCTGTCATTGCTATCAACAAAAATTGAATTTCCACCGGCGATATTTTGTAGGTTGATACAGGCTACGATGACATACTCGAATCCGTCTTGATGTATTCCTTCGGGAGAAGGTTTGCCGACCAAATTATCATGCGTACAAACTCGTATTTGGTGTGCGCCGGTTGAAAATTGCTTGGCGGGTAAAATAGATTGGGCTAAAGGAATAAGTGTGTTTTTGACGTAATCTTTTGCGGGCTCTTCAAGTGGTTCATAAAAGCGTTTTATCTCTCCCGCAACATGATTTATTTTTAGTGATTGCGTAAAATAATTTGAATCGCTATCCCAAGAGAAATGTTTATTATCCACTTTTCCTGTATTGTAACGCCTATATCTAAATTGGGATTGGCTACCTAAATATTTATCGACAGGTAAGCGTTCAAAGGTTTTTAAGAGAAGATCATCAATCGAAGGGAGTCTCATGAACCACAACGTTTTTTCTGAAGCGGCTAAATTTAATTTTAACATGACGTATCTCCTGAAGCTGTCATCTGCGTTGTGCATCTAGTCAATGTAGCCTGGGTTGCAATATTTATGTGCGTCAAGCATCGCTGCGAACCTGTCATTGCGAGGCTGCGAAGCGCTTCGCAGCCTCGCAATGACAGCGGGTAGCGTGTCCGCGGACAGTGTCTCCTAAGTTTTAAAATTAATGCATTATTTCCTCCAGATGCCTGCTCTGCCCGTATCAAGGGCGCCGGAGGGCCGCCATGTTGCCTCATTTGTGGCCCCGGGGCCAATGCCTGAGCCGCTGCTTGAAAAAAAAGCAGGGAGAGGCCACTGTATTGGTGTAGGTGCGTGTGGTCAACTCTTCAAATCTTATGAAAATGTCTTCAGATTGTTTATCCAAGTAAGGCTTATATTTTTCTTTAACCTGTTTAACTAATTCAATAGCGTATAAGGATTCTAAAATTGTATCATTACCTTGATCATATTTAATCGTCATGTCAAATAAGTAAGGTAATGAGCGTGCAGATTGAGTGAGAGCAATATTGACTGATAAAATTTTTCTAGCTTCCATGCGTGGTTTTCCTGTATTTATAGTTACCGCCATTCGGATGTTGATAGCGATAAAAATATTACCTTTTTTCATTTCAAAACGATAGGGTTATTAGACGAGGCGATTGCATGAGAACCTTTTCATCTTTAAGCGCGAATTCACAATACAGTGGTATCTTTAACAAGCTATTTCCGAAGCAAGTCACAATAGATCCAAGCTCCGCTGACCTACCTGATATGGACCCCGAAGGAGGCAGTCTTCTTTCGCAGTGGTTTGTTACGCATGCGGGAGAAACCTACAGAGAGGTTGCAGCAAAGATTGAGCCGCTACGAGAATCTAAGCACTATGTCCGTGATATTCTAGGCAGAGAAGATGCGGAATGGGTGAAAGTTTGGAAAAACCAATTTCTTAATTTAGTCGGTGAGTACATACAAACTAAAGCAGAGCATGGATCGGGTATAAAAAAACAAAAAAATAATTTTCATGTGCTTATTTTAAAAAAACTTGATGAAGCCATAGATGAGTTTAATAGCGATCTGCAAAAGGCTAAACATCAAACATCGAATACTCCTGTCATCCCGCGCAGCTTTTAGCGCGGGATGACAAGGTATTTATTTCATGCCTGACACACTCGGCGCGTTTGCAGGATTTTTTTCTTCGCTATTGCTGCACGCATCTTTAGCCGCACCCACAAAAAAACCGCCGCAGCCTGCAAGCGATGCAAAAAATCCACCGACAATGCCAACTCCGGCTTTACTTACACAACAACATAGATCTGCACAGCACGCTTCGCATTCCTGGTATGCTGGTGAACCTGATATTTGTGCTCCGCTGCGAGCATATCCATTTTCGTAATCATCATCCAATGGACTAGCGCGATCATGATCAAATTCTAAATTTAATATTTTTCCAGTGGGTTCCCAGATTGAAAAAAATGCTTTTTTGGCAAATTGATTACGATACGGTTTTTGTGGTTCAATGATATTGGCAGCAGCAGATTCTGCTGCATTTTCAACTAGCAATGGTTTGCTTAAATCAGGCATAGAGAAAGACCTCTTATTGAAATTTATTCCCCGTGGCTTGCAGCGGGCACAATAGTAATGGGGGTTTGTAAAGGGGGAGTTGTTCCCCCTTTACCCAGCACGGGGATTCACTCCCCGTGCGCAGTCAAAACAATTGGATACTGAAAGTGCTCAATAGTACCCGACAAAGCGTCTGATGCGCAATTATCTTAGCGATGATATAACGGATTTACATCTGCAAGCTCTTCATTTTTTGACGATTGTTCCAGTTCGGAAATCATAGTGACTAGGTCTTTGATTTTCGCTTCATATAGACCACGAATTTTCGCCGAATCGAAGGCTGCGTCAACTGCACGCGGTCGGTGGCCGACACCACGAGCTATAGCAGTGTCGCCTGCCAGCAATAATGAAAAATCCTTACCCAAGCGCGAAATACTATAGGGCGCTGACAAAGAAATCCACGCTCCAGTGAGATTATCATATGCCCCGTATGACTCTGGCTGCGGGACAATAGGGTCATCAACTTTTGACTCACCGTTGTTTAACTGAATCTTGCTGCACAACTTCATCAATATATGTCGAGCAGGGCTTACTAATAATTCACGCTGCTTAACACCCACTTGCAGCCATGCTTGATCAATCTCTTGATCCGATATTTTCTGTTCTGACCAAAGATTATATTGCAGGCCATAGTTGGTATATGCGCTGAAGAAAGACTCTAAATCAATATGCTCTTTCTGTTCCTGTATCTGTTTTTTAAAATGTTGCACATATTCAGGATAATTTTTAATTTTCATCCAAAACAGTTTACCTATATCGGTATTATAAAACTTGAGCGCGCATTTCAACGGGCTGATTGATTCCGGCTCATTGGTCGAATATCTCAGCTGTACGTGTTGAAACATCAGCGCTGGCGCGATATTGATTATCTTTTCTGCTTCTGCATTGTTTGTTTGTGTTACAAAATCGAGTAACTTTGCGACTGTGAGCGGCTTTTGGAATAATGTTTTCACGGTGTTAATTTTTGCAAGCGCTACTAAATCTTTAAGGTTAATATATTTAGGCGTCATGACATATTCTGCAATATCTTTCGGTAATAGCTCTAACGATAATTTAGTTCTGTTGCCTGTCATTCCATTGCCTCATTCATTCGAAATCCGTTTACTTTAATGCAGTTTCAGTTTTAGAAAAATCAGCCGATCGTGTCTTATTATTTTTTAACACCTGAAATAAATTGTCATAGATATTATTAGCGCTCCACACATACCATCCCGAAACGCCTTTAGCATCTTCCACGGCACGAATTTCTTGTAACAAATACCGTTGTTTTTCTGCATTTGACGTCTTTTTAACATAATGATAATTTGCCGCTTCAATGAAGGCATGCACCTTGAATGGTGCATGATTATCAAATTGCCCGGCTAAGGAATTTAAAGAGCTATTGATGGTTTTGTAAGGTTGCGCAGAATATTTTTGATAAGGCCAATAGTGCGATGGATAAACCATGGGATTGACGCCATCAACGCTGTCGGCAAACATTTTAATATCTTGACCAATATGCATGGAAGGGTAGTAACTTACTTCCCCAAAAATATCGATTTCCATAGGCACATTTTGGGCGTTTATTTTGGCTTTAAACCATTTAATGATTTGATAGACGTCTTTAGCATGTTGTGGATTAGCGGGTTCTTTGGAGCTATAGCGAATATAGTCAAGTTGCACTGCATCCGCACCGGCTTTAATGGCATCTTCTGCCAATTTAAATTTTTCTTGCCAATGTGCTTGTGAATGAATTTGTTTGGCGTTGCCACCATCTGAAAATACCACGATACGAGCAACATCCTTAATGCCAGCAGCTTTGACCTTGGCTATGGCTGGCGCATAATGCGAACTGTAATACTCGTGATCGATGACAAAGGTATTAATGCCAGCGGCTTTGGCTCCTTTGATTAAATAGTCTAATCTTTCTTTTTTTTCTAAAATATATTGCGTTAAATAAATGCCTTTATCCCAAGCGTGCGCAGATGAGATAAGACTGAAAAATACCAATAGGGGCAATATGAATTTGAACCATAATTTCCACATGATGACACCCCTTGTTGGTTGCCTATTTAATTAGTATAAACCAACCTAGGGGTCAATAAGTGAAATCTCTGTAACTTAATGTGCTAATAAGTCTTAATTTTCAACAAAAAGCACTAAGGCTTTCATTCCTTGTTCTATCATCTTATGCAGACGCTTAAAATAATTTTCATTATAATCTTCCTTCTTAATCATCTATAAGGAAGTAATAACATGCTAGCAAGAGAAAGCCATAGATCAATCTTAAAGGGTGTCACCAAGGTAGCTGAAAGTGCGCCAACACCGTTAGAAGAACATATAGCTGTTTTTAGCAGAGCTGATGGCTATCTTTCATATGATTCGATGGAAAAAAAATTAGAAATACTTGGCGACAAGCCGGAAGATGCGAAAAGTTTAGCAAATAAAGTTTCATTTGCTGGCGGTATCAAAACACATTGGTGTCCATATCGCATGTTCACTGCCAAAGAAGGGGTTGTATTGGTGCATTCTCAAAGCACCGGCATTATTAATGCGGATGGGACAAATAACCAAGCGAAGTTGGATCGATTTCTTTCTTTGGCTGAAACAGATGCAACAGGTAAGAAATTTATTACCCAGTCTGCATTCTATGCCGAATTAGCAAAAGTTAGAAAAGAAGATAATAACGACTGGCTTGGTATTGATGCCGCTGTATCAAATGGTGAATGGCAATCCTATTGGGCAAAATTTGTTGACCATTACAAAGGCGATGAACCTTGCACAACGGTTGAGACATTTAAGCAATTCTTTGAAACACCCAAAGCTGCGTTTGCTCGCGTTGAGAACCGCGAGCTGCCTGCTGCAAGACCTGGTGCTAGGCGTTAAGTTGGAATGGAAGAGTCGGAGGAGACCGCAAGGTCTCCGGCTCTGAATGATAATCAGATAAGAAAGGCAATAAACATGTTTAGCGAAATTATGTATTTATCAAATAGGGTAATCAGTAAACGTATTTTAAGTTCTGAACAGAAAATTGAAGAAATTATAAAATATTTCAATGAGTCTGATGCGGTGATATTGGATAAAAAAGGTCTATATTACGAAAAAGATTTATCGGGTTTTGGGTCTCTAGGATCACTTAATGAATATTTAGCAAAAACAAAAGGATTGGCAGTTAATGCAGGTGGGCGTTGTGGATATACTCTGTTGGCCACAACAGCTATGTACAATGATGCTGGTGTCGCTAAATGGTTGGTAGAGGTGCAAGGTGCTGATATTGAGCTAGGCACTGATTTTGATCAGGCTCCATTAGCAATTGCTGCTGAGTATGGCTATGTAGACGTCATATCGTATTTAATTAGCATAGGTGCTGATATCAATAGACCGACTGCAACCTCAGCTGGGGATACTTCTACGGGGGGTTATCGTGAAGGGACTACGCCACTGCATTTTGCTGTAAAGTTTGGCCAGGTTGACGCAGTAAAATTATTATTAGCTCATGGTGCGGTACTCAGCAAAGATGATGGAAGAATAAGTCGTGATCCTATTGACGTGGCTTATTTGATGGTGGAAATCTTGCATAGCTTAGAAGAAAACAAGGAACATCCTGAAGCGGAAGGCTGGATAGGGACGGCTAGACACAGAGCGAGAACGCCAGCATTGAGTAATATGAAAGAAATTTTAGAAATATTACTGGCTCATAGAAAAGAGCTGGAAAATACAAAAGAAGCCAAGCCTGCTGAGCAAAGAAAAAATTTGAGTCTTTTTGCTAGATTGCCAAAAGAGCAAATGCCGCTTCAAAGTTCAAACAGAATTTTGAAAGCGCTAAGTATAGGATTATTAGGTAAGCAGCCGCAACAGCTCGTTCAACAAAAGCCAACTGTTGAAATGAAAGCTTACGACACTAAACAAAAAATAGATGTACAAGAGCCAGAGTCGCCGCAGTCACAGCATGGTCGCCCTAATAAGTGCCGAACGATGTAACGAAAAAGGGAGGCAGGTCTGGGTTGTTAGAATTCTATGCGGGTAGCGTGGACAAAGCTTCGCGTGTCCGCGGACAGTATCTCCGATCCGCGGACTTGTTTTTTTTAAAACATCACGACACATAGATAGTAATGATTTAAAAGCTGTCGCACACAAAGCTATCGCAGCCGATCATTCAGCTATCGTTAGTTGTTTAGCAAAATCCGCTTGTATGACGAAGCAAGATATCAATGATATCGTTTATTTTGCGGCAAAATGTAACAATACTTCGACTATTAACACCTTATTAACGTTGCAGCACATAAACAAAAACGATTTAAAACAAATTGCTTTGCGCGCTTTTAAAATTAATGAACCTATCGTTGTTAGTAATTTAATAGCAGCAAATTTTTTGTGTAAACAAGACATGATTACTATGGCTCATGATGCTAGCGCTGATAAAAATATTTCTCTGCAAGCAATTAAAGAGGGTAATACTGCCATATCAGATTACCTTAATAGATGGGATATTATAGAGATAGCTGAATCTGCAGAAAAAATGTTTAAGACATCACAGGCAAAGGAAGCCGGACTTTCCCCGGATCAGCCCAAGCGACGTTGTTAAACCCGTTCCCAATGACAGTGTTTTTTTTCGAAACTTACCGCCTATTGAAGTTGGGCTACTCGTGCTATTCCTTAAGCCATTAAAACTAGTTCCCGCTTTATCCCTATGTATCGTAATGTTATTATGCGTGAATCTCATTTCTAACAGCGCAACATCACCAGGGTTTTTTTAATGAAACTATCGACTATTCAATCTGCGTTAATAGCTTACGATGAAGCCAAAGGCTTTTTTGGAAAAGCCGTATCGTTCATAGCAGGCGATACCTCATTCTCTATAGAAAAAATAAGAGAATTATGCAAAACCCTACCTAATCAAACTGATCGTGACGTAAATGCCGCGGAAATGTTTACTGTCCTGCGGGCAATTCATGTACATGAACTTATAGAATTATCGGGGCGTTTTAAGCAATGGGAAAAAGCAGAAAACGATTTATTTAATTTGTTAACAATTGAAATAAAAAAAGAAATTACAGCTGAAATAAAGAGTGTTTATACAGCGGTTAGTCATCTAGAGCGTGAGCACTTACTTTCACCGAAAAATTATCTTGCGCTAATGAAACACAAAGACCCCGTGATACTGTCCTGGGCAATTTGGTCGCTTTGCTCATCGGGAGAGGTTTCTGAAGCAATGATAGATGTCGTCCGCTGCCATCCTGATCCTAGAAATGCCCGTAGCGCCCTACGTTTTTTAATGTCGAACAACCTCCACCACATCACGGATAATCTTCGAGTTATTAAAGAAGCCGAAGATCCTAAACTAGCAGCAACAAAAATCATAGCTGAAATGGAAAAAATATCTCAACCAACGGTTCAAATTCAGCAAAACATAGCAGCATCGGAAAATCTATCTCTATCCTGTCGTGGTTCAAGCAATGACATTAAGCTATCTCAAAGTGGAATTTTAAGTATTTTTGCAAACCCTCTCAGAAATGTTCAAGACTTGGATGACGGTATTGCTGAGCAGGAACTGAAAAAAAATTCTCGAATAACTTTAACCTAAACACTCGTCATTGCGAACCCCACGTTTTTTGTGGGATGAAGCAATCCAGTACTAAAACCGTGTCAAACCAATCTCCGGGGTGAAGTGATATTGTGCCTGTTGTTCTGTTACTCGCAGTATTTTCCATTGTCGAATAATAAATTCAGTGCGCAATAGGGTTTTCTCATCAAAAAGACGGCCCCGTACATTAGCTCTATCATCAATATATTTTGTACAGGCTTGTAAAGCTTCTTTCCAAGCTGCGATATCTTTACTAGGATCTTCAAGATCATGAATCGCTTCTGCTTTTTTAGCAGCTTTCATAGCTTTTTTGTAATGCTTTTCCCAACCATGATCGAATAAACCCAATAGCATAACTTATCCTTAACACTGTATAGTCAAATAGACTACACATCCTATACTCTCCGCATTTAATATACAAGTTGCAGGTGGTAGCGCAAATAAAGAACCCCCAATTAATATATTTTTTAATTGCACCAGGTCGCGCGTCTTTGTGTTGTGTTGGTCGATAAATTAGAAATTGTATTATCATCTCAAGCTAGCACTTTATTAAAATGTTACGCCGGTTTGGCTGCATCTATTCCATCGGTCACAGCTAACAATACTTCGGCATTATGGAAAAAATCGCCACCGATGTTGGCGTCACTCTCTAGCGATAAAGTTGAGGAACTGAATGTAGCAACTGCAAAATTAATACTGTAGTGCGGATAAAGTGCTTGTCCTAACTCACTGATTATATCTAAAAGAAAAATCAACTATTTTTAAATTAAACGAGCATTGCTAACCCCCTGTTTTCTCAGAGATTTAATTATCCAAAAAAGCCTCAATTTTTCCTCACTTTCTCCAATTCTGTACTAAAATTATTATATAAATCAAAAGAATAATTTAAAGCCTTGCTCGGGGTTTCATGTTAAATCACTGGAAGAAAAAATTTCTCAATTTTTTTTGCTATTGTAAATCCAATGGCGTGAAGAAATTTGTTGTTTTGTTTTTTACGATGTTGTCGGTTTCTGTCAGTTATGCAAATCCCGTTTTACAAAATGTCAGCGCAGGTAATGCGACTTTCACACAATCATCAAACACTACTGTCATTCAACAAACCAGTCAACAAGCCATTTACAATTGGCAGAGTTTTAATATTGCTGCCGGAGAAAAAACCCAGTTCGTACAACCCAATGCTTCCTCCGTTGCACTCAACCGCATTAACCCCGCGCAAGGGATGTCTGAAATTAATGGCATGCTCTCAGCTAACGGTCATCTTATTTTAGTGAATGGCGCAGGCATTCATTTTGGTTCCGGCGCGATGGTGAATGTCGGCAGTCTTATTGCATCGACTTCAGGAATTTCTGACGCAAACTTTCTTGCGGGAAAATATATTTTTGATCAACCCTCTTCTTTTTCCAATGCAGCGATTATCAACGAAGGTAAATTGATTGCGGCACAACATGGATTAATCGCGTTGATTGGTCAAAGCGTACAGAACAATGGTTTGATTCAAGCAAATATGGGCAGTGTAGTGTTAGGTAGCGGTAACAAATTTACCTTCGATTTTTATGGCGATCAATTAATTAATTTTAGCGTAGATGAAAGCGCCTCAACCAATGGCACCATCAGCAATACGGGCTCGCTCATCGCACCGGGCGGAAAAATTTTGTTAACAGCCAGACAAGCGCAAGGCATCGTTGATCAGGCCATCAATATGTCAGGCGTTGCAGAAGCAAACTCCGTGCATACGCAAAATGGCGTTATTATTTTAGATGCCGGTAACGGTGCCGTGACGGTATCCGGCACGCTCAGTGCATCCGCTAGAAAAAATTCTGGCACTGGCGGCACGATTAAAGTATTAGGTGACACAGTTCACTTAACATCAACCGCTGTTTTAAAAGCTAATGGCGCAAATGGCGGCGGTGAAATTTTAGTGGGCGGCAATGAACATGGTGCAGGCCCCGAACAAAACGCATTAACCACAACGGTTGATGCAGGAGCGATATTATCAGCAAATGCTGGCACGACGGGAAATGGCGGTAAGATTATCGTTTGGTCAAACAACGATACGCAATTTCATGGCAGCATTTCAGCGCAAGGTGGCCTGCAAAGTGGTAACGGAGGATTTGCTGAAACGTCAGGGCATTACTTAGATGTTCTTGGTACGCAAGTTAATATGTTAGCACCAAACGGCATCATGGGGACTTGGTTATTAGACCCAAGCAATATTTATATTGCAGCAAGTCAAGCCAGTGCAACAGCAGCAATACCCCACATGTCAGGCACAGATTCAAGCGCTAGCACCACAACGGCGGGGCCTCCCAATCCCGAAACGTTCGCAGCCTCAGGCATCGTTCAAGATTCTCTTTTACTGACAGGCACTCTCGACTCTGCACTTACCGCTACCAATGTTATTGTTACAACGACAAACACAAGTGGAACAGGCACAGGTGATATCTATATTGTTGACCCCATTAATTGGACCAGCGTCAATTCGTTGACATTAAGTGCTTATCACAATATCACGGCATTGGGTGCCGCATCCATTTTAAATTCGGGAACAGCAGGCTCTGTCACATTACAAGCAGATAATACCGGCACAGGAGCAGGCACAGTCAGTTTTGGCACGGGTAATGTAAAGACACCCGGCGGCGTCAGTGTCTATTACAACTCAGCTATCTTTGGCACCCCAGATACTATTTATACCGTTGGCGGCGGCACAACACCCACAGCTTACATGCTCATCAATCAACTGGGTGCTGCAACAGACACAACCACAGCCAGCTTAGCCAGCTATTCAAACTTGGCTGGCGCCGCGTGGAACCAAAATTATGCGTTGGCAAAATCTATTGATGCTAGCGCAACCAGCAGTTGGAACAACGGCGCTGGATTTTCACCCATTGGTAATAACACTAGTGGCTGGAATGGCAAAGTCGACGGACAAGGCTACACTATTAATAATTTATACATTAATAGACCTGCATCAAATTATATCGGCCTTTTTGGTTTTTCAACAACGAATGGTGGTGCTAAAAATTTAGGTGTGACAAACGTCAATATTACAGGAGGCACCTATACCGGTGGTTTGGTTGGCTATATCCAGTTCGGTACTTTTACAAATGATTATGTAACAGGAGCTGTGGTAGGCAATGGTGATACGGGAGGGTTCACAGGTCACGTCGAGGGCAGCGGTACCATTACAAATTCCTATAGCGCCGCAAGTGTTACTACAGCAAACGGTGGTAGCATTGGGGGTTTCGTAGGATATTCAGTAGGCCAAATTAATAATAGTTATAGTATTGGCGCCGTTACCGCCACTGGTTCCACGTCGAATAATATGGGGGGCTTCATAGGAGATGAAGCAGGAGGCGCAGTTGTAGACTCCTATTCTTCGGGTTTAGTTTCCAATAATGGCGGAACCAACGTGGGGGCTTTTCTAGGCGCTCCGGTCGGCGGCACGCTTACCAGTGACTTTTTTGACGCCGGTATTCCTTTACAAAAACTGGCAGGGGTGGGGGGTACTTTAATTGGTACATTATACGCAGGTTGCTTTGGTGCATCTTGCGGTACCTTCAATGTCACCAATGCGACTAATTCTGGCACCGGCATTACCCCACTTAACCTGACCGATATCTCGGTTTATACCAGCAGAGGCTGGAGCACAACAGCAGGTGTCTCTGGCGCAATCACGAGTAGCGTCACAAACAATACAGGTTTTACTTGGTATATCTCATCTACCGCAAATCAACTCCGCCCATTACTGTTATCTGAATACAACACAACAATTAGTAATGCACATCAATTGGAACTGGCCGGTACCGCACTGACTGCGAGTTATACCTTAGGACAAAACATTGATTTAACTGCAGCCTTTTCTAATGTCTCCGATGTTTGGGGAACAAATAAAAATACCTTAGTAGGCGCAGGCTTTGTGCCAATTGGTAATGGTGTGAATCCCTTCATTGGCACATTCAACGGTCAAAACTACATTGTTAATAATTTATTTATTAACACCCCTACAACAAATTATGTCGGCTTTTTTGGCGGTGTATCAGGTAGCAGTACTATTAGTAATGTCGGTGTTACAAACGTTAATATTACAGGACAGGAGTATGTTGGCGGTTTAGTTGGCTTTCTTAATTCGGGTACACTTTTCAATGATTATACAACAGGCGCCGTCGGATCAATGGCGACTGGATTTGTTGATACGGGAGGGTTAGTTGGCCATATAAATGGTACTAGTGGCATCATTAACAATTCCTATAATGCGGCAAATGTGACTACCGGTGCAGGCGCAAGCGTTGGTGGTTTGGTAGGGTTTTCAGGTGGCCAAATTAATAATAGTTATAATATTGGCAGTGTAACAGCCACCTCTAGCAGTGCTGCGGACGTAGGGGGCTTCTTAGGATTTGAAGGAGGCGGCGCAGTTGTTGACTCCTATTCTTCGGGTTTAGTTTCCAATACCGGCGGATCTAACGTAGGAGCTTTTCTAGGTAATCCAACCGGCGGCACGCTTACCAATGACTTTTTTGACGTCGGTATTCCTTTACAAAAACTGGCAGGGGTGGGGGGTACTTTAATTGGTACATTATACGCAGGTTGCTTTGGTGCATCTTGCGGTACCTTCAATGTCACCAATGCGACTAATTCTGGCACCGGCATTACCCCACTTAACCTGACCGATATCTCGGTTTATACCAGCAGAGGCTGGAGCACAACAGCAGGTGTCTCTGGCGCAATCACGAGTAGCGTCACAAACAATACAGGTTTTACTTGGTATATCTCATCTACCGCAAATCAACTCCGCCCATTACTGTTATCTGAATACAACACAACAATTAGTAATGCACATCAATTGGAACTGGCCGGTACCGCACTGACTGCGAGTTATACCTTAGGACAAAACATTGATTTAACTGCAGCCTTTTCTAATGTCTCCGATGTTTGGGGAACAAATAAAAATAC
>Ga0206981_10282_pt3 | contig 13153 bp, 14 predicted proteins | sample Alteio_BWMinCont_17_FD_153312 | JGI IMG/M metagenome (GOLD analysis project Ga0206981, IMG submission 153312) | Enriched cells from forest soil in Barre Woods Harvard Forest LTER site, Petersham, Massachusetts, United States -... | ecosystem: Environmental > Terrestrial > Soil > Temperate forest >... | reverse complement strand
CCGAAGTCCTTTCCAGCGCGCTCGAGGTTCTGCAGCAATTTGTCCACGACACTGATGTTGCAGATTCGGGAGAAGAGCCGATCAGCGCTGCAACGAAGGCCGCGTAGGGACGCAAGCGGATGGCCGGGATTGTGTCGCGGCCATCCGCCTGCTTTTTTACGCTAATGGAATCCATTGAGCGACCATTCGAGCCCTCGCTTCTGACGCGGGAAGCGCATGCAGCCCTATGCGCGGCGATTCGCGCTGACACGCTAGACGATCCCCTGCGAACGTCGGAAGTGTTGCGGGACATCGCGGTGCACGCTGACAGCAAGGAGCTCGACGGCCTGCGACTGGCTGTTGCCGCGTCGGTTCTGGCCGACCTCGCTGAGCAAGGTTGGCGATTGCGGGTCGCCTCTCGAAAGATATTTCTCCGAACCCCGGAGCCCGGAGTATCCACAGGCGAAGACCTTCGCGCGGCTAAAGCACGCCATCGTAGCGGTTTATTGATGGCAAGCGACCGCCAGCTAGCATCGCCATCAGTCCAAGAATTTGTGAGGAGGGTAGAGCGGGACCGTGTCCATAACGGCCGGATTGTATCTATTAAAACGATTGTTGACGACGGCCAGAAGTTTCTAGGCGATCTAGATAAGTTGGCCGATAAGGGAATCCGGGACGAAGACGCTCTCCAACGGCTAATAGTACCAACTCTAGAACCTTGTTTTGAGGGCACGAAGTGTCGATCTACCGGAATAGAGTTGCTCGATATATGGAGATATTTTCGGCATACATGGTCACTCGAGTACAATTCTCTTCCTGGTAGAACCCTTAGAGTCCTAGGCCGTGTGGACGAATTTGATCAAGCATAGGCCGGCGGCGAAGGCGACGATTGATCTAAAGTTCCGGGCGGTCTTCTCGCATCGAAGGGCGACACGTTTGAAGCGCTTGAGCCGTCCGACGCCCTGCTCGATGCGCGAACGCGCCTTATAGAGAGTGCGTGCGAAAAAGGCTGGTGTGTCGCGCTCGTTGGCTTTGTGCGGGATGACGGGAGCTATGCCGCGCGCCCTAGCCGCTTCGCGGTTGGCTTTGCTGGCGTAGCCTTTGTCGCAGATGACGGCGCGCGGCCGAATGTCGGGTCCGATGTCGAGCAGAACGTTGAAGTGACGCGCGTCGGAGGCTTCGCCGCCTGTCAGGTCGAAGGCGATGATATCGCCGGAGGCGTCCGATTTCGCGTGGATCTTCGTGGTGAAGCCGCCGCGCGAGCGTCCGAGCGCCTGCCCTTCCTGCCCCCCTTTGCTCCGGCAGCCGACACATGCGCGCGCACGATCGTCGAGTCGAACATCTGGATCAGGTGCGCGGACGAACTCATCGCGGCAAGCGCGTCGAAGAAGGCTTCGAAGACGCCAGCCTTGCTCAATCGGTCGAAGCGTTTCCATACGCTGTTCCAGGGACCAAAGCGTTCCGGCAGGGCGCGCCATCGAACGTTCTCGACCGTGAAGAAATGGAGCGCCTCAAGGAAGCGCCGGTCATCGTTGCCCTTCCGTCCTCGCCGGGAAAGGCAGGCGCGAAACACCGTCAGCGTGTACGCCCAATCTTCCTCATCCATCTTTGTCGACATGCGGCCCGGCCTCCGATTCGGTCGGAGACCTATGAATCATGCCTGATTCAGCCGAGGAATCCCAAAAATCTCATCCGACCCAAATTCGTCCACACGAGCTAATTCGGAATAGTGCGCGGCCTAATTGGCCGGTGATGGGTATCGCGATGTTAGCAAGCCCAGCAGCCAATCTCTACGTGCGCGACGAATGGATCGGTTGGACTGTCGACAACGTAATCGAAAAAGTACTGTCACAAGAATGGGATGCGTCTGCAGTGGCCCTTACACTGCTAAATAGCCTAAAGAAGGCAATCGATGGCATTCGCTCAGATGACATGATCTCTAGTGAAGAGCGTCGGCTTCCTACGAAACAGACTATGTTTCGCCTGAATACGATTCTCGCGCGAGCAGAGCATCGTAGAAACGAAGACCTGGACAGCGAGGGAGGAAACACTCAGGACTTGGTGGATATTCGTAATTTTGCAAAAGGCACAGTGTTCACTAACGATGACTGGCACAGATTGTCTTCGACAGCTCTATATACGAAGAAGAGAGCTGGACTGCTTATCCTGTTACTCAAGGCATTTACGTGTTTTCAAAGCTTTCGGATTAAAGAGGCCCCTGCCGCCGCATTATATGAGATGCTTGTGACCAAGCGCGGTCGAGATGCGATCGGTGTCGCCCTTCTTGAGATTAGAAAGCTGAGATTAGCAACCGAAGTCGCGGATATCTCAGTCTGCGGCGCAGTACCTCCCTACAATGAACTGCTTGGTGGAAAACTCGTCGCGCTTGCAATGATGTCACGTGAGGCGAGAAACGCGTATGGCAGTAAATACGCAGCCCGACAGAGCGAGATCGCCTCCCAACTATCAGGTAAACCTGTCGTTCGCTCTGCTAAGCTCAAAATACTAACCACGGCTAGTCTCTACGGAGTAGGCAGTAGTCAATACAATAGGCTAAAAATAAAATCGGCAGAATTTGACGGAATTGATTATGATCTGGAACTTCGTTATCTAGACGAGACGAAAGGATTTACTGTCACCCATGTGAGCAAGAGAACCGCGAGGTATATGAGGGCCCTCGCTCATAATTACTATGGTAGACATCGAATTAACAGCGTATTCGGTGAAGGGTCAAGCCCAAGGACAAGACAGATCCGGGAGGGGTTGAATCTGATCGGCATAAACAATGGTCATGTACTTGAGCAGAATTTGGTGCGGCTTGTATATGCCTGTGAGCTTTATCCTGGCTCAAAAGGTGACCTTCTCGGTTGGTGCAAGTCAAAAGGAGCAGTGCCGGGACCAACACTCCGCGCGATCGGCAGGGCCTGGATCCGACGGTGGGTCGCAAAGCGAATCCAATTGAAAGAAGTGCGCGAGCGAATGCTAGAAGCAAACGGGAACACCATTTCAGAGAATTTGAGGCGGAGAGCTGAGCGTGCACGGCTTGAGGAGGATGGAGCGCCGAACGATGCGATTCAGTCCGAGCTCGAATTTTCGGATCAGCTCTAGGTGGCGGCGAGCTTCAACAGAATGTCTTTTACGTTGCGGCGTATCTCGACGAACTGTGGGTTGGCAACGGGGTGATATGAGCTAAGTAAATATTCGACCTCTGTCAGAAGATTGTGAATGTCCGGTGATAGTCGCATAAGCTCAACGTCGGCTTTAAAGTGAGGAATACTTTTCGGGCCAGGAGCGATAATTGTTGCCACGTGCCGCGGGCTTCGCACGTCGACGCAGAATATGTTGAAGCGGGTCGCGACCGTTGTCGGAACCGCAATCCACGACGATACCTTAGCGCGAGTATTCTCTGTCATTATCGACCGTCCGTAGTGAGGCTGAATTTGTCCTTAACACCGAATAAAACACGTAAATAACACTCGACGCAATCATGTTGCTAAGTAAAGGCTGATAATGAGGTTCGAGCAACAGCCTGTCCTTCCACCGCACCCGAGCCAGGGAACACTCCGGGCACCCATCGCGGCGCCTCTGTGGCGCTTTGCGGATGTGGTGGGGCGCCGGCGCGGCTCCCGACCGCGTTGGGCATACCGCCTGGCCAGCATGGGGCCGAGTGTACTCCAGATTGACCGGCGTATCTTGAGGCGAAATAAGATCGGCACGATCCCGGCCCCAGGGCCGCGAGGTCGCGTGCCTCACAGAATGAACCCTGCCACCAACGAGGTAAGCCTTCGGCGTAGGCCGCCTGGACGAGAGGCGCTGCGGAGCGATAGTGGGCGAGGAGTGGCACGAGGATAGTGCCCATCAACGATAATGGGCACTATCGATGAAGCCGGGGCTGGCGGGTCAAGCTGCGAATCCGAAAGGATCACGTCGGCGTCGGTTCTGGTCGAGCGATGAGAAGCGGCGGATGGTTGCCGAGAGCTTCGCGCCTGCCGCGTCCGTGTCGAAAGTGGCCCAGCGCTACGGCGTCAATGCCAATCGGTTGTTCACCTGGCGGCGCCGGGACGCGAGAAGCGCAGCGAGCGGCGGGGTAGAAGCGGTGGAGCTTTTGCCGGTGAGGGTCGAGGACGAAAGGGCGCTCGCCGCTCCAGTCGCGGCGCCGGGTCCAATCGGTCGCATGGAGATCGCGCTTGCCGCCGGGGAACGGATCCTTGTCGGGGCTGACGTTGACGCGGCGGCGTTGGCGCGCGTGGTCAAGGCGCTGTCGCGGCGATGATTCCGATCCCGGCGGGCGTTCGGGTGTGGCTTGCGACGGGGCATACTGACATGCGCAAGGGTTTCGACGGACTTGCGCTGATCGTGCAGGAGACATTGAAGCGCGATCCGCATTGTGGCCATCTGTTCGTCTTCCGCGGTCGCAGGGGCGATCTCATTAAATGCTTGTGGAGCGACGGCCAGGGCCTTGAATCGGTCGCCCGCAGGTTGCCCCTCGCGCGCCCGCGTGCCGCGCATGCATGCGCGCGTGCCGGCGCGTATATCTTCCCTCGTCACAGACGCTGTGTTTTACTGGGGATCTATGGCGAACCCGTTCGAAATCAGGTCACTTACGGCCCGCAAGCGCGCCTACATCGAGGAGCAGCGTTTGCGGAATGTGGCGGGGGCGTTCGCGCGGCTGCGGAGGGCATTGGACAATACGGCTCGGTCGGGCTGGGGGCAGAGCACTTCAGATCGACTGGCGTATCTTCAGGCGAAGTTCGATCGGCGGGTTTCCGATCTGGGCTCCAGGGCCGCCGCGGCGACGCTAATCGAAGAATGGCGGGAACGTTCGATGGCGGGCCTCCCCAAGCTCGGGCCAGATCGCCCGGTGGGCCGATTCACTGATGGCGAACTGATGGCTGCGATTAGCGAGCGGCAGTATGGCCAATACACGCCAAAGGCTGATCGTCCTCCCCCTCCGCAGAAGCCAGCTCGTATGCCGCGCAAGACGTCCAAGTCGAGAACATCAACGGAGCCGCCCGTCCTCCCGCGGGCGACCAACGAACTTCATCCCAATACGGATTGAAGGACTCGAGTTTACCGCGCCGCTTGCGCAAGCTGTCCCTCGGCGCTGAGCTTCCCTGCGAGACGTAGCTCTCAGCCCTTCTCAGCGACCCGCAGCAGCTTGTATGGGTCCGCGCCGAGCGCCCGGGCGATCATAAGATATTCTGCGACATCGAGGCGGCGCTCCCGACCCTCGTACTTCGCCACGAATGACTGCGGCCGCTGAAGCTGCGCCGCCAGTTCGGTCTGCGTGACCCCGGCTTGTTTCCGAGCCTCGACCAGTCCAGTCAGGCACTCTTCGTAGAGGTCGGGAAAGAGGGAGCTCAACGCGCGCCGCCGGATGGAAGACCGGCAGCTCAAAGAAACCGAAAATAGGATTATCCCAAAATAGGATATTTACGGTGGCATCGCCTCCGGGCATCCCGGGTATGGCGATGAAGGTCCAATATTTCGGCGACGTCAACGACTTCAGGAAATACGCATTGCTCAGAACCCTGTCTGAGGTCGGCCGGTTCAGGGTGGGCGTCTGTTGGATGTTAACCGTGGCGGACCGGTCCGGCCATGGCGACAATCGGGGCTATCTGCGGCAGGTAGACCAATGGCGACGCTATGACCCTGCGTTATTCGACGCTTTGGCCTCGGCGCCACCCAAGCCGACGATCGATGATCTTCGGCGCGTCGAGAATGAAGCCCTGATCCCCGATGCAACCTTCTTCAACGACTTCACGCCGGATGGGCTCGCAGAGCGTGGCGCATATCACCGAGCGTGCATGAAGACCTTTAAGACCTGCGAGCTCACCTTCTTCGACCCCGACAACGGGCTCGAGGTGAAGTCCACCGTCAAAGGGCGCAAGAGGTCGAGCAAGTACACCTACCTGGACGAGATCGACGACCACTATGCAGCGGGCCGGTCCGTACTGCTCTACCAGCATTTTCCACGGCATGTCTCCCGCGAGACTTTAATTGGAACGACGGCCAACCGCCTAAGATCCAAACTAGCTGGTTCGACGATCTGGTCGTTTGAAACGCCGCAGGTTGTCTTCTTGCTCGCCGCGAGCCCCAATCATGTTGGCCGAGTCGAGAAGGCCGCCAGCGCGCTAGATGAGCGACGATGCCTTCCCGGATTATTTCGCCGCGTCCCGGTGGTCCCAGCCGACGACGCTATGCACAGCTCACTCCTCAACGAGGGGCTCGGCGACAGTTGACTCCAACTCCGCGAAGGAACCGTCCGCAATCCGCTCAGCCTTAAGCAGCAATTCGTACGGGTCGCCCCCGATTGCGCGGCAGATCGCGACGAACTCTCCAACGTCGAGCAGCCGAGCTCCGCTCTCGTAAGAGACTACAAGTTGCTCTGGCAATCCGAAGCATGCCGCGAGTTCCGCCTGCGACAAAACGGCCTTCTCGCGAGCTTCGATCAAAAGGGCGAGTGCGGCCTGGTAGAGATCCGGATAGAACGACGTCACCATCGCCACTCTCAGTCGCCGATCCGCGCCGCCACTTCGCCCCAGAAGGCGAAGCGCCTCTTCGACCGCGCCCGCTTTGCCCTCCGTTGCTCCTCGAGGGCGATTTCGCGCGCACCCACCTCGCCGTGTCGCGCGCATAGCCGCGCGGCGGCCGCGGGCGGCCTCATGAAATGCGAGACGTCGCTCTCTTGCGTCTGCCTCGAGCCGCATCCCCTGCTTACCTTCATGGCGCACTCCCCGCATAGGCCCGGTCGAGCGCCTTGACGGCGTCCTCGCCGCCACGCATTGCGTGCGTATAGTGACTGAGCGTCACAACGGCGTTCTTGTGGCCAGCGAGTTTGGCGACGAGGCCAACCTCGACGCCCTGCGCCTGCAGCGTCGAGATGAAGGAATGGCGCGCGCTGTGCGGCGTCACCGCCGGCAGGCCCAGGCGCTTCAGCGTCGGGACCCAATAGCGCTTGCGGAAGTTGCCATAGACCAGCGGCCCACCGCCGCCGAGCCTCGGCAACGGCCAGGCGCGAGCGACGCCCGGTGCCGGAAACACGCGTTCGAGCTTGACATCCTTTCGCGGGCAGCGAACGCGCCAGGTGAGCAGCATCTCGCGCAAGAGCGGCGACATCGGGATCGAGCGGACGCCCGCGGCGGTCTTGGTGAACTCACAGAGCGAACCGTCCCGCATCTGAATGCGCCGGACGTGGATGAGGTTCGCCTCGAAGTCGACGTCGTCCCACATCAGGCCGAGCTGTTCCGACGGCCGCGTGCCGGCGAGGAACGGGAAGGCGACATAGACGCCCTTGTCGAGGTCCTCGCGCGCGGCGACAAGCAGACGGGAGACCTCGTCTGGGGTCAGCACCATCTTCCGCGCCTTGTCGCGCTGGCGCTGAAGGCCCGTCGGCATCGCGGGCGGCCGAAACTCGTGATCCTCGGCAGCGAGCGCGAGCGCGGCCTTGAGAATCTGCATCGCCTTGTTGGCGCAATAGATCGAGACTTCATCGCTGATGAGCTTGTGCCAGCCGCGGATGCGCCGCGTCGTCAGTTCCTGCACCTTCTCCCGGCCGAGAAGCTCGATCGCGCGCGCCTTGGGCTTCGCGCCGACGCCCGATCGGACGATCGCGCGCCGCGCCTCGCTCGGCAGCAGGGGGCCGACGATGTAGCGGGTCTCGAACTCATAGCTCGCGAAAGTGATCGGGCGGACGACGCCGCGCATGGTCTCGAGCCATGCCGCGACGGCGGTTTCAACGGTTACGGTGATGGTTTGAGAGCTACATATCCCACGCTCCCAGGCGGCTAGAAACTCGGAACGCCGTTCCTGGGCCTCCCGCTGCCGCTCGAAGAACCGTTGCTCCCTCTCGCCGGTTCGAGGATCACGCCAGTTCAAGACGTAACGGGTCTGCTCGACGGTCGAACCATCCTTCAGCTTACGGCGGCGAACGCGGCGGGTGAGGTTGATGTTGAATGACATGGCGAAGCGCCTATTGATCAAAAGCAAAACGAAAACACAGGAGAGAAATGCCAACAATTATTCCGATCACCGTGATCGCTGCGGACACTCGGCATGGCCCAAAGTGCACATCGAGAGGCGCCCGCCAGGCTCGCCTGTAACCACGGTGGTAACCAGAGCGGACCACCGGGCCACCGGCTGGTCTCGACATACGACCGGCTGAATGGCGAAGCGCCAGGACCACAGCCGGTTGAGGCGGCCGCCTGATCGAACTGAAGCCCGCGGAGCAGGGGGTCGGGGTCGACGCGACTTCGAACGGACGACCGCCCAATCGGAAGGCGCAGCGAAAACATGCCGTAACACGTGGTGACATGTCACCGTTCGGGTTGGGGAGGACGGTGCACACCGCCGCCGCCGTCCGACTCGCCCACCTCAGAAACCTCAAATGTGACATGTTACGCATGTTACGGGCGTTACCGGGCCTCAGTAGGATGGTTTGGGCTTGTGCAGCAGCGCCGGGTCATCGGGGTCGCCGAAGTCGGTAAGCGGACGCTGGTAGCCCCGGACCGTCGAACCGTCCTCAATCTTGATAAGCGTCGGACCCTGCCAGCCCAGTTGACGCATAACCGTCGCCAGCCGCTTCGCGTGGAACTGCTGTTGGCGGTTGGGCTCAAGCCCCAGAGGGAACTCAAGCAGGAAGCTCGACGCCACGCGCACCATCCCGGCCACCTGGTCCAAGTTGCTTGGATGCAGGTCTGACAGAATGTCGACCCAGGGGTCGTCCTCGAGTCGAGCCTGCTGCTCGGTCTGTGCCGCCGGCCACAGCGACTGGGCTAGGACCAGCGACTCCCCCTCCTCCTCATAGTGGGCCGCTTCGGCGAAGAGTTGGTCGCGATCACGCTCCAGCGCCTCAAGATCAATCTCGCCGATCTTGACCGGCCAGAACCGGCGATTGCCGGTCATGTCGCGCAGGTACTTGTCCTCGTTTGTGGTGCCAATGAACACGACCTGGCGCGGCCGTGTCTCCTTGAAGCGCCCGTAAGCCGGGCGGCCCTGATCGACGGACCGCGACGCGAACGCCTTCACTTTCGACGTTTCGGCGCGCGATAGACCTTCGAGCTCGCAAAGCTCGTAAATCCAGACGCCCTCCAGCAGCTCCATCTGCGCCTTGGGGTCGAGCGTCAGGATGTTCTGGTCCGAGAAGTTCTCGGAACCGGCCAAGATATTGATGGCCCGCGACTTGCCGGCCCCTTGCTCGCCCTCAAGAACCAAGATGGTGTCAAACTTGACGCCTGGCTGGCGGACGCGCCGAACCGCGGCGATCAGAACGATGCGCCCAATGGCGGCGTTGAGCGGCGTATTCTCAGCGCCGAGATAGGTCGTCATCCAGCCATCGAGCCGGGACACACCGTCCCACTTGAGACCATCGAGATAATTCCGGATCGGGTGAAAAGCGTTCTCGATCGCGAGGGTTTCGGCCGCGTCTCGCGTTGGCTCCTTGCCCGGATCGAAACCGAACCGCTCGATCACCATGTTCCGTAATGCGGAGCATGCGTCGTCGCTCAAGTTACCCCGATATTCTTGGATCTGTACTCCCTCGATCGTCTTACGGCAGCGGAAAAGGTCGTGGGCAAAGCGCAGCTCGAGCCTCTTCATGGCTAGCATCGCGTTGCGCATAGTGGGCTTTTGTCGCCCCTCCTTCGTAAGGTCCGGCCAAGTCGAGCTGACGACCGCAAGCGCCTGCTTGGCCTGGCGCAGCGCATATTCGCCCGGCTTCCGTTTTTCGAGGATCGACTGAGAGACGCTGTGCGATGGATTGACGAGGACGCCGGCGATTTGCTCGACCGAACAGCCCATGCGGGCGAGCTCGCACGCGGCGCGCCACACCACCTCGCTGCGCGAGGGGAAGTGAGCGTCCTTTGAGCCGATTGGGTTCAAAGGATCGTCCCCTTGCCGGATCAGCTCGAGCGTTGCCTCGGGGACTGTCTGGGGCAGCTGGTCGACCTCGACCGGTGCGATTGCGCCCGACGTCGGCGAGAGCATCACCGCTGGCGCCTCGGGACCGTGGTCATCGAAATCGTCGAGGGAGTAAGTCCTCGACCAATCCGTTTCGTCCTCGACGACATAGGCGAGAATCGGAACGCGGCCCATCTTGCGCTTCTTGCTGTTCGGCATGTTGATCGTGCCGGGCAGCCGCATGATGCGGTCAATGTTTTGGCAGTTGTCACCGCCGAGGTCGTGCGCCAATTTGGCGTTGATGCGTTCGACCCGAGCAAGATCGGGCGTTGGCTCCTTCAGCTTCCAGAAGGCCTGAAAGCCGCCGCCCGAGAATACGACTACTGTCGCTTTCGGGAGGAACTCGCGGATGCGACTGAGGGCGCTCGCATCGTCGACATCGACATGAAGGTAAAGGCCTAGCGCAATATCATCCTTTTTCGCTTTCTGGTTCCGAACCGAGGGCTTCAGCTCATTGACCGAATAGTAGAGGTTTGCCTCTCCCTGGCGGGCGTCAATCCAGGCGTGGGTGGCGTCACGCTCTGCATTTCCAAACGACCGCGCCAAAACCTTGCCAGCCGCGTCGATCGCGACGAGATGGCGTAAGGCCGCGCCGTCGAACATGTGGTCGAGAAAGTCGACCGCCGGTGTATTATGATTCGGTTCGCTCATTTTTCGCCCCCGCCGCGGGATGCCTCGATGGCCGCGTCGATATCGGAGGCGCGCAGACGAATACGTCCGTTCCCCAAGCGATACGAAGGGATAGTTTTGACCTTGATGGCGCGGCGGAGAATGTGCGGCCTAAGATTGAAGACCGCGCAAGCCTCCGCGATCGTCAACAGGGGCTCGTGCCCGAGCAGAGGCCGGAAAGGCAGGTCGAAATTGAGCTCGAGTTGCGCGGGCGCAACCGACCTTAATAGTTGGTTTTTTGGGACAGACATGATCGGACCTCACGAAGTGGAGGTCAGCTATTGATCGCAACGACGTCCCAAAATCCAGGACGTTTAACTGCTCAGAGTTCGTCCTCTCGTGACGTCCGAGGCATCCCATCTCGAGCAACCTCGACACGAAGCCGCTCGAGCCGATCGAAAATTTCGTTGACGAGCCGAAGATCTCTCGCGCGACCGAAATCATCTCGAGTCGTGACTCGAGTGAGGTATTCGGTCGATTAACCGACGTACTATGGAGTTTGCTCCGTCCTCGCTCCGCTCCAGACTCTCGGGGTGTAATCGGTCAAGGCATGCTCTCGGATCAGTGGCGCAAGCTCAATGGACGCGCCGCTTCCAGCTACAATTCTCTCAAGCACTCGCCTAGCCACCTTGAGCAGAATTTTGTCATCCGATTTGGTAAGTCCCGGATCGCGCCGCGACTTTCCGAGCAACGACGTATTGGCGAGTCCTGGATCGCGCCGCGACTTCCCTAGCAATGCCGCCCTTGCCTGCTTCAACCGCTGCCTATCGCTTCTCTCAGAATGCTTTTCTGCTTTCGGGTTCGCCCGTATTATTCCGAAGAGAACTAAATCAAGTGGCTCAGAAAGATGAACGTCGAGCTCGCCATCGTTCCCGGGCGTCAACCAAACAATGTCGTCAGCACTAATGTTTTCGAGACCGAGGCCGGCATCGTCCTTCATGAAGTCGGGCGCTTCGTCCAGGGACCGCTCGCTCTTGCCCAGGTGGAATTCGAAGGGGTTTCTCTTTCGAGCCATGGTGGCGCTCTCTCCTGCCGCACGAGCGAGGACGATAAACATAGCTTCAGTATTTCCAGGTGACCATGCACGCAGGCGCTCGCGGGACGGAGACGGTGAGCCACCTACGTAAGTTTCCCCCTCTCCTAAGCGGCATCCGGCACCTTTCTTCCAGATGCGGTCAGAGGGCGGACCCCGCAGTACGGCTCGCCCGACGCGCACATATTCGTCGCGGTCGATGTCGAGTGCGCCGAGCCTGGTGCCGTCTGGAAAAGCGCTCCCCATGAGCAGGCCGATGCCGAAATTGGCGTGCGACGTCAGCCACGAGGCCAACGTTGCCTCCGACAATTCTGAATCAGGCTTCTGCCATTCCCGTACGTGACACGCCTTAGGTGCCCGGGGTGATTGGTCGTGGCCAATAGCCGCGGCGACGATACACACCCGCCCAGCAGGCGAAGATGGACGGAGCCCCACCGGGAAAAATTTATCGGCGGTATTTCATCTGAGGGCTGATTCGCCAGCTCACGCAGGTGCGCCATGGTCAGGCGCTTTTGCGAGTAAGCGACGCGAAGCGCTCCCTTTTTCATGATGGATTTGAACCAGGGCTGGTCAAAGCCAATTGGGAATTTGTCTTTCTCAATTAGCCGGCTCAATTAGCCGGCCAACTTCTTCGGCAAGCCGCGCATCAGCCTGCTTACGTGTGAGGCGGCCCCGCCCGCGCTTTATCAATCCGAGAATTTGACGCGCGACCCACTTTTTCTGCGAATCTCTGCTTCTAGCCTCGGCGGAACGCCGGTTTGCCCGAGCGTGAAAAAGCCCGTCGCTATCGTCGAGAATGTGGGCGCTTACGAACCCGTGGCACATCATGACCACGCCCCAGTCCTTCGCGAACTTGGGGGTCAGCTTGCGCCTTTTAATTTGCCGTTCGACCTTGGGAAGGAACTCGCGGCGCAGTTCGAGAAAGTAGTCCCGGCTGTCGATGTCCTTGTCCACGCCACGATAGCGAATGAAGGAAACTGCTGTGTCTCTGAAGTTGCCGCCGCGTAGTGTGCCTGCAAGGGCTCCTTCTCTCGTCTCGACCAGATAATCAGTGAAAACGGCTTTAACTTGGACGAAGGCCTCCTCGATAATCGTCCAGAATTCCTCCTCGCTCTTTGGATCACGAGCAAGGTCGTCATAAAAAGCCATTAAACTCTCCTCGGCGGTCGGTCTTTCGAGGGGACCCCCTCCCTAAATGTACGAGCGTCCGTTGCGTCCGACTTCTAACGCCTTCGCGTGAGGGCTGGCGGCGGGTCGGACGTTCGGACGGTACGGACGCTCGGTCCGAGGGGTATGGAAGGTCGCGCGCGCCAAAAGCAAGCGCGCCTGCGCTCGTGGATCCTAGACAGATAAACGGTAGAGACATCCGAGACCCCTAGCCTCTCGCCCGACACTCGCGGTCCGGCTCATGATCGAGTCTCTGAGCCCTTCTCCAGCCTTGTTCCGACCCTCGGAGCTTTTTCTGAAGCCTGCGACGATTTTGGCAGCTATAGATATGGCCGAGGGAGGTCGGCT
>Ga0206981_10276_pt2 | contig 13216 bp, 14 predicted proteins | sample Alteio_BWMinCont_17_FD_153312 | JGI IMG/M metagenome (GOLD analysis project Ga0206981, IMG submission 153312) | Enriched cells from forest soil in Barre Woods Harvard Forest LTER site, Petersham, Massachusetts, United States -... | ecosystem: Environmental > Terrestrial > Soil > Temperate forest >... | reverse complement strand
GCAATCAAATCCTCCAACCCAGCGAGCCAGCTTATAGCAGACAGTACTTCACTGTGCGCTGTCAGCTGTTTACTGTTTGCTGTCAGCTGCTTCACCGATCCACTTCTCCCAGCACAATATCCACGCTTCCAAAAATCAACACCACATCCGCCACGTTATGCCCCAGGCACATATCTTCCAATACCGTCAGATTGATCAAACTCGGCGGCCGAACCCGGTAGCGATACGGATTAGTACCCCCATCGCTGATCAGGTAAAACCCCAGTTCGCCCTTGGGCGCTTCGATCCGCCCGTACGCTTCGCACGGCTTGGGCCGGAAGCCGCGAATCTTCGCCTTCGGATCCATCACCGGCCCGCCTGGAATCTCCTTCAGCGCCTGCTCCAGGATCCCGATCGACTCATGAATCTCCAGCACCCTGACCATATAGCGGTCGAAAATATCCCCATGGTCGCCCAGCGGCACGCGGAATTTAAACCGGTCATAGATGCCGTAGTGGTCCACCTTGCGAATGTCGTAGTTCACGCCTGACCCGCGCAGCATCGGACCCGTCACGCCCGCATTGACCGCCAGTTCCGGCCTCAACACGCCTACCCCCTGGGTGCGCGCCATCAGAATCTCGTTCCCGCTCAGCAGGTTTTCAAACTCATGCGCAAACTGCGGCAAGCCCGCCACCACCTTGCGCGTCGCGTCCAGCCACTCCGCCGACGGGTTCACCCGGCATCCCCCAAAGCGCATGTAGTTGCACATCATGCGCGACCCCGTCAGCCCCTCAAACAGGTCGAGAATCTTTTCGCGTTCGCGGAAGGCATACATCAGCGGTGTTCCGCTCGCCCCCATCTCCTGGATCAGGAAGCCGATCGCCGACGCGTGATTCTGCACCCGTGTCAACTCCGCCAGGATCACGCGGATGTACTCGGCACGCTCCGGCACCGCCTGCCCCACCAGCTTTTCCACGGCCAGCGCATACGCCCAGTTGTTGGTGAGCGAACAGATATAGTCCAACCGGTCCGTATACGGCATCGACGCCAGGTAACTGGCCTTTTCCGCGATCTTTTCGTGGTTCCGATGCAGGTATCCAAACACCGGCTTCAGCCGGACCACCCGTTCCCCGTCCAGCGCCAGGTCCATGCGAAACACGCCATGCGTCGAGGGATGGTGCGGTCCCATGGCCACTTCAAGCAGCTCACCCTCGCCATCGGGTTCAATCACCGGCGGGCGATTCCAGCCTTCCCGTTTTGTATCGATTGCGGAACCGCTCATACCGCGGAGCCCGTTCCTTCCCGGCTGGCGACCGCAGCCCCTTCGTGTGCGGCCCGGTGTGCCTTTGCCCGCGCCAGCACCTCGTCGTGCGGGGTGGGCTCATAGTCGAAATCGTCCGGATCCACATAGTCGCGCCGCATGGGGTGGTCCTTGAATCCGTCCCACATCAGCAGCCGCCGCAGGTCTGGGTGCCCCGTAAAAACGACCCCGTACAGATCAAAAACCTCGCGCTCCTGAAACTCCGCCGAACGCCATATCGGCGTGAACGACGGCAATTCGACTTGATCGGTCCGGTTCACGGTGCGCATACGCAACACCACCGGTCCGTGTTTCCTGGCCGAGGAAAACAGGTGATACACCACCTCCAGATAACCCGGCTCCACGTGCTTGCGGGTCTCCTCGATGGTTTCGTCCGCCATCTGCTCCACCCCATCCACGGTCTTCGGAACCTTGCGTGTCACTTTAACTTTCTCGGCTATCTCCTTGTCCGGCCAATCCACCCCGGTCACGTTGGAGAGAAAATCCAGCGCCAGGTCCGGGTCGTCGCGCAGAAACCTGGCCACCTCAATCGCACGGCCAGGCGTCAGCCGCAACGAGTGCTGCCCCGAGGGACTGGGGTTGGGCACAATCTCCACTCCCGCGCCCGCCACAGCCGCCTCAATCGCCGCCTTGATTTCCTCAACCGTTTTCAATCCTTAGCCCCTTCGTCCCTCGTCCCTAAGTCCCCGTCTTTCACCGAATCACCACCGGCACCGGCCAAACTCCCGGGTTCGACGGCGGCTCCAGATCATGCTCCCCCTGTTCGGGCACCGGGAACTCGCCTTGCGCTTCGGCATCCAGGTGACACGGCCGTCCCTCGCCGGTCAAATGCTGACCATCGATCTTCTTCTGCAACGTCATGAATGCCTGCAGCAGAGCTTCGGGCCGCGGAGGGCAACCCGGAATATGCACGTCAACCGGAATGTACCGGTCGATCCCCTTCAGCACGTTATATCCCTGCTTGAACGGCCCTCCGGAAATCGCGCACGCGCCCATGGCAATTACGTATTTGGGCTCTGCCATCTGGTTGTAGAGCCGAACCACCTGCGGAGCCATCTTCTTGGTCACCGTGCCAGAAATGATCATCAGGTCCGCCTGCCGCGGCGACGGACGAAACACCTCCGCCCCGAACCGCGCCAGATCGTACCGGGCCATGGTCGTGGCGATCATCTCAATCGCGCAGCAAGCCAGCCCAAACTGCATGGGCCACACCGAGCTTCGCCGCCCCCAGTTGTAGAGCTCCTCAATGGTCGTAACGAAGACGCCCTGCTTCCCCAGTTCGATCTTCAATCCCTCTTCAACAGCCATTGGTCGCTACGCTCCAGTTGTCAGCCAACAAGCCGACAGCTAACAGTTTTCCGTTCCCATTCACATTGGCAGACCAAGCAACTGACCCCTGATCCCTGTCGTCACACCCACGTCAACACGCCCTTGGCCCACGCCCACGCCAAACCCTCAACCAGCAGCAGCACGAACACGAGCATCGATACACAAGCCGCCACCCCCAGCCCCGTAAACGCGACCGCGAACGGCAACAGGAACACCGCCTCCACATCGAAGATGAGAAAGATAATCGCGTACAGATAATAAGCGGATCGAAACTGCATCCATGCGTCGCCCCTCGACTCAAGGCCACACTCGTAGATCGCGTTCTTCACCGCGTTGGGCTTGGCCGGGGAATACACCTTTCCCCACACCCACGCGAGCCCCAGTGGGGTCAAACCAAACGCCAGCGCCGCAAAGAACAAAACCGCCAATGAAAAATAAGGATTTGAAGCCATCTCTTAAATGAAATCCTTCTGAATCACCGTACCAGTTTGGCCCACCGTTTGGCTAAGAGGATGTGAGGTATCTCACACCTCTCAGGCTCAATTTGTCCCCATTCATCCCACTCTATGAACCGCCCGCTGCAAATTGCCGCCGATGTCCGGGCTCGCCAGCCTCGGCGCGTCCTCCGCGTGCCGTCAGCAGCAGGCAACGTCCCAGTTCGCAAAGTGCAACCAGCGACTCCAATCCATCGATCCGTCGACCCCCGGTAAATCGCTGGCGCCGGCCATCCCTTGCAGAGCTGCCGTTGCAATGACGTACACTTCTTCCTGCCGTTGCACGAAACTGGAACTGTGCCCGCAACCTAGCACTTTCATTCCCGGAAGGGCTAAACGATGCCACTCGGAAAGAATCTTGCGGACTTCCTTATTAAGTGATGCGGGCTGCGGCACCTGCATGGAACCAGGATCAGCTGGGCTTTGAGGAATGTCTTGCTCGAAATCGATCTTCAGCACCTCAGAGACACTCATCCTTGTCAGCACTGCGGCGACCGCAAGCAAATGTACAGTTACGTGCAGGAATCCCAAATCAAGCAGGAGCCAATCGACTATCTCGAATTTGGCGTCTATCAGGGGGACTCGATCCGCTATTGGGTGAGCCTGAGCACAAACAGAGACAGCCGTTTTTTCGGCTTCGATTCCTTTGAGGGCTTACCTCAACAATGGGGCAGCATGGAAAAGGGTGCCTTCGATCTCGGCGGAGACATACCTCAGATAAATGATGAGCGACTCAAATTCATCAAGGGCTGGTTTAGCGAGACCATTCCGCCTTTTGCCCGCGAATTCTCTGTGAAGAACCGCCTGGTCTTGCACCTCGATGCGGATCTTTACGGGTCCACCATGCTTGCGTTGGTTCATTTCGGTCCTTCCCTGCCGAAAGGAACCCTTCTCTTCTTTGACGAATTCTTCGCTCGCGAACATGAGTTCAGGGCTTTGATGGACTGGCAATCCATGTATGGAAGGGACTTTCGGGTCATCGCGGAAACAGGAGACTACGCCCAAATCTGCGCGGAGTTGTTGTAATCCTTCAAGATAACCTGCGAAATGACCATCTCCGCACGAGTTTCCTGGGTCACAAGCCGACCTGGTTTCTCCTATCCGCGCCTCCGTGTGAGGAAGTTTTGGAACCGTTCGTGTTGGGCGCCTCCACCCTTCGATGGAGACAGCCCCAACCCCCATCCTGATACCGTTCTAGTGTCTCTGCGTCCGGCCTTTTGCACCGTCACGCCGCCGGGGACCGACGTTCCCCGGGGGAGTCCTCAAGTTCGATGTCCAAGATTGCATCCATCACCGCGTCGCGCCCCTGGCTCCTGGCCCTGGTTCTGGCCTTTCAGTGCCTTGCTGTCACCTTTGCTGCATGGGCAGCCACAGATCCTCCAACTGGATCATCCGCCCCCACTTCGACAGACACCCCCAACGCCGGCGCCGCTTACACCGCCGCTATCAAGGTCACCGGACCCACCACCCCCTTTCACGACTCCGTGGCCGGCCGCTACAACTACGCCTTTGGCAAGGAATCGCCCTTCCTGCCCTCGAACTCAACTACATCCAACGGCCAGTTCGTCAGCGCCAAAAGCTTCTACACCGCCCAATACTGCGGACACTGCCACCAGGAGGCCTATCACCAGTGGCGCCAGTCCGTTCACTCCAACAGCTTCCGGGCCCCCTGGTATCTCAAAAACGTCAACATGCTGATCGATGAGAAGGGCGTGCAGTTCTCCCGCCACTGCGAGGGCTGCCACAATCCCGTCGCCCTGCTCTCCGGCGACCTGTCCCAGGGCATGCCGAAGAAGCGACCCTTCGAAGACGAAGGCGTCACCTGCAGCACCTGCCACTCCATCCAATCGACCGACGCCACCGGAACCGGCAGCTATGTCATGGGAACACCCGCCGTGCTTGTCGACGACAAGGGAGCGCCCATCACCGGCCCCGTCTCCGACGCCGAAATCCTGGCCCACCTCGATCGCCACTCCAAGGCCGTAATGCGTCCCCTTTACCAAACCGCCGAGTTCTGCGCGGCCTGTCATAAAGCGGCCATTCCCGCCTCTCTCGACAATTACAAGTGGCTTCGCGCCATCTCTCTCTATGACGAGTGGCAGGCTGCCAGTTTCACCAAGCAGTCCCCCCTGCCCTTTTATCGCAAGGATTCGGTTTCCACCTGCCAGACCTGCCACATGCCGCGCGAGCCCCTCGCCGCGGGAGCCGACGACCCCGGCGCCAAAGACGGCAAGCTCGTTTCCCATCGTTGGCTCGGCGCCCACACCCTCATTCCCCAGTACTACAAATTCGACGAGCAGGCTGAAAAGGTCGCTGCCTTCCTCAAAAACGGCGCTCAGAACACCGGCGTCTTCAACGTCGACATCTTCGCTCTCGAAAAGGAAAGCGCTGCCGCCACCTCCGCTGACCAGGTCCTCGTCGCTCCCCTGGGCCTCACCCGCTTCGCCGTCACCCCCGGCGAAACCCTTATCGCCGACGTGGTCATCCAGAACAAGGGAATCGGCCATTCCTTCGTTCCTGAGCAGCGCGATTTCTACGAGTCCTGGGTCAACTTCGTCGTCAAGGATTCCGCCGGCAAAATCATTTCCGAAAGCGGCTTCCTCCAGCCCGACGGCAATCTTGACCCATCAGCCCATTCCTTCACCAACCGCCTCGTCAATGACAAGGGCGAGTTGAACGACTTGCATCAGATCTGGCACAACCGCGTCCTGGCGTACAACAACACCATCCAGTCCGGCCGCTCGCAGCTGGTGCGCTACCGCTTCCGCCTGCCCAAGACCATCACCGGCCAGTTTTCAGTGACGGCGACAGTCAAGTACCGTCGTTTCAACCAGCACTTCATCGACTACGCGATGAACCAGAAGCACTATCCCCAGCCGGTCATCGACATGGCGTCTGAAACCCGGACCCTCAACATCGGCGACAACGCGCCCGTTCCGCCTGATCCCGGCGAAAACCCCGAATGGATGCGCTGGAACAACTACGGCATTGCCCTGCTTGACGCGCAGCAGTACCAGGCCTCCGTACACGCCTTCGAACGCGTCGCCGCCCTGCGCCCGGACTACGCGGACGCCTTCACCAACATGGGGATTGTCGAGATCTCCTGGGAACGCTACGATGACGCCAAGCCCAACCTGGCCAAGGCACTGACGCTGCTGCCCGGCGACCCGCGCGCCCTCTACTATCGCGCCGTGGTCGAACGCAATGCCGGCCAGGTCAAGGAAGCGATCGCCGATTTCCAGTCGGTGCTGGCCAAGTATCCCCGCGCCAAGGATGCCTTGCGCGAACTCGGCTTTTCCTATTACCAGCAACACGATTACGCCGCCGCGCGCGCTGCCTACGAGAAGCTGCAAGTCGTCGACCCCGACGACCTGGCCGCGCACTATCAACTCGCCATCCTCTACCGCCGGCTGGGAGAAAAACAGAAGGCCGCCATCGAATCCGCCAAATTCGCCGACCAGAAGGACGACCCCACAGCCTCAACCTATGCGCTTGAGTTCCTCGGCAAACACCCTGAAGTCGCCGCGGAAAGCGTCGTCTGGCACACCCACGACCTGACCGGCGACCCCATCAAGCGCCCCACGGAAATCCAATACAAGTACATCCCCGGCGCCGGCCGCTGACGTCTTGTCTCTAAAATTCGTCCCACGATTTCGCCGCCATCCTGCACGCACACAGATATCGCGGCCTCATGCATGTTCCGTCAATTTTTATTTCACGGTTGAGAATTTACGAATGGGACAATATGGACACACTCATCCCGCCCCCCGCCTTTGTGCTACCCTCCATTCTGGTGGCCGCTGATTTTGTCCCTATCTTTCAGGAAGCGTATCGGGCGTTGCGCCCGCGAGCGCCGATGCCGCCCTTTACCGTGCGTTTCCGCCGGTTTACGTCGCTCAACACCACCATCCGCCTCCGCGAAGGTCAGATTTTTGTCAGTTTGTCTGATCTGCTCGAAGGCGCCCCACAGTCGGTGATTCGCGCCATCGCTCACATTCTGGTCGCCAAGCTCTACAGGAAACCCGTCGACCCTACGCAAAATGTCCGCTACAAGCGCTTCGCTTCCAGCGCCGCAGTTACGCGGCAGACGGAACTGATTCGCGGCTCCCGCGGCAGCAAGCGGTACTTCGGGCCTGAAGGCCGCTTCTACCATCTTGAAGAAGTGTTTGATTCGCTCAACATGCGCTTCTTCGGCGGACTGATGGGCCGGCCGGAGTTAACGTGGAGCGAACACATGGCCCGGCGATCCCTCGGCCACTACGACGCCGCGCACAATACGATCGTGGTAAGCCGGGTCTTCGACCGCCCATCCAGTCCGCGGTATGCGATCGAATACCTCCTCTATCACGAGATGCTCCACCTGAAACACCCCGTGCGGATGCGGGGCCTGCGCCGATGTGTCCACTCCCTGGAGTTCAAGGCCGAGGAGGAGCAGTTCCCCCAGATTAAAGAGGCCCTCGCCTTCATCAAGCGGCTGTGACGGCTCTCGTTTCAGCGACGGGATCATTTTTTTCCAGTTGCAGCAGGAGCCCCATTCAGGAGATCGGTGAACCATGGCATCGACGAAGCCAAAGCAGCGCTGTTCGTGGGCTGGGAACGATCCCCTCTACACCGCCTACCACGACCAGGAATGGGGTGTGCCCGAATACGACAGCCGCAGGCTCTGGGAGACCCTCATGCTGGAGGGATTCCAGGCGGGCCTCGCCTGGATCATCATTCTTCGTAAGCGGGATGCCTTTCGCAAAGCCTTCGAGAACTTCGATCCTCGCAAGGTGGCCCATTTCACAGAGGACGATATCGCCCGCCTGCTTCAGGATCCCGGAATCGTCCGCTCCCGCGCCAAGATTGAGGCCACCATCAACGGGGCGCGAATTTACCTCGCCATGGAGGCTGCCGGTGAGGACTTCTCGTCCCACGCGTGGAAATTTGTCGGCGGCAAGCCAATCCAGAACACTGGTCCGCTCCCATCCAGTTCCCCCTTGGCCGAGCAAATTTCCAAAGACCTGAAGAAGCGTGGGTTCAAATTTGTCGGCCCGGTCATCGTGTACGCCTGGATGCAGGCAGTCGGCCTCGTCAACGATCACGCCCCCGGCTGCTTCCGCCGCAAAGCCGTGCAACAGTTAGCCAAAGGGTCAGTTTCTCGCTGACAAGCTGTGAACACGCGGGAATTAAAGCGGTCGAGAATCAGGATATGAGAGTTTTCGCATACGTCCATTTCAGTACGCTTAGGCGTCCTCAATCAGGTGCCTGCTCGGAAGCATGCGTTGATGCAGAACTCGGCTGATGAAGACGCCGACCTCGTCTATTCTGTAAAAGACAACGTGTTTCTCGTAGTCGATGCGCCGGTATCCGGGCCGAATCTGATTGCATGGTCGCCCCATCTCAGAATTCTCAACCAGCCGCTTGAAGCATTGGTCAAGACCATCGAGATAGCGGTTAGCTTGCTCCATGCCCCAGGTATCCACGGTGTAGTCGGCAATTTCGAAAAGATCGAGTCGCGCCACCTGAGACAGCCGATATTCGGCCAACGGCTTACACTTACACCCTTCCCGTTACCAGGGCTCGCCTGCGAATCCGCTCCCGAGCCTCCCCAATCACGTTTCCTTCGGCAATCCCGCTCTCCTCACCCGCAAGAGCGGCGGCCCGGAGTGCATCCAGTTTGATCAGATCTTCCTGCTCGCCCCGCTCCAGCGCGCGCAGACCAGCACGAAGCACCTCGCTGGCATTGGCGTATTGACCGCTTCGGATCTTGGCGTCGACAAAGCTATCCATCTGTGGAGTTAGATTGATGTTGCGAGTCGGCATGGCTACCTCGGCTATCCGTCAGGATAAAGCGATTGGCAATAATTGGCAAGGCAGGCAGACAACGGTTGATTGAGTCCTATCGCACCAATTCGACCTTAGAGAACGGGATGAGTGCAATGATAGAGATGCTGTCACTGCTGTCGGGAATGATGTCAGGCTCGGTGGTCTTGACGACTCTGACCGTTCCTTAAGCCGGTTTCTCCACCGCCAACGCTGTTTCATCCCGCAAGGCAGAGCGCCTCGTAGCCAACCACGCGATGAGCACTGCGCCCACCAAAACTGATCCGGCGCTGGCCAGTTGGGCATTCGACAACCCCCATATCACCTTGGGGTTGCGCCGGATAAATTCAACCATGAATCGAGCTATTCCGCTCAAAATCAGGTATTCGCCCAGGATACTGCCGGCAGGCCGCGGTTTCCCGCCCCGCATCCACAACCAAGCGCCGATCAGCAGCCCGGCTCCCAGTTCATAAAGCGGAGTGGGATGCACCCGTACAAGCGTGGGTTCGATTCCGTTTGGAAAGCTCATGCCCCAGGGAAGATTCGTAGGCAGCCCGTAGCAGCCATCGCCGGAAAGAAAGCAGCCGATGCGCCCGATTCCGTAACCGATCGCGGCCGCGGGAGCCGCCAGGTCCAGCGTCCGCAGCGCGCCGATGCGCGCCCGCCAGCCCTGAATGACCAGCGCCGAGATCCCGAAAACCAGCCCGCCGAACCACGCGAAGCCTGCCGTATCCCACAGCACTCGCCAGCCTGCTTCGCGAAACTCCGATGGCGTATCCAACACGTGCCACAGCTTGGCGCCGGCGATGCCGGCCACCACTGTAACCGCCACAATCCCGATCGCATCCGCGGAGATGTTCGCGCGGCGGAAGCCGCGATCCATCACAAAGCCGGCCGCTACCGCAGCCAGCCATAGCATCAGCCCAAACGTGGGCACGTTCACGGCACCAAGGTGAATAAACGGAAGCATCTCTCTCTAAGTATAGACGTGCCGCGAGTGGGAGAAGACACGCCGCGCCCGCCTTCAGAACGCGATTTTCACAGACTTCGCTTGCCCGACCGCCGGGCTTTCAGGCGATACTGTCCCCATGTCCACCATTACCTATAAGGGACTTGAGGTTCTCTACACTCGCCAGCAAATTGCCGAGCGGGTCGCCGAAATGGGCGCCGAGATCACCCGTGACCTCAACGGCGAAAAGCTCGTAATGGTCGGCGTCCTCAAAGGCGCCGCGCCCTTTCTGGCCGACCTCGCAAGGAACGTCCAGGTGGACGCGACCTTTGATTTCGTCGCCGTCTCCAGTTACGGCAAAGGCCAGCGCTCCTCCGGTGCGGTCAAGCTCATCAAGGACCTGGACGAGCCCATCGAAGGAAAGAATGTCCTCATCGTCGAAGACATTCTCGACACCGGCCTTACCCTCTCCTACCTGCGCAAGATTCTGCTCCAGCACCACCCCCGCACCTTGCGCATCGCCGCCTTGCTCGACAAGCCCTCGCGCCGCATTGAGAAAATCGATGCGGACTACGTGGGCTTTTCCATCCCCAACCTGTTTGTCATCGGCTATGGAATGGACTACGCCGAGCGCTACCGCAATTTACCCGACATCTGCCTGATGACCCCCGACCACCCGGAGTGATCTTCGAAAGGACGTGCCATGAGCGACGAGCGAGAATTGCTGGAAGGTGCCTATCGGGACTTCAATGCGCGCCGCATGGATGCCGTCCTCGAGCGGCTGCACCCCCGCGTCATCTGGTCGAACGGAATGGAAGGCGGCTTCGTCTATGGCCGTGAAGCGGTGCGCGATTACTGGACCCGTCAGTGGAGCATCCTCGATCCGCGAGTCGAGCCGGTGAATATCACGCCCGACGATAAAGGCGGATTTGTGGTTGAGGTGCACCAGGTAGTCCGCGATCTCGAAGGTAACCTGATCGTAGATACAATAGTTCATCACGCATATGAAATTCGTGACGGCCTGATCGAGCGAATGGACATCGAATCATGATGTGACGGGCCGCCGCGACAGATTCCGGGCCGCCCGGGAACTCGATTCTGGAACCTTCGCTTGGTTTGTGTCTCGCGAGGGTCTATACTCGTTTCCCGGATATCACAAGGAAAGCCGCCATCGGAGAGCGGCGTCCGCACGACAAAAGGAGCATGACCATGGCCGCGATTTCGCCCATGCAGGAAGATATTGAGTTTGATCACGGATGTTTTGATTCCGCCGGATTTGCAGCACAAACCCTGGCCAGCTGGCACGACCTGGCCGCCGTCATCGACCACACCCTATTGAAACCCGACGCCACCCATGACCAGGTGGAGAGCCTCTGCGACGAGGCCATCCGCTACCGCTTTGCCTGCGCCATGGTGAACCCGGTGTGGGTTCCCACGGCAGTCTCAGTGCTGTCGGGCACCGGCATTCCCGTGGGTGTGGTCATCGGCTTTCCGCTTGGCGCGTCGCTTGTCTCCACGCTTCGGCACGAAGCCGCCGCGCTGACTCGCCTGGGGGCTCGCGAGCTCGACATGGTGATCCCCATCGGCCAGCTCAAAAGCGGCAACCACCAGGCCGTGGAGCACGCCATTCACGCCACCGCGTCGGTCGCCCATCACCATGGCGCTTTGCTCAAGGTCATTCTCGAGACCTGCCTGCTCACGATGGAAGAAAAGCTGCGCGCCGCCGAGATTGCCATCCAGGCGGGCGCGGACTTCCTGAAGACCTCCACCGGCTTTGCCTCCGGCGGCGCTACGGCTGCCGACGTGGCCCTGCTGCGCGGTGTTGCCGGCGGGCGTTGCGGCGTAAAGGCCTCAGGGGGCATCCGAACCCTGGCCGACGTGCGCACCATGCTCGAAGCGGGCGCCAACCGCATCGGCGCCTCGGCGGGCGTAGCCATCGTCCGGGAGCTGGGTGCGGAATGAAACGCAGCTTCTAGCCTCTCGCTGTCGACGTGCCTCAGCGCGCCGCTGCCGATGCTGCGCGTGTCTCCGTGTCGTTTCCGACGCCAGAAGAAAGTACTGCCCGGTTCCAGGCTGGAAGCTAACAGCCGGTCCTCCCCATCAGCTATCATTCCCTTCGACACCCATGGCCGACAGTTCCCCACCCTCGCCAGCAGAACCGGAGTACGAAGGCGACTACCGCCCCGCCGAGGGCGCCAACCCCCTTGCCCATCTCGACCCCGTCAATGTCCGCATAGAGACCGCCGACCTCACCTACCTGGCCCAAATGGCGGACGCGCTCAACACCACCCTCGATCTGCAAACCCTCCTCAATCGCACCTCCGAGCTGGTTCGCGCCATCATCAACTACCGCATCTTCGCCATCCTGCTCCTCAACGACCGTACCCAGGATCTGCGCATGCGATTCCAGATCGGCCACTCCGCCGAGGTGGAGCGGATGCGCTTTCCCCTCGGCAAGGGCGTCGTCGGACAGGTCGCGCAGTCGCGCCAGCCGATGCTGCTCAACGACGTAACCCAGACTCCGGCCTACATCGCCGCCAATCCCAGCGTGCGCTCCGAGCTGGCTGTCCCCCTGATCGCCAAGAACCGCCTGATCGGCGTCATGGATCTGGAAAGCGAGCAGGTCGGTTATTTCCGCCCCGAGCACCTCCATCTGCTCACTCTCACCGCATCCCGCATCGCGCAGGCCATTGAAAATGCCCGCCTCTATGCGCGCGTCTCCCGCCAGGCGCAGACTCTGACCGTGCTGAACGAGATCTCCATGGAACTCACCTCCATCCTCGATCTCGATCCCCTGCTCGAACGCGTCGGGCAGCTCCTGCGCCGCCTCATCGACTACCAGATGTTCACCATCATGCTGCTCGATCCTAAAGGCGAGATACTCATCACGCGCTATGCGTGGCGGTTCGGCTACAGCCACGCACCGCTCCGGCGCATCCCCATTACCAGCGGACTGGTGGGCGCCTCGGTACGCGAGTGGCGGGTGATCAACGTACCCGACGTGCGCAAGGACCAGCGTTACCTGGAGATGAATCCCGAGACGCGCTCAGAGTTGATCGTTCCTCTTTTCTACAAGGGGCGCATCATCGGCGTGCTCGACCTGGAACACACCCGCACCGGCTTCTTCAACGAAGAACACGAGCGCATGTTAACCACCATGGCTGCGCAGGTGGCTATCTCCATTGAGAACGCACGGCTCTATCAGGCTGTGCACCGCCAGGAGCAGCAACTGGAACGCGATATTGCCATGGCGCGCGAAGTGCAACTGCGCCTGCTGCCGTCCACCGCGCCTGAACACCCTCATGCCGACATGGCGGTTCGCTTTCTGCCTGCGCGCAC
>Ga0206981_10310_pt1 | contig 13238 bp, 11 predicted proteins | sample Alteio_BWMinCont_17_FD_153312 | JGI IMG/M metagenome (GOLD analysis project Ga0206981, IMG submission 153312) | Enriched cells from forest soil in Barre Woods Harvard Forest LTER site, Petersham, Massachusetts, United States -... | ecosystem: Environmental > Terrestrial > Soil > Temperate forest >... | reverse complement strand
CATAGATATTCGCTCCTTGAGGCTCTCCGGTTACGCCCCAGGTCGCGGTAATCCCTTTTCGCAGCATATAGGGAACCCAATACCAATCTACCTCAGGTATGCCGCCCGTCCGAATATTATTTGCCGTGTAAGAACTCAGCTCGGCACCAACGGCGCCATTAACAAAAGTGAAGGCGTTTGTGACTTCTCCGTACCAACCCCAAACCCACAGTGCATTTGGAGCTGAACCATCTTGAAACATGTGGCCTGTTACGGATTGATTGTTTAGAACAACAGAGAATCCCGCGGCAGTGGCAAGGAGCGAGGCATTTTCCATGGTGGCGTCAGTGCTACTCAAAGTTCCTCCCCAGTCAAAATAGCCTATTCCGTCGGTTTTCTTTAGCGTCGATTCTGCCGAGACCGCCTTATCAACTAAGCCGGCAGCAATGGTGGCGCTGGGACCATCGAGGCGCGACACTAGATACATTTTCCATCCCTGAGGATTTACAAAGTCTTTGATGTGCGGAACGACTTCTGTAGCCGCTGTTATAACGCTGAGATCATTGTAAGGGTTTGAGAGAAAGGTCTTTGTATATTGGGAATACATGCCCGCGAGAATTGAATCGACGCAAACGTGCCATGTCTTGGTTGTATCGGCAGGTAAGTAATCGTTGATTTGGTAAGGCAAGCCATAGGTTGGTACAATATAGTTAATTTGATTATTGAGACCATTTGCCTCGAGATAATTCTGAACCGGTTGCTGTATGAGCGCCAGATAGTCTGCATAATTTATAGCATCATAAGTGGGAGCATACACTAGTTTAGTTTGAGGAACGTTTAGGTGAACTATGTTGCGAGCCGGAATGCCTCTCATTGTGGCGTAGTGTTGCCCTACGAAAATACTAGCGCCAACACCGGCAGTGTCGGATTCAGCTGGCCAAGCGTCATTGATAAGGACAAGGACCGTAGGAGCATCGGGATTAGGAACTGGTGATACTGAGGGAGTGGGCGTTGCCGTCGGTATTGCTGTTGCGGTTGCCGTCGCGGTTGTCGTGGCCGTTGGCTTTGGAGTTGGAGTCGAAATCGAAGGGGTTGGGGACGGAGTTACCCCGGACGGAGGATTTTGAGTAGGCTGCGTGGGAGTGGACCCAGACGAAGCTTGAGAGTTTTGCCCTAGTTGGTTTAAAGGAAGCGCAATTTGCCTCGTGCAGGAAACAGAAATTCCTAAGGTCAAAACTAGAATTACTAATTGCCTATTAGGCATTTCCGCGACTCCCCCTACTCCATGCATCTATCTATATGAAAGGATATTGCAAAAGACATGCTGTTGGGATCTGAGTTCTTTACTTAGTTTACGACTTGCTCACAGACAAAATGTTAGACAGTTGTCAAAAGAATTGACGAATTACTGTATACTAACTCATATGGATTACTGGCCCGTCAAGAGCTCTGCTTCCTCATCGTTATTTTTTCATTTTCCTCTTCTCTATTCGTTTCAAATTAACTGTACTAATCGGCTCTGGATTAATAGGCGTGGTCATTGCGCGCAGAGTAAGTTCAGGAAAACACATTCTCCTTGCAGACTTAAAAAAAAGAGAACGCTGATGCTGCGGCTACAGTTCTGAGTAATGCAGGGTTTGATGTCACAACCGCAGTCGTCGATGTCTCCTCTCGTAAAGATGTTGAAGGTCTTGCGCAAAAAGCTACAAGCCTTGGCGATGTGACGGGAATTATTCACGCAGCTGGAGTTTCGCCTTCGCAGGCACCGATAGAAGCAATTTGAAAGTAGATACTTACGGCACAGCACTTGTGCTTGAAGTGTTTGGAAATATTATTGCACGCGGAGGTTCCGGCGTTGTGATTGCGTCCCAATCAGGGCATCGCTTGGCCGCTCTTACCGAAGAACAAAATAAACTTCTTGCCACTACGCCAGTGGACCAACTTCTTTCACTTCCCATTTTTCAGCCGCAGAGCCGGTACCTCAGATGAAGTTGCCAATGTCGCGGCTCTTCTCATGGGATCAGAAGGTGCGTTTATAACCGGAAGTGATGTTCTTATGGACGGTGGAGTTACTGCCTCATATTTCTTTGGGGAGGTGGCTCCGGCACCAAATTGATTACTATTTTGCGTCTACTTTTCTCAAGAGAAAGTATGCAGTAATAGCTCCAAGAAATTGTGCGGCAATAAACGCCGTTATGCCCGCTGGAGCAATCCCGCAAAAACTATTTGTGAGTGACCTTGCTATTGTCACGGCTGGGTTTGCAAAGGATGTTGACGAAGTGAACCAATACGCTGACATGATATAGGCCGCGACAGCAACGGGAGTTTTCTCAACCTGCTTTTTTCCACTTAGTGCAATAACAGTAATCAATCCAAACGTTGCGACAAACTCAGAAAAGGCTAAGTTAATCCCCTCGCGATGTTTCTCGGCAACCTGAACAATCGGGAGACTAAACATGAGATGAGTTGCCACAACTCCAACCCCAGCTCCCGATATTTGCATTATCCAAAAAATGATGAGGTCGTTGCGTTTTAGCCTTCCCCAAAAGAACTCTACGAGGCTGACCACGGGGTTGAAATGCGCGCCGGAAATTGGACCTAGGCATTGGATGAGGACAAACAACCCCGCCCCTGTGGCTAACGAGTTTGCAAGTAAAGCTATAGCCTCATTTCCACTTGAAAGGCTCTGCCCCATAATGCCCGAGCCGACTACGATTGCTAAAAGGAAGGCTGTTCCTAAGAACTCTGAAACGTAACGCTTCATTAGATTTCACTTTTCAATAGAAGCAGTTTCTCTTTTATCTTATCTCGAACATCTCGAAAACGTTTCAACTGTTCTTCGTCTGATCCCGATCCTGTTGGATCAGGGAATGGCCAGTTTAGTTTCTTAGCCTTACCCAAGAACACAGGACAAACTTCTTCTGCACAAAGAGTAATGACTGTATCTACAGAGACAGGGTCAATAAACTCAACGGCTTTTGAAGTTTGACCTGAAATATCAATTCCAATCTCAGCCATAGCTTGCACAGCGAGAGGATTCACTTTAGTCGCTTTTGATCCAGCACTTTGTATTTTCACGTTGGTGCCAAGCAACTTCTTAGCTAGTCCCTCAGCCATCTGACTTCGGGCAGAGTTCGCGACGCACATAAAAAGGATTTTCATTTAACAACAGCCTGACTTTGATTCACAAGCGTCGATCTCACCCTTTTTGGTCTTTTTTATCTGATGTGGTGGCTCGGCACCTAAAACGGGGAGTAGCTTATGTACAAAGAAAACTTCCCAGGAGTTCCCATCGGGGTCTTGAAACCAAAACTTGTCTTGGAGAGCAAAACAACAATCTGTCGCTTCTTCTGTCAGTGTTTTGATTTTATGTTTTGTGATTTTCTTATGCCATTTTGCGATTTCTTTAACGCTCATGACTTCAATGCCTAAATGATTCACTCGACTTGCAATTCGGCCATCGACAACTTCGTGCATTGAAAAATTTAAGGAGGGTTCTTTCAGGTCAAACTTTGCATAGGTCTCGGACTTCTTCTGGGGGTTGACTCCAAAGACTTTGCTGTAAAACCCTACTGATTTCTTTATACTTCTGACGTTAATAGAAAAATGGGCTCTCATGAGCAACCTCCGTTTGTTTCAAAACATTCTAAAATTGGACATTCGGTAAGAGTTTGAGTTCCGTCCTCACAACACTCTCGAATCTGTTTAAGAGATTTTTTCATTTGTTGGAGGTCTTTTATCTTTTGCTCTACTTCAACGATCTTCTCATCGGCCTTCTTCATGACTTGGCCACAAGTAGCCTTTTTATCCACTTTGAGTTTTAAGAGTTCCTTCACCTCACGAAGTGTAAAGCCAAGCTCTTGAGCTCTCTTTATAAATAGGATTCGGGAGACATAGTCTTCTGGATAACTTCTGAAACCACTTGAGGGCTTTTGTGGTTTCGGAAGAATGCCTTCCTTCTCGTAAAACTTCACCGTCTCAACAGTTACGTCTGATCTCTTTGCCAACAATCCTATTGTCATGTCTTTTTCGCTCTTCATAAATACAGGATACACACGGTAGTATACTACCGAGTCAAAGGAAAAAACTGACCCCGTTCCAAAATTGGTTCCACAGCGTTTGGGAAAAAATCGATCAATCAATTAAATTAAGTACTTACGTCTACTTGTGGCGGAGAGGGTGAGATTCGAACTCACGGACCCCGTGAGGGGTCGCCAGTTTTCAAGACTGGTGCGATCAACCGCTCTGCCACCTCTCCAGCTTATGTGAAAGTGGAAATTTATTGGCTACGGCTCCTAAGGTCAAGCTGAAAGGTTATGGCGTTTTTGGGATTTTCTCAAATCCGCAGTAGGGGTGAAGGATCTTAGGAATAAACACGCTTCCATCGGACTGTTGTCCGTTCTCTAAAATAGCTACCAAAGTGCGGCCCACAGCGAGTCCTGACCCGTTTAACGTGTGTACGAATTCTGGTTTGCCGCCTCCATTAGGTTTGAATCGGATGTCGGCTCGACGCGCTTGAAAGTCTTCGAAATTACTACAAGAGCTTATTTCTCGAAAGGCGTTTTGGCCCGGTAACCAGACTTCGAGGTCGTATGTTTTTGCGGACCCGAATCCAATGTCTCCTGTACAGAGAGATACAACTCTATAATGAAGACCCAAAACCTGAAGAATTTTTTCCGCGTGGCTCGTCAACAACTCAAGCTGTTCATAGGATTTTGACGGATGGCAAAACCTGACAATTTCAACCTTGTTAAATTGATGCTGCCGGATAAGACCCTTAGTATCTTTCCCGTAGGATCCCGCCTCGGCTCTAAAACAAGGCGAGTACGCGGCAAAGGCGATAGGAAGTTGATTTTCTGTCAGAGTTTCTTTTCGAAAATAATTCGTCACCGGAACTTCAGCTGTTGGGATGAGAAAAAACTCAGTCTTTTCTAACTTGAAAAGATCTTCTTCAAACTTAGGAAGTTGCGAAGTTCCAAACAGACTCTCTCGATTTACGATAAAGGGCGGATTCATTTCTTCATACCCATGATCGCTCGTATGGGTATCGAGCATTAAATTAATCAGTGCGCGCTCAATTTTTGCTGCGTAAGCTTTGACAAAAGTAAACCTGGCTCCAGTCACTTTGCCGGCCCGCTCAAAATCTAAAATGCCAAGCTTTTCTCCGATTTCCCAATGCTCGAGGGGCTTCCCGTTAATTTCAGGTTTAACTCCCCAATGGCGAACGACTTTATTGGCACTAGCGGAATCCCCTATTGGAACAGATTCATGAGTTAGATTTGGAATGCGCGATAAAAGATCTCGAACTTTTTCATCAATCGCGGCTGTTTCGGCCTCAAGTTTTTTTACATCAGTGCTCATTTCTTTCATCTGAGTTAAAAGTGGTGAGGCATCTTCTTTATTTCTTTTTAACTGTGCAATTTCTTGATTTATTTTATTTTGCTGCGCTTTTAACGATTCAGATTTTAGAATGAGTTTCTTTCTTTCGTCATTAACGGCGAGAATGTGGTCTATATCCGCTGGGTTTCCAGATCGATTAATTAGACTTTTCTTGAATTTTTCGGGATTAGCTCTAACTGCCTTTAAATCTAACATTTATACTTCCCTTAATAATAAGCTCACTGGCCAGGCGCTACGAGAATATACATTCGAAGCAGCATAGCAGTCATGACACAGAATAGGTTAAAAAGCAAAACAGCAGTGAATCTCCAATTTTTGGAAATTCTAATAAACGCGCCAATTATACAGACGATCATAAATGTAAAACCAAAATTGCCTGTCTTCGTGAACTGCTCAGCAATAAGAGCCAAGGTCAGCCCAAGAAAGAAACCAGAAATTACTTTTATGCTAAGAAGCCCTATATCTCGGCTCGATTCTTTAAGTCTTCCCTGCATTTCTTTGATCATTCGGCCCTCTCATTCTTTCTTCAATTCTACTCAAGTTGTTTTATTTTACCTAAAATTTCGTCTCTGTCAGTCGCATTTGGTTCTAGCCTAAGGTATTGTTTAAAACTTGTGATTGCTTGTTCCGCCATCCCCTTTGACTCATATACCAAACCATATTCGAGGTAGATTTCAGATAAACCCGATTCCTTCGCCGCAGCCAATCTCAACATCGATAAGGCGGCATCTGTAGATCCTTGACCTCGATAAGCCTTCGCTAATTTAACATAAATGGGACCATTCTGTGGTTTGATGGCCGACACTTTTTGATATTCTCCCGCCGCCTGGGCGTATTTTCTAGAAGCCATGTATAGATCGCCCGAAAATTCATAAGGATCAGCTAATTTTGGATTAAGCTTTTTTTCTTCCTCAAGCTCCTTAAGCGATAGGTCGCCAAGCCCCAAGTTTTGGTAAGCCCTGGCTAAATTAAAATGCGCCCTAGGAAATAATGGGGAAATTCTTAAAACAAGCTGAAATTGTCTCTGAGCCTCATTTGGTTTATTTGATTTCAAATAAATTTCACCAGCGCGAAAAAGGCCTGAGGGATCCGATGGATCAACTCGCGCTGCTGACAAAAAATTACCGAGAGCTTCATCTAGTGACCCGGATAAGAAATTAGCCTCTCCTAAACTAAAGTAGGCGTCCTTATTCATGTCATCGGCAGACACGACCTGATTAAGAACTTGAGCCGCTGCTGAATATTGTTCATCCTGAATCAAAATATCTGCAAAACCCACTCGGTAGGCCAATTGATTGGGATAAGTATCAATGAGTTCTTTCATATATTCTGCGGCTTCTTTAACGCCTTCATAGGAAGCCTTCATTTTTCCATAATTAACCTGGGCACTCACATTAGACTTATCAAGTTCAATAGCTCGTTTGCCATACTGCATAGCTTTGACCATGTTTTTCTTCGCCAATTGAATTCGTGACATGATTTCATTTAGTTTTACATCGGTTTCATAAAGTTGAAGAGCTCTATTGGCATATAATTCTGCTGTACTCGGATCGGCCCGTCTTAAGAATAATTCAGCATATCCACGGTAAATTTCATAGTTTTTTGGATCAACTTTGATCGCTGTTTCAAGAGCTCTCACTGCCGCATCAAAATCATATCGCTGGCTCTTATAGTCCGCCAAAAGAACATAGCTTGGAATTAATTTACGATCCGCCTCGATTGAGAGCTCTAAATAATGAATGGCATCAGAGGATTGATGAAGTTTCCATAGGGCCTGGGCTGCTTTCATTGCGGCCCGAGCATTTTTTTTGTTAGCTTGAAAGGCTGCTTTATACTGCGCCTGTGCTCCCAAATAATTTTCGGCCCGCATGTATTGATCACCTAAATTGCTGTGTTGCTGATCATCGCCGCCACCCTCATTAAAATTTGAAACCCCTAAACGAGATAAAAACTCTCTCACATCAGGATCGGTAGAATTTAGTCTCAGCGATTCTTCTGCTTCTTGCTTAGCAAGAGATCGATGTCCCCGCTTATTGTAAATCAGAGCGAGGGTATACCTGGCGCGTGCTTCAGCGGACGGGATAAACCTCTCTCCTGACTCTAAAGCTAAAGTGATAAATTCACTTCCCACGTCATCATGGCCAAAATATTTAGATTCTAATATCCCCAACTCAAGCCTTGCATTGGCGTGGTTGGGATTCATTTGCAAAGCATAGGTGAAGTATTTATTTGCCGCCCCTAAATTCCCCAGACGGGCATAGCAATTGCCTAGCATATATATGGGATAATCCCATCGAGGCATCAAGGTCTCTGCCTTATCAAAATAAGCAATGGCCTGATTGTAATCTGAGTTTTGTAAAAACATTTGCGCCTTCAAAACATAAAGTCTTCCATCCGATGGTTGGGCTATGAGACTTGAAGTTATCTGAGATCTAGCGCTGATATCCCTCCCAAGCGTAACATCAACGGTAGCTTGACCAAGGGCCCTGGCCGGACCATAAAGGTCGGCCTTAGAAAGCAACTGCAGTACACCCTGAATTGCATTTTGATCCGCGCCGTCTTGCTTTGCATAGGGCCAAAGTTGAAAATCAGTATAAAGTAACATGACAAGCGCATCAGAATTGGTAGGCGATTCTTCGATAGCGTTGACAAACAGTTCTTCAGCTCGCACATAGTTATTGAAAGTGTCTTTGAGAAAATAAGCCCAGCCCTGCGCCGTCAATTCCTTTGATCGACTTGCGTTTTGAACTTTCTTAATATGGGGGGCAATAAGACTAATGGGTTGCCGACTTGGCACTATTTTCTTGTTCGAAAACAAAGCAAAGAAAAATAAAATAAAGGCCAGTAATAAAAAAATAATGGGAATGAAACTGCCTTTTCGTTTAACCAAGCTCTCACGATCACTCAATTCAAGATCTTGTTTAGGATAAGGCGAGGAATTGAAGGCAAGAGGCGGCGCTGGATTAATGGCCTCATTGTAAAACGGATCAGATTCTATTTTTTTCTTTTCTTGCTCTGGATCAATTTTCTTTGATTTAATTTCAGCTTTTGGAAGAGGCGGTACCTCTACCTTTTCGGGAATTCTTTGATCTGCGAATCTTTGCGTTGTCGGTTGTATCCTCGTAGCATTTTTCTTCGGCCTTGATTGGGACAGGCTAAGCAAAACTAAATCATAAAGTTTCTTCTCGGAGGAAAGCGGCGCCCAATCGCCGGCCGGATACGCAGCAACTTCTTCTTCTCCTGTCAGTATTCCCTTAGTGATGAGTTCTCCAAGTTTTGTAATCGTAAACGGACCGTAAATATGGCCACTCTGATCCCGAATAATCCACTTTTTGTCTTGTGATCCCATTCCCTAAAGTTTAGGTTATGCTGACGATGTCTTCAATGCCGAACAGAACATTTCAATTAAGTCCTATTTTGGTAAGCCCTTTTTTGGCGAGACCACTGCTAGTTGCCACGGCGGGTCATGTTGATCATGGAAAATCAACATTAGTGAAAACTCTTACAGGAACAGACCCCGATCGCCTACCTGCAGAAAAGACTCGTGGGATGACTTTGGACTTGGGTTTCGCCTCAGGACCTGGAATTTCCTTTGTGGATTGCCCGGGCCACGACGGATTAATACGGCATCTAATTGCAGGTCAGAATGCCGTTGACGGAGTCTGTCTTGTTATCGCTATCAACGAAGGTTTGTGTGAGCAAACCATGGAACATGCCAACGTTATGAATTGGCTTGGGATAAAAAAAATTTTTGTCGTTATTACTAAATGTGACCTCGTTCATGATTCTTTTGAGGTTGACTGGTTGCGAGAAGAAATCTTGCAGGGCGTGAGAGGTCTTTTTGGTCCTGAGACTTTGATTGAGTCTGCTCTATGTTCAAAAAATGAGTCTGGCCAAGACACACTTGACAAAATGAAACTTTTTTTTGATACAAGTCTTTTTCCTTCAACAAATTCCTATAACAGATTTTTCATAGATCGATCTTTTGTCATCAAAGGTACGGGCCCTGTCGTCACTGGTACTTTTTTTGAGGGACAAGTTTCACGCTCTGACAAAGTCATTCTTTGGCTTCCCAAAAATAAAAAATCAAAAACTCTCACGATCAAAGCGGTTAAGTGTTGGGACGAGGACAAAAAAATACAGAATGAAATTGGGCGCACGGCCTTCGCAGTGAGTGGCGCAGCCGTTGAAGAAATACCGAGGGGAAGTATTCTTCTATTTCAAGAGACACTCCCGATACTAAGCCAAGATCTCATACTTCAACTTGAATGGTTGACCCCTATAAAAAAACAGCAAACCCTTACTCTCCAAGTTGGAACGTTAAGTCTGGAGGCCCAACTCCGTCTCCATCCCCTGGGATTTTGGCGCTGCCATCTGCCTTATCCTGCACCCTTACGACGTCATGATCGTGTCATTATTAGGCAACCTGAACGAGTGGAAGGCATTGGCCACTGTGTCGCCGGTGGAATGGTCATAGACAGTTTTGCCCCATCAAGAAAAATAACTTTGGCCCCGACGTTAAATGACGATGACTTTATTAATTGGTGCGAACTCCACGCAACTAAAGAACAAATGGTCTCGATCGATTTTTGGGTTGAAAAACTAGGCTGGCCAGTTGAGAAAATTCGTAACTGTCAAAAATTATTTCCGCTTCTAAAAACGCAGGATATTTTACAAGGTACCAGACCCTCACTTTCCCCTAGCCGTGTTTGTAATTCAGAAACAGACTATGAATTGCTTGGAAGTATTTTAGAAAAAAAATGGGAAGCCTATGTTGATCCTTCTAAACTTCAAGCTTCTCACGATCTTGTCAAAAGGAACTTGGTCTTACATATCAAGGAAGGCCATTTTTTGCATCGTGATCATTATGATGTTTTAATGAAATGGCTTCTTAGTCATTTTTCTACGAAAGAAAACCTAACGATAGATGACGCTCGTATTTTCTTTAAAATCGGTCGCAAAAGTTTTATAGAAATATTAGAATTTTGTGACCGTTTGAAGTTCACATATAGAAAGGATTTAGTACGAAAAAAGTTTAAACTTTTGGCACCAAAGTCCCACCAAGAGGGCGCCCACCCATAAGGTGAACGTGCAAATGATAGACAATTTGTCCTCCATTTTTTCCAACATTGATGACGATTCTATAGCCCTCTCCAGAGAGGCCTTCTTTGTTTGCTACATGGGTGAGAGCGCTAAAAATCTTACTAATAATAACCATATTTTCGGACTTCACATCTACAAGGCTTGAAAAGTGTTCCTTTGAAATAAATAAATAATGTATAGGGGCTTGTGGATTAATGTCTTTGAAGGCTAAGACCTCGTCATCTTCATAAACTTTAGAACACGGGACTTTTCCTTCTACTATCTTGCAGAATAGACAATCAGACATATCATGACCTCCAGTACCAAAATGAGACTTTACCCACTCTGTTCGACCCATAAGTGAACCGCAATCAGCACTTTGTATCAAGAGAATCGCGGTAATGACTCCAAATCCAATCTATCCGCCATGTAAATTTGGCACACCCGTTGCTTAAACGAGAAATGTCTATTGAATTTTTGAGAAGTTAATTTTAAGGGGCATAAAAATGACTAAACGCATAATGATCCTACTCTACATTCTGGTTGTCTTAGCCATTTCTGGATTTAGTAAGGCGGATTCCGTAAATGCTGATTCAATTAATGAGGCCTACATTAAGCAGATCTCTGTAATACCCCAGACAGGAATGGTGAGCATTATTGGACAGGGTTCAAATGCCTGTCAAAGGCATCCCCGAATCGTATTAGAGTCAATGGATGAAGCTCAACGGATCATCGTTTTTGGAATTATGACCTCCAGCCCCTCGGTAATCTGCAATCTTAGCTTTCCGCAGAATTTCGTTCTCAATTATGACCTAAATAATCTTCCGCTTATCCCTGGGATTTCATACACAATAAGATTTAACAAATCCCAGGATGAAAAATTAACTACCGCCGAATACATTGCTCAACCGCGCCAAGATCTGCCCTAATAGACTCATAATCGGAATTCGGAATTACGTTTTCGATTTATTGGGATCGCTGAATATTCGCTCCAAGACTTGCCAATTTTTTCTCTAAATTTTCATAACCACGATCTAAGTGATAAATTCGGCTCACTGTTGTTTGTCCCCGAGCCGCTAGGCCTGCTAGAACAAGGGATGCACTAGCACGCAGATCCGTTGCCATTACCGGGGCTCCAGTTAGACCTCCAGGCTTTCCCCTAACAATAGCCACGTGAGTTCTTGGTGAAATATCGGCACCCAATCGCAAGAGCTCTTGGACATGCATAAACCGGTTTTCGAAAATGGCCTCGTTTATGATGCTGGTCCCGTCGGCAAGACACATCAGTGCCATAAATTGAGCCTGAAGATCGGTCGCGAACCCTGGGAATGGAGCTGTTGTCACGTCAGTTGCGCCCCACTTAGTAGAAGAATAAATTTTCAGACCTTTGCGTCCTTGCGGTAGTGACTCAATTTTAAAACCTATTTCCCTTAGTTTTAGGGTCACACTTTCTACAAGCTCCGGATCAAACCCTTCAATTTCAATTTCACCTGAGCTGATCGCCCCCGCGAGAAGCAAAGTCCCGGCTTCGATTCGATCAGGCATAATATCAAATTCTGCGGCCTTAAGCTCGGTAACACCTTCGACCGTTATAATGCCTGTTCCGGCGCCTTTTATCTTTGCTCCCATTTTATTAAGATAGGTTGCTAAATCTAGGACCTCAGGTTCTTTGGCCGCGTTTTCAATACGGGTTGTGCCCTGAGCCAGTGTTGCGGCCATCAGTATATTTTCTGTGCCCGTAACTGTAACGGTGTCAAAGACAATTATCGCGCCAGTTAGCTTTGGACAAGTCGCTTCGACATAACCTTCGGCGATTTTAATTTCGGCGCCCATTTTTTCCAACGCGTCAAGGTGGAGATTTATGGGCCTCGCTCCTATGGCACAACCTCCTGGGAGACTGACGCGAGCAAAGCCATACCGGGCGAGTAGGGGGCCTAGGCAAAGTACGCCTGCGCGCATTTTTCTTACGAGATCATAATGCGCTTCCAAATTCTTAGTTTTTTCAGTCTTGACGGTAACCACATGGTTTTCAAGAGTCGTTTCACAGTTTAAACTTTGAAGCAGCTCAAGCGTTGATTCAATATCTTTAAGATGAGGAATATTCCTTAATTTGTGATTCCCGGAAGCCAAAAGAGTAGAAAATAAAATCGGAAGCGCTGAGTTTTTAGCACCACTGACCTTCACAGTGCCGTACAAAGGAAAACCACCTTGAACAATAATTTTATCCATATTCGTCTCTTACAATGTTTCTTTGATGGCTCTTATGATTCGATTGTGTCCAGAATAATCTTTTCTTATCTCGATCGCACTTAGTTTTTTTTCAGTTTTGAAAATTTCTTCAAGTAAGGGCCCCTGGTCTTTACCCATCTCCAGAGCAAGGAGTCCACCCGGCCTAAGAAGACCCGTCATCAATGGCAGCCAACTGACCATAAGTTCGTACCCCTTTGGACCTCCGAATAAGGCTTCATGAGGTTCAAAATCAATAACATCTTGGCGCAAACTGTGCGTTTCTCCCAGCGCAATGTAGGGCGGATTAGAAACGACGACATCAAATTTCTCTTGGTAAAATTCATTCTGAGAAAACAGATTAAAATCGGTATTGATTAATTCGATACGAGGGCCAAAATTTTCATTTATGCGATTTAAATTATTCAAATTTACATGAGCGAATCCTGTCGCCACTTTTGAGAGGTCAATCAATGTCACTAGAGTTTCTGGCAGTTCCGCGGCGAGTGTAAGCCCAACGCAACCAGAACCTGCCCCAATATCGAGTATAA
>Ga0206981_10309_pt1 | contig 13339 bp, 5 predicted proteins | sample Alteio_BWMinCont_17_FD_153312 | JGI IMG/M metagenome (GOLD analysis project Ga0206981, IMG submission 153312) | Enriched cells from forest soil in Barre Woods Harvard Forest LTER site, Petersham, Massachusetts, United States -... | ecosystem: Environmental > Terrestrial > Soil > Temperate forest >... | reverse complement strand
GGTTGTGGCTTTCGATCTTGAAGGCGCAAGCCCAGCCGTCGCCCACGTCGATGATGCCGGCGTTCTCGCCCGGTCCTTGCACGACGCGGTCGCTTTTGGTCGGCAGCCGCTTGAGGTGGACACGGCTTGACTTGTAGGAGCAATGCTCGCTCCACATGACGCTGTAGATACCGAGTTCGGTGAGAGAAGGGACGCGACCCAGCGCGGCCAGGATGCGGTCGTACTCGTCCCGGGTGATGCTGTGTGAGGCGAGCAACTCCGGGGTTACCGCTACCGGCTCGGGAACAACTGCAGAGGAGGCGGTGGTCATCACGATTGCCTCCATTGTCGCACGGCGTTCACATGCGAACGCCCGAGGAGCGTGTGGAAAGAGTGTTGGTAACTTGTTCGCGCCCGGTACGAGGCCGGTTGTGCCGGCTATTCTTTCCGGCTGAGCCGGGATGGTCGATCGAAAGGTTGGAGACAAGGCCCTTAAGGCAGAGGGAGTTGGGCGTCACCAGGGACTCTATGCGAGCCTAGTGAGCTTCGGGGGGATTCACAGAGAGGGGGTTGGGGGTCTTGGTCGAGGAGGTCGTGCCGCTGAGTCTAGTACACATGTCGAACTCTTTTTGCGCGCGATCAAGCAAGCCTTCCTTGCGATAGATCTGGCCGAGCTTGAAATGCAGGGCAGATGTATTCGGCGATAACGCGATGGCTTGTTGCAACTCGCTTTGCGCCTTGGGCAAGTCTTGCTGCGCCGCATACACCTGGCCCAGTACCTCGTGAATTCTTGGATTGTCCGGGGAGAGGGTCACGGCCTTGTTGAGGAACGGAAGAGCCTTGTCGAACTCGTGCTGATCGGCAAACATGGCGCCGAGATTCAGGAACGGCTGCGCATCCGCGGGCGCGCTTCCCTGCCAGTCGATCGCGGTCTGAAACGCCGCCTGGGCCTTGTCGAGATGATTCAATTCGCGCCACGCCAATCCAATGTTGTTTTCCGCCTCAACGTACTTCGAACGCAAGGTCAATGCGTGCTCGAAATTGGAAATGGCGTCGACAAAGTTGCTCTCACTGAACTTGGTACGGCCGAGCAGATACCAGGCGTCGGCATCCTCAGGCGTTTCAACGACGATGGCAGAAAACCATTTATCGGCATCGGCATAGTCGCTCAGGATCACGTAATCGGAGGCGACAATCTTCAACTCGTCGGGATGCGGGCGCCGGAACTTTGCTCCCGCGGTAAATTCGGCGAGCGAGTCCTTGGCCTTTTGTTCGCGGAACAGGATGTATCCCAGCAGGAAGTGGGCGTCAGGCGATGCGGGATAAGTTCCCAGATAGGTGCGAACGGCAGTCTCGGAATCAGCGAGTTTCCCGGCTGCCATGAGGGAACGTGCCTGCGCGAGCGGATCGGACGGGGTTTGGGCAAACGCCAACGCCGTGCATGAAACGATAAGAGAGAGAAAGCACGAAATGATTGGGAGGCTCAGCTTTCCCATAGGAAGGTTACCTACCGTTTGGCTCGGAGCACGCGGTCATCTTCGTCAGCAATCGTCGCACATCGTCGAGGTCGGGACAATAGATGAGGGCGGTGGTCAGGGTTTTGCGGGCCGCGGAGCCATCGCCTGCCGTGCATTCGACGGTGGCCAGGTTGATGGCCAGTCCGGGGATATCCCGATTCTGGTCGAAGGCCTTTTCGAGGAGCGGAATCGCCTCCTTGAGACTGCCCAGTTTCGCGAGCAGTGTACCGAGATTGGAGAGCGCCGTGAGATTGACGGGATCGAGTTCAAGGACCCGGCGAAAGACCTGCTCGGCAGTCGCGCGATCTCCTCGCTCGGCGGCAAGATTTCCCAGCGCATCCAGAGCCTCTTTGTCGTTGGCGATCGCTGGTCTCTCATGTTTGAGCTGTTCCCATGCGGATGCTTCAAATTCCCGATCGCCTTCGAGGAGCGCCTGATAGTAGGCCATGGCGAGGTCGCGCGCCGTCGCGCCTGGAGAAAAGATGGGAGTCAACTGGACGGGGCCTTGGTTCTGTGGAGGGCTGGGCGAATCGTCGGGCAGTTTCAGGATGCGGTGATCGGTCCAGGCCACGTGGAGGATATTGGCCGCGGCGGTACGACGCATGTGGCAACTGGTGCAGTCCTGATTTTCAGGGTGGTGGTTTGCGGCAAAGTCTGGTTGCTTGTGGCAGGCCAGGCATCTATCGCGAAAGAACGAAGCGCGATGTTGTGCATCGGGCGTGAAGTGAGGATCGTGACAACTGGTGCAGGACATGCTGTCACCACTCGCGCGTTTGCAGGTGCTCTGGCTGAACTGCTCCACTTCGCTCACGCCGCGCGCGGTGATGTTGGCTCCGGCGCGGACGTAATAGGCCTCGTAGGTGGAGATGGACTCTCCAGGTTGGAAGTCCAGAGCGGACTTACCGGCGCGTTCGACGGAAACGTCACCCTCCAAGTGACAGCTGATGCAGATGGAATCGCGCAATTGCGAGTCGAGATGGGATGGATTTACGATTGCGGCTTTACCTTGGGTGAGAAGGTGCTGATGCGAATCTCCGTGGCAGGATTCGCAGGTGATGCCGGTGTGGAGAAACGGGAGGTCCTGATAGCGGTTGATGGTGCCGGGATCGCTCGCTTTTACAGCACTCATGTGGCAGCGCAGGCAGCTGCCCTCGATGGGAAGCGGAGGAGGCATGTTGTGCATCTCGGCAAGGCCGGGCTTCATGTCATAAATTTGGGAGGCCGCATACCACGCAACAGGAGATTCAAACAGATAGTTGTCGATGGAATAAAGATAAGTGGTTCCTAAGTGTCCCGAGCCCAGGAAATAACTTAGCGGGTGGTCGCTCCACGCGCCGGAGTTAGTTGGATTGCGATTAGAAAGAACAGCCTTACCATCGAGGACTGCAATCTTATATTGCACGCCCGACGACTTATGCACGAATGTCGCCGACTGAAGCTTGTCAGTGGCGGCGCCGCTGGCGTTGGCCATCGGCGTCTTGAGGTAGTTACGATAGATATCGGCATGGCACTTAGCGCACGGTGCGTCTGCTTCGCGCACGGACGTCGCCTGGGTTAGTGCCGCAAGGGGAACGAGCAATACCACCGAGACATACAGACAGAATGTCCGGATTCGTCGTGCGCCGGCGTTAATGGGCAGCGCTCTTGATGGAGTTAGAGTCATTAGCCTGGCCCGCAACTGCCGCGCTGGCTTCTCGCTGTAAGGTTCCATAGGTGCGCATTTCCTCCTGCGCTTCTGCACCCTTGCCCTGTGCCCTGTACACATTGGCGAGAAGGAAGTGGATGGATGGTTCGCGCGGCGATTCCTTCTCCGCCAGCAACAGATCGGGCAACGCTTCTGGCTGCCTGCCCAGCCTGACCAGCGCGCGGGCGCGATCGACACGCGCCTGCATGAGTGTGGAACAGCGATCGATGGAGCGATTGAGCTCAGACAGCGCTTCTTCGGCGGAATCGTTGGCCTCGAGCATTGCGTTGGCGAGTTTCCAGTGGGCCATGCAGTTGTTGGGATCGTTGGCCAATTCGGCCTTGAACTCAGTCTGCGCCGATTGCCATTTACCGATGTTCCAGTAGGCATCTCCCATGTGCATATGCGTTCCGGGCAGTTGGGGAGCCTTGTCGACGGCCTTCTTGTATTCAACCAGCGCGAGGTCGTAGTTATGCATGCTCTCATCGATTTCGCCGGCAATCTCGTGGGCGACGACGGAGTCAGGATCGATATCGTTAATTTTTTTCAGAGCATCCTCGGACATTTGCAAGTAGGTTTTTCCGAGCAGATACCACGCCTGCTGATCCTTGGGATTGCGAGCCAGGAAGTCGTTGAGATGCGACGCCGCTTCGTCAAATTTCCTGGAGTTGATGAGGAGGTGGATAAGCATCATCTCTACATGATCGTCCTTGGGATTGGAGCGCAAGGCCTTTTGAAGATATGGCTCTGCTTTTTCATCTTCACCTAACTGGACATAACTCATGCCGAGCATGGCGGCGGCGGTAGGCATGTCGGGGTTCAATTCCAATCCGCGCTTAAGGGTCTCAGCGGCGTGGGCGTAGTCATGGCCATTGAAGTAAAGCATGCCGAGATTGTTGTAGGCGGCGGCCAAGTGCGGCGCTAGCTTGAGGATGGCGCGATATTTTTCAATGGCGGCTGGATCATCGCCGCGCTGGCTGGCCGCGTGGGCCTCTGCGTATAACTGCTGAACTTCAGGGGTAACTTCATCGGTGCCCTTCTGCGCGGAGGCTGCGGTTGCGGTGAAGGCAAGCAAGCTGAAGGCCAGCAGGATGGGCGCAAGTTGCAACCAGAATGCGGAGCGGTTGGCCTTCATGATATGCGATTGTAGTTGATTTGGATTCATGCGGCACGTCATGGACTATAGCGCCGTGCAGGGGTTTCGATGGGAGGCGATCGGACCGTGAAAAGCGGCGTTGAATGTCGGCGATGCAGCGCATCTGCGCGAGGGATGGCAAGTGCTAATTAGCAAAAATAACCGGGCTGCCTTTTAGCAGCCCGGTGTTTTATGGAGAGGCCCAAGTGGTTCAGTTCAGGAGGCAGCGGAAAGGTTAGAACTCGAGCCGGAAGCTGACCTGGCCTTGTCGATTGGTGGGCGAACCCTGGGGGCCGTTGCCCTGGGTATTAGACCCTTGTGCGATCACCTGACCAAACGTGCCATCGCTTGCGTTTGTGTCGGGACCGTTGAATTGGGTTCGGTTGAAAGCGTTGAAGTAATCGACGGTGAGGATGCCCTGGAATCGTTCTCCCATGTAGAAATGCTTCTTCGCGTTGAGGTTTTCCATGGCCAAGCCGGTGTATCTGAGCGCCCCATAGGTCCTATTCGCATTGCCGAGGACATACTGGCTAGAAGTGGTCGTGAAGGCGGCAGGATTGAAAATCTGGGCGACGCCAATCTTTTTTGTGAAATAATCTCGCGCGCGATTGTAAGAACCGGTGCCAAGGCTGACCGAGGGATTCCGGTTGGGGCGATTAAAACCATTCGGGAAGGGCACGCCGTTTTCGCACACCGCGCTATTGCTGCAGCTGGTAATCGCGCCTCCCTTCTCATAGTCAAGGATCCAGCCAACCTGCCAGCCGCCAGCGAGGTTGCCGAGTTTGTGATTATTGACGAAGCGTTTACCTGGACCGATCGGCAATTCGTACGTACCGCTAGCCTTAAATGTCTGCGGCTCGTCTGAACCCGAGGTTCCCCATTCCGGCTTTTGGTTGTACTTATTGATGCCGCCGGCGGTGAAGCTCGAGAATCCGCTACTGGTGTTGTCCATCAAGTGCGAGAGCGTATAACCGGCGAGGAAGGACAGGCCATTGGTGAAGCGCTTATCAACCTCGATTTGCGCTCCCTGGTAGTAAGTCGTTCCGAAGGCTTCGAAGTTGTTGAAGATTTTGGAATACTGCGGATATGGTACAAGCGCCTGGGCAACAGTCGCCGACCCTCCGAAGTCATGTACGAAGTTGGGATAGGGCAACGGCACACCGTCTACGGAGGACGAGTTGGCCGTAAACGTATCCGCCAACTGGGACCCGTATTGGGCATCGAATTGGGGGTTCAACTGGTTGATTTCGTTCAACTGGCTGGGCAGATGAATCACGCGGTTTCCGACCCATGCCGCGGTGACGAACATGTTCCAGGGAATCTCGCGTTGCACATTGATGTTCCACTGCTGGCTATAGGGAGCGTAGCCGTCTTTTTTGCTGAAAGCGTCGATCTGGTTTCCGTTTCCGAGGCTGGTGCTGAACGCCGTCGCGGTCGGGTTGGGCATGATGTGGGTGTCCCAACTGCCATAAGAGGGAATAAAGTTTCCCGTGCTGCTCTGAGTGAAGGAACCGGTGAGCAGGTTGCCGTAATTGACGGCGACCTTGCTGGTGCCATACTCATAGGCACCGCCATTGAGGAAAGCCACGTCGAAGCCCGCCTGCACGACGGTCTTGTTGTTCAGCTTGTAGGCGAAGCCGAGCCGAGGGCCAATGTGCCCCCAGTGCGTGTCGGCGCGCGTGTATCCTGCGCACCCGGTGCAGTCGCCAAACTTGGTGGCACCGCCGGGTAGCCCGCCTGCCGCCGGATTCGTCCCCGGGTTGTTGGGATCGAAGAAGACGATCAGGTTGTTGTTTTCAGTGAACGGCACCTGGATATCCCAACGAAGCCCGACGTTGAGCGTGAGCCGCGGGGACAACTTGATGTCGTCCTGAATGTACGGCGAGATGGCTCTGTTGCGAAGACGCAGTTCCTGTGAGTTGCTGCGGTTGGCCTGATCGGGAAGGCCCAGCAGGAAGCTGGCGAATGCGCTGCCGTAGGTTCCGAAGTTGGGATCGGTGGTGTTGTGTACCGAAGTGGTGCGCTGGCTGAAGGTGAACTGCCCGCCTTCAGTCTGCTCTTCGTTGTCATCCTGGTAGGAGCGGCGGTACTCGATACCCATGTTGAAGGTGTTGCGGCCCTTAGTCCATAGCCAGTTGTTCACGATGGCGATTCCGAGCTTGCGGTTGATGGACTGGAGCCAGGAGCCCTGCGTTCCCCATTTGGTGAGCGTATGTTGTCCGTCCCAGACGATGTAAGGAGGGATGACGCTGCCCGCAATGGCCGGAAAACTGTACTTGGTTTGGTTGTACTGGTTATTGATTTCGCCGATCCAGCCGACGCCGGCCGTCATGACCAGGTGTGAGCTAAGAGCGTTGCTGTAGTTGAGCAGGAACACGCTGCCCTTGGCGGGCTCGAATTTCTGGCTGTTAAGCGGATTGGGGGCGATGACCAGCGGGGGGTTGTCAAAGCTGTAATTGCTAAAAGTGTTGCGCCACTCGCTGTAGTGGAGGCTCTGCCGCTGCGTGAGGTTGTGGTCGACTGTGAAGCCCCACACATGCTGAATGTGCGGATTGATAAAGGGTGTGAAGCTCTTGTTGCTATCCAGTCCGCCGATGCCGCTGCCGGGGCGATCGGGATTGGGAATGGACGGAATCAGCAGGGCGGACGTCGGGCTGATTCGGTCTGGGCAGATAACATTCAGTATGCCATTGCACTGGAACTGCGCGCCGGTGGTCGGGTCGAAGATCGGAATCAGGGCTCCGGTACTGCCATTCACGAAATCGGTGAAGTCTCCGGTTTTTTCCTGCGCGGTCGGCACGGTGGAGGGGTCGGTGTCTTCCTGGTTTTGCTTGTACCACTCCTGGCTGTAGTAGCCGAAGGTCTTGTTGCGGCCATCATAGACGTGGGGAATCCGAATCGCGCCGCCAACGCTGAAGCCGTAGTTGTTTTCGCGATCAGGGGTCGGCTTGGAGGACCCGCCCCACGCGGGGCCATTGAAGAAGCCCACGGAATCGAACCAACTGTTGCGATTGATCTCGAACAGACTGCCGTGGTACAGGTTGGTGCCCGACCTCATCGAGTAAGTCAGGGCGCCCTGACCGAGTCCAAATTGCGCGGAGAAGGTGGAGCGCTCGACGCGGTATTCCTGCACGAGATCGAAGGGTGGATTGAAGTTAGTGGTGTAGCCTTCGGTTTCCGGCTGCGGAGCGGGGATGCCGTTGTAGACGATTTCCTGCTCAAAGTCGACGCCGCCGCTGACGCGGTGCGAAAAGGTGCTGCCGGTGGTGCCGGGGGCGAGGAACTGCAGCTGATCGATCTGACGGCCGCGGCCCGAGACTTCCTCAGGAAGTGCCGCGACAACGACCGGCTCGATGGTGCTGCCCAGTTCGGGCTGGGTCGTGTTGAGCGACTCCACATCCGCAGCGACCGACACGGTTTCGCTGGCTGCGCCGGGCGAGAGCGAGAAATCGATGGTAGGGGTCGTACTTACCTCGATGGTCACGCCCTTCTGCACTTCCTTCTTGAAGCCCGTGCCGTCGACCGTGATGGTATATCTGCCCGGCGGGAGGCCCTTGAAGGAGTAGGTGCCCGAGCTGCTCGAGACCGTGTTGCTGGCGATGCCGGTGTCTTCGTTGGTGATGGACACTTTGGCGTTTGCGATAACAGCGCCGCTGGTGTCGGTGACGGTGCCGGTGACTCCTGCGCTGGCCTGGGCGAATGAAACCCTTGGAGCCAACAACAAGCATCCGATTGTGACGATGATTGCGAAAGCAAACCATGTGCCCGGCAAGAGCGGGCACGCACGGGGGCGCTGCTTGGGTGGGGGAATGGCTCTCACGTGGTCTCCTGATAAAGCGCAGTTTTCTTTCAAGCCGATCGGCGAATCGAGCTAACGCTCGGCCCTGGTTTTTTTGGCCGGGGAATCCCGTTGTGGAATCGATACCATTCTGGTGGTAGCGATTCCATTTCGCGCAACTATACGTCCGTAAAATTTGCACTGTCAAGGATTTTTTTGAATGGGCGCTCGGCGAGTTCTTGGGCGAGCACGTAACCCGTGCCCTGTCCCTGCCGCAAAGCACTTTGGCGGTTGGGACCGGAGGAGAATCCAATCTTCCCGAAATCGGTCTACCTGAGTCTGCCGATCGTCCCAGCGCCAGATCGTTCGGCCGTGATTCCCTTGCCTTCTGTAATGGTGAAGATGCGGTCGACGGCGGGGAGTTTGATGGCTTCGCGGGCGCCGGAGGGCCAGCGAATCTCGGCGGTTCCCGCGTCGGTGGCGTTGCCAAGACCGAAGTGGGGCCGCTGGTCGTTGGTCGAGATGTAGCTGCCGCCGCTCAGCACATCCTGGCGCTGGCGCAAGCCGTTTGCGCTCAGGTAGACGGTGGCGCCCACGGCATCGCGGGGGCTTTTGGGGCCGCCCACCAGTTTCAATTCGACCCAATGGTGGTGGTCGGAGCTCACGTTCCGGAGGAGCACCGGCGGACCATCCATCTGGTTGATGATCACGTCGATCTTGCCATCGTTGAAGAGGTCGCCAAAGGCCGCTCCCCGGCCCGCAATCACGTCAGCCAGCCCTGAGCCTTTGACCGCAGGGACTTCATTGAACTTGCCATCGCCGGTGTTGTGAAAGAGGAGGGGGCGCTGCGCATAGGAGGTGCCCCAGTCAAGCCGGTCGGCGGCGGGATAAATGTGTCCATTGATGAGCATCAGGTCGAGCCAGCCGTCGTTGTCGTAATCGAGGAAGCCAATGCCCCACCCTAAAAAAGGGATGGAAGTCTTGCCAATGCCTGAGCGCATGGAAACTTCGGTAAAGCTGGCGGCGCCCTCATTGTGAAAGAGGAGCTTGGCTTCGTCGGAGAAGTCGCTGATGGCAAAATCGAGCAGGCCATTGTTTCTGTAGTCGCCCACAGCGATGCCCATCGCGGCGACCTCGCGGCCATCCTCGTTGAGGCCGAAACCAGACGCATAACTTGCATCTTCAAAGGTTCCATCGCCGCGGTTGAGATAAAGGTAGCTAAGGGTGGAATCGTTGGCCACGAGCAGATCGGGCTTGCCATCATTGTTGACGTCCACGAAGACGGGTGTCAGGCCGTAGTAACGATTGACTTCATCCGCAACACCGGCCTTGACGCTAACGTCGGTAAACGTGCCGTCGCCGTTGTTGTGGAAGAGATGATCGGGCTCGCCCTGAAGGTTGCGCGGGCCACACATGACATGCTCTCCGCGGAACTCGCAATAGGAGAAGCCCGTCGCCTTGGTTTTTTCGTACGGCAGATTGTCGCGGTCAAAGTGCACGTAGCCGGAGACGAACAGATCGAGCCGCCCGTCGCCATCGTAATCGCCCCAGGTAGCACCCGCGGACCAGTTGCCGAGCGTGAGGCCGGCCTTCTCGGCTACATCGGTAAATGTGCCGTCGTGGTTGTTGTGATAGAGCCGGTTTTTACCCCAATTGGACACAAAGATGTCGGGCCAGCCGTCGTTGTCGTAGTCGGCGATGGAGACGCCGAAACCCCAGCGATCGTTGGTCACGCCGGCCTTTGCGGCCACGTCGGTAAAGGTTCCATCGTGGTTGTTATGGAACAAGGCGGCGTGCGGAGGCTCCTGCTGGCCGTCTAGAGCATTAAATGTCGAGCCGTTGACCAAATAGATGTCGAGCCAGCCGTCGTTGTCGTAGTCGATGAGGCCAACGCCCGAGCCGTTGGTATCGATGATGAGTCTCTTGTCCGCTGCGCCCATGGTGTGGGTCCAGCCGGTGAGGCCGGCTGCCTTGGACACGTCCTCGAAGACAACCGGACCGGAATCGACAAATCCGCCGGCAGTGACGGGATGCTTCTGCAGGTTTTGGAGGGGCGCAGGTGCCGTTCGGGTCGCGATACTTCCCTGTTGCGGCTGCTTGGGAGCAATCGTCTCCCGCGTAGATTGCGTCCAGGACACGCCGGTCGCGAGAATGGCCGCGATCAGGACGCCGTAAAGCAGTCTGCCGACAGGCGACAACGAGAGTCCTCCGCGGGATGAAGTGTATCGCAGTCGATGGAAGGGAAGATGCACGGGCTCCCCGGTGTCTAAATCGGGTATTTCCTGAGAGAGCCCGCGGGGCGTGCAGGACGGCCGTCGCCGTAGCGGCGGTGTCGCGTACGGTGTGGAGACTTCGCGGTATGGTATCGTTTCCAACATTGGTCTCCGCGCGCTATGATTCGTGGCGGTATTGCGGCGGCGGTGCGCGAGCAGCTTCCAGAATCACATCCACGCGCAAAAGAGCAAGGAAAGGACCGATGAGAGGCATGACAGGCATTGAAATTGGAAGGCGGGCATGGAGTTCATGGTCCGCGGCGGTGATTCTGTTTCTTTTCGTTGCCGGCGTGGCCGGGCGAGTGCAAGCCCATGCGCAGACGGCGACTCAAGCTGCCGAAATTGTGAAAGCGCTCAGCGAGCCCTCGCGCGCGGTGGTTAATCGCCTGAGCGAGCTCAATCGATTGCCGGCGGACGGGTGGCGATATCACGCCGGCGACCTGGCGCACGGGGAAGCTTCGGATCTTGACGATTCGTCGTGGCCAATGATCAAGGACCATACGGAAACTTCGCAGGAAGCAGTCTGGTTCCGCCGATGGATAGAGGTTCCGCCGAGTCTGCATGGGTATGACCTGACCGGCGCGCGGATCTGGTTTTTGTTCTCAGCCGATGCCAATGGGCCAATGCCGGAGATCATCTATTTCAATGGCCGGCGGGTGGCATTGGGTGACGACCTGGAGCCGATCGTGCTTTTCGACAACGCCAAGCCAGGCGATAAGGTGCTGGTGGCCGTAAAACTGTTGCACACGGTGGACAAGAAGACCTTTCGTGGAACGGAGCTGAAGATTGATTTCGTCGAGAGCCGGCCTAATCCTGAAGACCTGCGGCTGGAGGCTCTTTCCGCGGCGCTGCTCATTCCGAGTATCTCGAAGGATGTCACTGCAGATACGGCGACCCTGGACAAAGCGATCAGCGCAGTCGATCTCAAGGGGCTGGACGGGAAAGATCAGGCGAAATTTGATGCCTCGCTGAAGCAGTCCGAGTCGATGATGGGGAGCCTTAAGCCAATGATGCGGCAGGCGACGATGCACTTGACCGGGAACTCGCATATCGATGCGGCGTGGCTGTGGCCGTGGACTGAGACTGTGGACGTGGTGAAGCGAACGTTCGGCACCGCGCTGCAATTGATGAACGAATATCCGGACTACACCTATACCCAATCAGCAGCGCAGTACAACGCATGGATCGCAGACAAGTACCCGCAGATGAACGAGCAGATCAAGCAGCGGATCAAGGAAGGGCGCTGGGAGATAGTGGGCGGAATGTGGGTGGAACCGGACTTGAATATGCCCGACGGTGAGGCGCAAGTGCGTTCCATCCTGGTTGGCAAGCGGTGGTTCCAGAAGGAATATGGCGTGGACGTGCGCATCGGGTGGAACCCGGATTCCTTCGGATACACGTGGCAGCTTCCCCAGATCTACAAGCGGTCCGGGATCGATTATTTTGTAACTCAAAAGACGGCATGGAATGACACCAATCAATTTCCGTTCAAGTTGTTCTGGTGGGAATCACCCGATGGGAGCAAGGTTCTGACTTACTTTCCTCATGACTACGGGAATGACAATTTAAATCCGGCAAGACTAAGTCACGACTTTACGGTCGCGCGGGAGCATGCACCCGGCCTTACGGAAATGATGGACCTGTATGGGAGTGGCGATCACGGTGGCGGCCCGACGCGGGCGCTCCTCGACGAAGGTATGCATTGGGCGCAGCCGGAAAAAGTCGCTCCGACGATGAAGTTTGGAACCGCTCAGAGTTACTTCACCGAGGTTGAGAAGAAGATTGTGCCCGAATCGCGCACCTGGGACTACGACTCGATTGCCAAGGGCTATCAACCTCCCACGACGCCTCCCGACGGCATGACAGCGATTCCGACGTGGAAGAGCGAATTGTACTTTGAGTATCACCGCGGTGTGATGACGACCCAGGCCGGTCATAAGCGCAACATGCGTGACAGTGAAGAGTGGGCATTGAATGCCGAGAAGCTTGCTTCGCTGGCGTGGCTCGAGGGGGACCATTATCCAGGGAATGAACTCACCGAAGCATGGAAGAAAATCACATTCAATGACTTTCACGACCTGGCTGCGGGCTCGGGTATCGGGATCATATACAAGGAGGCACAGGAGGATTACGACCAAGTGCGCTGGGCAACCAATGAGATTTCGCAACACGCAATCAAGACGCTGGCAGCCGATGTGGACACTCAAGTCGCCGGTGGCGTGCCGGTATTGGTCCTGAATCCGCTGGCATGGGAGCGCTCCGGAACTGTGACCGCAAACGTGCAGTTGCCGGCTGCGGCCAGTGGCGGCGTGTCTGTGCTGGATGGAGCAAATCGAGTAATGCCGTCGCAAGTTCTGGAGAGCAACGAAAAGAATCACACGTACCGGTTGCTGATCTCGGTCGACAAAGTGCCGTCGATGGGCTACAAGGTGCTGCACGTCGGTCCGGGCGCAAGGCAATTTGCAAGCGATCTGAAGGCCGAAGGCATGACGGTTGAAAACTCTGCTCTGAAGGTCACAGTCGATCCGCAAACCGGCTGCATTACCAGCCTCTACGACAAGAAGAATAACTTCGAGACACTGGCGCAAGGCGCATGCGGCAACCAGTTACAGACGTTCAAGGATCTTCCTAAAGACTACGATGCGTGGAACATCGATCCGGGGACGCTCGATCACTTTACGCCGATCGACAAGGCCGATTCGGTGGAACTGGTAGCGAAAGGGCCGCTTCGCAGCGCGATTCGCGTGACGCACACCTGGCAGAATTCAAAGTTTGTGCAGGAGATCACGCTCGACGCCGGGTCCGACCAGGTGGATGTGGTGAATGACATCGATTGGCATGAGACACATGTGTTGCTGAAAGCCGCATTTCCCCTGGCCGCCACGAGTAACAAGGCAACATATGAAGTTCCCTATGGGAGCATTCAACGGCCTACAACGCGCAACACCAGTTGGGAGCAGGCGCAATTTGAAG
>Ga0206981_10280_pt2 | contig 13479 bp, 10 predicted proteins | sample Alteio_BWMinCont_17_FD_153312 | JGI IMG/M metagenome (GOLD analysis project Ga0206981, IMG submission 153312) | Enriched cells from forest soil in Barre Woods Harvard Forest LTER site, Petersham, Massachusetts, United States -... | ecosystem: Environmental > Terrestrial > Soil > Temperate forest >... | reverse complement strand
AAGCAGCGGCAGCGGGATTGACCGGACTACTCGTCATAACTGCCTTCGAGGCTACAAAATCAATAGTATTTACCCGCATCACTCTTTGGCAGTCCCACGCAATAACAATTCTGTTCTGTACTGCGCTGGTTTTCATTCTGAGCGCAGTATTTTTAAGACGTGAACAGGGTAAGGTCAACGCGTCGATTGGTTTCAGCGATAGCATTGTAGAAGGCGTGCCGGGCATCTTCTATCTCATCAACGAACGCGGAGAATTGGTAAGGTGGAACGAGGCGTTCAGAAATCAGTCCGGTTACTCTGCTGAGGAACTCACCCGAATGTCGGTTCTGGATTTCTTTAAGGAACCTGATAAGAGCCTCGTCGCGGACCGCATGCAGCAAGTCTTCTCCGTAGGTCATTCCATGGTCGAAGCTTGCTTCGTCGCCAAGGATCAAATCGAGACTCCTTACCTATTTTCCGGAAACAAGCTCGTGTTTGAAGGCAAACCCTGCCTGGTCGGTCTTGGGATCGACATCACCGAACGCAAGAAAATGGAGAACCGATTCCGCCATTTGGCTGCCATCGTCGAATCTTCAGACGACGCGATCATTAGTAGCGCATTGGACGGAACTATCCACACTTGGAACGGTGGTGCGGAGCGAATTTATGAATATTCGGCAGCAGAGGTTATCGGAAAACCGATCAGCATACTCATTCCTGAGGAGAACCGGGACGAGAGTTCAGCGCTGCTGGAAAAAGTAAAAGGTGAAGAAACAGTGAAGCGTTTCGAAGCGATCCGAAAAACAAAGAGCGGGAAACATATTTATGTCGACCTTATTACATCCCCGACCAAGGATGTGACCGGAAGAATCGTCGGCGTTTCGACCATCGCTCGCGACGTGACCGAGAGTAGAAAAGTGCAAGACACATTAAGTAAAACTGCCACTCGGTTAAAACTTGCCACAGAAGCTGCTGGCCTCGCTGTGTGGGAATACGATCCGAAGATGAACACTCTGGCTTGGGATGATCGGATGTGCGAACTGTATGGCATCCGCCGGGAAGAATTCAGTGGCCATTATGAGGATTGGGTAAGGGGCGTTCACCCGGAGGACGTGCAGCGTGCCCGCGCCACGTTTGAAACCGCTATCGCCGAGAAAGTAGAATGCCACCGTGAGTTTCGCATCGTGCGACCGTCAGGACAGATTCGTTTCATGGAATCCCACGCCGCGGTACAGCTCACCTCCAACGGTGCCCCCTGGCGAGTTATCGGTGTAAACCGAGACATCACGGAACGAAAGACCATCGAATCAGAGTTGCTGAAATCGAAGGAAAGCGCCGAAGCCGCCAATCGTGCGAAGAGCGAATTCCTGGCCAACATGAGCCACGAAATCCGGACGCCAATGAACGGTATCATCGGAATGACCAATCTTGTGCTTGACACCGAACTGAACCCCGAACAACTCGAATATTTGAACATGGTCAAGGGGTCGGCGGATGCGCTGCTGACACTTCTCAACGACATACTGGATTTTTCTAAGATGGAAGCGGGCAAGCAGAGTCTGGATCACCTGAACTTCAATTTGCGGAAGAGTTTGGGTGAAGTCGTTAAAACACTTGCGGTAAAGGCTCAACAGAAAGGTTTGGAGTTCATGTTTGATGTGGATTCGGAAGTGCCAACGAACGTCGTTGGGGATCCCGCGCGGCTCCGTCAAGTCATTGTGAATTTGGTGGGCAATTCGATCAAATTCACCGAAAGGGGAGAAATAGAAGTTGATGTACGGACGGAGGCGCAAAGCGCGGAGGGTGCAATGTTACGGTTCAGTGTCCGAGATACCGGAATCGGAATCCCTCCGGACAAACAAGACAAGATCTTTGGAGCGTTCACCCAGGCCGATTCTTCCACTACGCGCAAATACGGAGGCACCGGATTGGGTCTGACGATCGCAGGGCAACTCGTGGGTCTGATGGGAGGGAAGCTTTGGGTGGAAAGTGAACTCGGAAAGGGATCGACGTTCTCCTTCACCGTTCAAGTTGGCGTAGGAGTTCCTGAGTTGCCGACTGATTTGCCCCATGTATCTCAACTCGCTGGCGTGTCGATCCTCGTGGTGGATGATAATGCGACGAACCGACGCATTCTCGGGGAGTCAGTCATTCGTTGGGAAATGATACCAACGATTGTCGATGGTGCTATGGCGGCGATCGAAGCCCTTAAGCAAGCACACGAGTCGGGAACCCAACTTCCTGTTGTCTTGACCGACGCCCACATGCCGGATATGGATGGATTCGGACTTGTTGAAATAATTCGCCAGGATCCGTTGTTGGCCGCCGTTAAAATCGTGATTCTCACGTCGGGGGGACAACGTGGGGACGGGGCTCGCTGCAAGCAACTTGGAGTCGCCGCGTACCTAAGCAAACCGTTTGACAGGTTGGAATTGCGTGACGTTTTGCTTCATGTTCTGGCTCATGATCGAGCAAAGCCGGAAAATACAGTTTTGGTGACTCGACATACCGTCCTGGAACAAGCCAACTCTCTCACTTTTCTTGTGGCAGAGGACAATGTTGTGAATCAGACGCTCATTGCCCGGCTGTTGGAGAAGCGAGGGCACACTGTAGTAGTGGCGCAGAATGGGCGAGAAGCTCTGGAGATGTTGGAGAAACAGCACTTCGATATTGTCCTGATGGATGTACAGATGCCGGAGATGGATGGATTTGAAGCGACAAAGCAGATACGTGAAAAAGAGCAAGCAAGTGGCGCTCACCTGCCGATCATCGCGTTGACGGCCCATGCCATGCAAGGCGACCAAGAGCGTTGCTTGGTCGGAGGAATGGATGGCTACGTCGCGAAACCGATTAAGTTGGAAGCTCTCTTCTCAGTGATTGAAAAAGTGGCTCCTAGTATGAATCACAGCCCACATGCCAAAGTCCCCGCTGTAACGAGCTGAGCGCAATCCTAATTACACATTGATACGCGGTAAAACTCTGATTGCGCGTAAGCGTCATTTCACAATTGTAAAAAGTGCCTGCACCAACGCAGGCTGGAACCGCTATTTCGCTCCCTGCGTGTACGGTATGAGGCTCGTTTAAGGGCCAGTCAATAGCTGTCCTACATTGAACAGACACGGGCAGTTGAATTGAATTTATATGGATGGAACCTGTTCGTTGCGACTTGAGCTGAACCTCAAGCGTAACTCCTCACGAACCAGAGGAGTTGTTCACATGGCTGGTAGCCAAAAGAACAAGCATCGATTAGCCGTGATTAAACAGCCTCCGCCAGGGACTCGTCCTACTCTGACTTCGGATACTGGGGGACCGATCTTCTTCACTGGCAGCGAAGCGGTACCTGATTTGCTCTGCGGAAAGTGTGAACGGATTCTTGTGAGCGGAATGCGCCGAGAAAGGATTGGCGATTGGGTGCTCAAATGCGCGCACTGCGGTGCCTTTAATGATACCTCGCGGCCGCCAGATCCTCCGATCGAGGAGTCATTAAAATCTAACGCCTCCAATCCAACCGATTAGACGGTCGTGCATCGACCCGCTAAGCTGGCAGCCATGATGGGAGTGTGGCCCAACCGGACTAGACCTGGGACCGGGCTGGCAAGGCGGAGTGTTCAATATTGGACAGACGGACAAAACACAGAAGAAGTATACAGGTTGCTCTGGAAGGACACTTGACCCGTGTCCCACCTCGGGGCCGAATAAGTCCCCACACTCGGCCCCTTTTCTTAATTCTAAGCATCAGTTCTGTTTCTCATGTTTATGGTCATAAGTTTCTTGATTTCTTTGAGCGTAAACCTTCAGTTTCCCGCCCGGTAAAACAATGGTTGCTACGTGATGCCTTTTAGGCGTTCCCGTAGTAATTTTCTTGAGGGGTTTTCCGCTCACCCATTCGCCAGCCTGTGATCCCTGCTATCAAGCCTGGCCCCTCTCCACATTATGCTGGGCTCGGATTTCTGTTAAATCGAGTAGAGATCCCGTGACAATTGGAGGAGGGACTCTGGAACCTCTCGCGAGAAGACATCAAATGGGCTGTTCGCAGCGTGGGCGCGATTCTTACGTAAGTATTCTGTGGTATAACCCATTAGGCACCTTAACTCCTGCACTAACTTGTGCCTGCTATCCAATCGGTCAGACTAGACTTCGTCTTTATGGCTTACCTTTGATAGTTGCTGTGTTCCACTTCCTCTCTGCAGATTGGCATTCCAGTGTTTATTCGCTTTGATGTCCGGAGTTCCGATGTCTGACAACGACGCCCGACCATTCAAGCTTCTGCGTATGTACTGCGATGCGTCAGCGATTGCTGCTGCGGGTGTGGGCTGTCTGGTCCTGTTTGGCTGGGTATTTCACATTGAATATTTGAAATCGGTTGTTCCCGGACTTGTCACCATGAAGGCTAATGCGGCGCTGAGTTTGGCGTTTTCCGGGACATCATTATGGTTGCTGCTCCCCGGCGAGTCTCGCACCCGAAGCGGGCACATCGCTCGTTTCCTTGCCTTAGTGGTCGTGATGATTGGCGCGGCCACACTAATTGAATACCTGTTTGGCCTGAATCTGCGGATCGACCAACTGTTGTTTAGTGACCCAGAAGGATCAGTCGGAACGTCATCGCCCGGACGTATGGCCGCCATGGCGGCGACGGCGTTTATGACAACCGGCTTGGCGCTGATACTTTTGGACTGGAAGACGCGGCGCGGACGCCAGTCAGCGAAGTTGCTGAGCTTGTGGGCCGCGCTGATCGCGATGGTCGGCGTCAGCGGTTACATCTTTCATGCGACAGCCCTATATAGAATTTTACTGCGCACGGATATCGCGGTGCACACCGCGATCGCTTTATTTCTCTTGAACGTTGCCATTTTCTTTGCTCGGCCTCAGACCGGCATCTCTGACGATCTCACCAGCGAACGGTCCGGAAGTGTTATGGCTCGTCGACTTCTCCCTGCAGTTTTCTGCATCCCTATTCTTCTGGGCTGGATTACTTTGCAGGGACAGCGTGCGGGATTGTACGGAACGGAATTAGGTCTGGCACTGTATTCCACCGCCAACGTAGCCGTCTTTATCGTCCTGGTTTGGTTGAGCGCCAGAAAAATGAATGTGGAGTATAACCAACGCAGTAGGGCGGAAGTCGAAATTCGCAAAATGAATGCAGAGCTAGAAGGGCGAGTTGCCGAACGAACGAAGACCATCGAACAGTCTGAACGAGACCTGCGGGAAAGTAGCGAGATGGTCCGACTTCTTCTGGATTCGACCGCCGAAGCGATTTACGGTATCAACACGCAAGGCAACTGTACGCTCTGCAACCGTGCGTGCGTGAAATTGCTCGGCTATCGGGAAGCAGCCGACTTGCTAGGCAAGAACATGCACGAGTTGATGCACTATATGCGGCCGGATGGCACACCTTACCCGGTGGAGGAGTGCCATATTTATCAGGCGTTCCGTCAGGGGAAGGGCAGTCATGTCGATGATGAGGTCGTCTGGCGGAGCGATGGAACTAATTTCCCGACCGAGTATTGGTCCTATCCGATCTTCCGAGGCGAGCAGGTGATCGGTGCCGTTGTAACTTTCATAGATATTACAGAGCGCAGACAAGCCGAAGTAGCACTCATGGCCGCTAAGGCAGTTGCCGAGCAGGCAAACCGGACGAAGAGCGAATTCCTCGCTAACATGAGCCACGAAATCCGGACGCCGATGAACGGCGTCATGGGGATGACGGACTTGTTGCTCGAGACTGGGCTAACACCCGAACAGCGAGAATACCTTGAGACGATTAAACTTTCGGCGGATTCCCTGCTTACCGTCGTGAACGATATTCTCGATTTCTCAAAAATCGAGGCGGGGAAAATGAACCTCGAGATAATCGATTTCAACTTGCGAGATAGATTAAAAACAGCTCTAAAGACCCTCTCGGTGCGGGCCGACCAAAAGGGATTGAAGCTCTTATGCGACATAGGTCCGGGAGTTCCGGAGGTAATGCGTGGGGATTCCAACCGGCTGCGCCAGGTCGTAGCCAACCTCGTGGGCAACGCGATTAAATTCACGGACCAAGGTAATGTGCTGCTGGACGTACAAGTTGAGGCTGAGGACGGCGCGCTTCGCATGTTGCATTTTGTGGTAGCGGATACCGGCATCGGGATCGCTGCCGCGAAACAGCAAATAATTTTTGACTCATTTTCCCAGGCAGACAGTTCGACGACCCGGAAATACGGGGGAACTGGCCTGGGACTGACCATCTCGAAGCATCTGGTAGAGAAGATGGGCGGGAAAATGTGGGTGGAGAGCGAAGTAGGTCGTGGAACCCAGTTCCATTTCACGGCGTGGCTGGGGACCTCCGAGAAAACGATCGAAGCAGGGACCGCCCGGAACTCCTTGCATGTTGCGCGGGATCCCAAGGACTCTTTTCGGGTATTGGTTGCGGAAGATAATCAGGTGAACCAGCTCCTGACGACGCGGTTACTCGAAAAGAGAGGTCACCGCGCTGTGGTAGTCGCTAACGGACGCGAAGCCCTTGAGGCGCTCAAGAAAGAGAATTACGACTTAGTTTTGATGGACATCCATATGCCAGAAATGGACGGGATTGAGGCGACCGCAGCAATTCGCCGAAGAGAAAAAGAGACCGGATTCCACCAACCTGTGATTGCCTTGACCGCCAGTGTCGACCGTGCGCCGTGTCTGGCCGCAGGGATGGATGGTCATCTATCTAAACCGATCCAGCCGCAAGAACTCGATGACGTTCTGAAGATTCTGGAGGCGCATCGGAGGGAAGTAGACAAGATTCTGTTGGCAGATGAAGAATCCCCTTGGACCTTCCAAAAAAACAATCTGAAATTCCCAACTTCCTAAAACCATTCTAACTCCTGGTGCGGAAAACAGATAGGTGGTCTCACTGGCCAGAAACGGGGACGTGGAAAGTTACTGTCCCGCAGCGAATGCGCCGATTCGGGACGAATAATCCGGAAGTAAAGTTCGGCCCCAATTTGCCCGGCGGGAGTTTCGGGAGCTACCGTCCGTGCCGAAGCATGGTTCTTCGTTCTTCTGAGCCCATATCTAGCAGGAGGTGAGGAGTCTTTCGCGCGCCGTCCCGTAGCCCACCCCCCGCTCTGCGGCAATCTCCCGCAAACTGTGGCCTTGCGCCTTCAACTCCAGAATCCGATCTCTGTCCGCTCCGCTTTTCGGATGTCCGAGCTTCTTCCCATTCGCTCGCGCATTCCGTATCCCAGCAGTCACCCGTTCCCGGATTAAGTCACGCTCAAGCTCCGCCGATACGATAGTGAAAAGGGCCTGCCCTAAAGGGGTACTGGTGTCGACATTTTCCTCGAAGCTGATGAACTGAATGCCAAGCGACCGGAATTCCTCTTATGCCGCGAGGAGATGTTTTGTAGACCGGGCGAACCGATCAAAGCGCCACACAACAATCGCATCAAACCACCGCTTGCGGGCGTCGTCCATGAGTTTGTTAAGTTCCGGTCGTGAATTTTTCGGGTGTCCTGAAAAACGCGCCAGGAGTGACCGACAATTCGCTGGCGAGAAGCCGACTTTTCCCGTTACTAATCCGGCCAACTTCCTAGAACCCCGTTTCTGGATAGTTTCCGAGTTGCCGACGATTCCCTCAGGATGCAAAATTGAGTCTTGCCGCGCCGCTTCAAAGCGCTGATAGTGCAAGGGGCCTGAATCGAAATTTCGACAAGGGCGAAGGGCAATCGCAGCGATAGACATTCGGGTGTATGGGAGTCGGAGAGGAGAATACGATGCAAAATCAAAGCAGCTACTTCACTGCTTATCACAACCTAAAGCTGACACGAGATGACCAAGGCGTGCTGGTTGCTGAATTCCACAGCTACGGCGGGCCGTTCATCATGACCGCGCAATCTCACACGGAATTTGTCGAGGCCTTCTACCGGATTGCGCAAGATCGCGCGAACAAGATCGTAATCCTGACGGGCGCAGGCGGGGAGTTCATTACTAATGTTGATTGGCCATCTTTCGGCGACGCCTCGGATCCCGGCGTGTGGAGCCAAGTTCATGATGAAGGTGTTCAGGTTTTGGAAAACATAGCCAACATACGCGTGCCGGTGATCGCGGCTATCGAGGGACGCGCGCACGTGCATTCAGACTACGCGCTGCTTGCCAGTGTAATTGTGGCGGGAGATGGCGCGACCTTCCAAGACGTGGCGCACTTCTCCGCGGGCGTTGCGCCCGGTGACGGAATCTTTACCACGTGGAGTTATCGCGCTGGGGCAGGGCGAGCGGAGGCCTTCCTGCTGAATCCACAGCCGCTCCCGGCGCGTACCGCGTACGAATGGGGAGTGGTTGCTGAAGTTGTGCCGAACGGCAAGGCGCTCAGTAGGGCGCGGGAATTGGCGGAGTTGTACTTGAAGGCGCCGGAAGTGACGCGCCGCAACACCCGCATCCACTTTATTCAACCGTTGAAGGAGCGCGTCGTTCGGGAAGTTGGCTATGGACTGTCACTGGAAGGAGCATCGTCTGCCGCCCTCATGAAATCGATGCAGGCAAAGAGTGAACCTGTCGCTCGGAAAGGAAAAAGCGCATAACCAACATGTTATTGTGCTTTGAACAAAGCACCCGGCGCACATGAGTTTTTCCGTAAGCTGAACGTTTTAGTCCCATCAGAATCTCGGAGCCTCAACCAATTGGCAAATCTTTGCCTGGCGTCAACGATCGGTTGAGCCGCGCCGGATTTTGGCCTGTTGGCGATATCGCGGATTCTCAGAGGACTGTTCTAATGCCGTTTCTTGTTACGAGCGCGTCCGGTGCCAATGGGGACGGCTTTGGCGCGCTACTCACCTTTGAATTGGACGGCACGCTGCGCGGAAAATTTAATGATGATGATCGCATTGTCGATCCCCGTGGCCTTGCTGTTAATCCGAACGAAAATTTGCTGTTTCTAAACAGTGGGGCCGATCGTGTGTTGGCAATCTCCCCGGACGGGCGCATTGTTCGGGATACTGGCCGCATTGAAGGCCTCAATCCAGGCGGTGGCAATTTTGGTCCGGATGGCCGTTATTTCGTCGGCTCGCGCCGCGCGCGGACAATCGTTGCCTTGTCGAGCAGTCTTGACGCTACCTGCGAGAATCTGTTGCCGCCCGGGGTCGTACCGTTTCCTCGAGGATTCGCTTTCGGTCATGATGGCCGGCTGTTCCTCGCCTCAGGAATCGGCCCGAACGGGCAAGGCGATAACACGATCATGGCCTTTACTCCAGGTACGCCTTCACAGCCCGCCCGGCTGGTCGCGGACCCCGAACTGAGTCCGCTCGATCTCGCAATCGCGCCCAACGGCAATATCGTCGTCGCTAGCGAGCGTCCATTCGGCGCGGCAGACGCGGTGACGAGCGTTCGGGAATATGATGCGACGGACGGACACCTCGTCCGAGTTATCTCTCCAAATGGGAAGGCTGAATTCCGCAAACCGCGCGGCCTGCGCTTTGGTCCCGGTGGACTGCTCTGCTGTGTCGCCCGCGATGAGGTTGTTGGCTTCGACTTCGCGAGTGGCGAATGCCTGGGGGCTATCGCTCGATTGCCGCGGCTGAATGGGCAAGCGTTGGTGTTTTTCCCGCAGTGAACCGACTAATACAATCTCAGCCTGTTGTAAGAGTTTTTGTCACGTTATGTCTGGATGACGGGCAAGCCGGAAGTAATGCCTCCCGCATTAGTACCGAGAAACGCGCTTGTGGTCATTAATAATGGACCGACTGCCGGATTGTCCTAACAATGTATCGGAAGCGCGTAACTAAGAAAAATGAGGACGGAGCAAAGCAGGACCCTACTCTGAAATTACGATTTAATTCCCATAATTAACATTATCACTCTGGGGATCTTGTCCTAATAAAGCCACCCATGTATGTAACTGTCAGAGATAAATCAGCGGATCCGCGTCATCTCAAGGAGATATTCTTCGACACCTTTTAGGTTTTTCGATTTTGCGTTCACGATTCTTTCCAGCCATACGCCATCTGCCGCGAGTCTTACAACACGAAGCTCGATTCTCGCATCGGTTTTCGAATGTTTCTTTAGGCGCTCGCTCAGCCAGTTATTCCAGACTCGCCCGACCTGATCTTTAGAGGCCATCAGACTCAAGAGCGCGCCCCAAATTTTGCCTTCAGCTGCACCTTCGGAGAATGCGGCCCTAATGTATGCACGAGTAAAGCATCCGTCGGAATTCTCTTCCTCCGCCATCAGTCGGTCAAACTGCTTGTCCAATCGGGCCAATAGCATCTGCATCATCTCCGTCACCAACGTCTCTTTGCTCTCGAAGTGATGAAAGAAAGCCCCCTTGGTAACGGCCGCCAATTTGCTCACTTTGTTGACCGTGACATCAGCCATGCCCTTGGTCGCAGCGAGTTCGAAGGCGGCATTTAAGAGGGATTCTCTAACGAAAAGAGGGTCCTTCTTTTTCATGTACGCGTTTTTTACTTTAGTCGCCTTCATTTTCGAAAGCCTCCTCAACGTCCCAAAATTGTATTCCATTGAATGAGCCGGCTGCACAAATAAAGTGCTTGCCTTAGAAGATACCGTATGGTATCTTCAGAACACACTTCAAAACGATGAACGTTGCCGATCGTATTTGGTAGCGCAATTTTGAAGAACAACTTGTGAGGCGAACATGGGCGAAATGAAGACTGTCGTTGACTCAGAATTAGCAGTGGCTCACCTTGTTTTCAAAGTGGCTGACCTTAAGAGCAGTTGCAAATTCTACTCGAATCTCGGCCTTCCTCCATTTTTTACTGAGGAAAAGATCGCAATTATTGAACTACGCGGGGGCACTCATCTTGTATTGTTATCAGTTGATGAGCCGGCTGGAAAAGATGTAGCGGAAAGTTTGACAGGACAATTCCATAAAAGATTCTCTGAGCAATTTGACCTCATGATTAAAGGCAAAGGCCTGAATGAATTGAAACAATATCGGTCGGAGCTAATCAGTCGGGGAATCGCAGCAGGAGAAATCCCTGATGAAGCTGTTTTTGGACATTATCTGTTTTGCATAAAGGACCCCGATGGGAACGGAATAACCATTTATACTAGCCACGCACATTAGTGTTCACAAAGCTCTGGGGTCACATTGACGCCCTCCACGGCCGGTGCCCGGCGTGGCGGCTGGGGATTAAAGACCGCGCTTGTTGCCCCTCTTCCGCCGATTATGAAAAGAGCCTTGGCCCGAAACGTATCTGACTTTCCGTAATAAGGATTATCGCATCAGGATTACGGAAATTGCTCGCGGCAAGTCGACTTAGCGGGAGTTGGCTCCCAAATCAAGGAGAGGGACCGATTCCATCAATTCCCAATCGACAAAGTGTGCCGATCGAAGTGCAGATGAGTGTCGTTGAAGCGAGTCGGATACTTCAAACCAAATCCAAGCATTCGGTCAAGACCGATGTGAGCGATCCAGATGAGGGTCAGCGAAAAAGCGCAGGGCGATTCGACCCGAAAGAGTATCCAGACAACACCAACGGTCCCACGTAGGTGTGGACGGCATTGGATGTGATCGCTCCAACGCGGACATTGGCGGCGTAGCCCAGCATTGAGAGATCCGGTACAAGAAACAGCAAGGCAAGTGAAAGCCAACTGCCCTGGCTCCAATGGTAGGAGAGGAGGCTGACGATAAGCACGGCGGCACCTTCAAGACGCGAGAGTGGCCGAGGATTCATAGCGTTTGCCTCTCCGTCCAAAGAAATACCGTGAACATCTGCTCAGTTGCGGAGTTCCGATGTCCGAAGTTCGGCTGCATCACCATGGGATCACGCCGCTTGTGTTGGAGAAGGTGCCCGTCGGACCATCAGGGCCGAGCAGCGCAACGCGCACCGCCTCGCGGGCGCCCTCCTCGACAGTCTCCGTGCCCTGATAGTTGTTGAGGTTCGTCCTGGTGAAGCCCGGGGAGACGGCGTTGACCTTGATCGCCTCCGACTCCAGCTCGATCGCCATAGCGAGCGTCACTGCGTTGAGAGCCGTCTTGGATGCAGGGTAGACGGGGCCGAACATCGCACGGTGCGGATTCGCAGGGTCCGAGTTCATCGTGAGCGAGCCGCTGGAGCTCGAGACGTTGACAATGCGAGCCGCCGGCGCTTCGCGAAGGAGCGGAAGCATCGCTTGCGTGACCGCGATGACGCCGAACACGTTGGTATCCCACACCGCACGCATTTCATCGAGGGACGCGTTGCTCGGGCGGACCGTCTTTGCGTACTCCGTGACGGATTGGCCGGACAGCTTAGTGGTATTCGAGATAGCCGCGTTGTTGACGAGCACGTCGAGGCGGCCAAGTTCGCTCCGAATGCGCTTTGTGGCGGCGATGGAGTTCTCATCTGTGACGTCTAATTGGATAGCGCGTGCGTCCGGCCCAACCTGCTTGGCCGCAGCCTCGCCGCGCTCGAGATTGCGCGACCCGACCAGCACAGTGAAACCTTGTGCTGCGAGATCTTTTGCGATTTGAAGACCAATTCCTTGATTAGCCCCGGTGACCAGCGCGACGAGTCTGTCCTGCATAGTAATTTCCTTTCTTGCATCGATGTGCAGCCACCGCCTTGCGGCAACTCGTCCTCAATCCGATAAAGGGAAGAGTTGCCTGTGACAGTGGAACAAACCAACTCATTCATTGAGCACTACTCTCTCCCGCCCGTATACCTGTATGGCCAGCGGTGAAGTGCTATGCCGTCTGTTCAGCCGCGAAATAGTATGCTCGGTCGAGATCAGTGATGAGTCCGGGCCCGGTTGGGCGCCATCCCAGTCGTTGCTGGGTTTGCACGCTCGAACCGATAAGGTCGCGACCAACAAACATCCCTATCGAGCCAAAATGGGCTGCTGCCTCCTCGGGGGATTTGGACACAACCGGCACTTTCAGGCCGCGGCCGATGGCTTCAGCGATTTCCCGAAAGGGCACTCCCTCTTCCGCGATCGCGTGATACCTGGCCCCTACTTCCTGCTTCTCGAGCGCCAACCTGTATAGGCGGGCAGTGTCGAGGACGTGCACGGCCGCCCAGCGGTTGAGTCCGTCGCCCATATACGCTGACGCACCCTCCTCGCGAGCCACCGCGATTGCATAGGTAACGAGACCCTGCTTGATTGTGTTGTGAACCTGGGGAAGGCGAACGACAGACACGTGCACGCCACGCTTCAGCAATGTCTCAGCCGTCGCTTCGGAGGCGCGGGGATACGCGGGAGACGGAGGGAGAGGAGCATCTTCCTCCGTATGCATCCGCCCCTCCGCCACTGTCGCAAGCCCAGAGGTGACCAGCAGTGGCCGAGCGGAGCCTTCGAGGGCCGCCCCGAGAGTCTCAATGGCGCGCTTGTCGATCTCGCAGCTTTCTGCGAAGTTCGAGAAGTCGTGGACAAAGCCCGTGTGAATGATGCCATCAGACATCGCTGCTCCATCGCGCAGGCTTTCGAGGTCTTTAAGATCACCCCGGTGCAGCTGGGCACCGGCCGCTCTAAGAGCCTTGGCGCCTGTGTCCGAGCGGGAAAGACCGAGCACCTGATGCCCCGCGTCGATGAGTTCCCGAA
>Ga0206981_10304_pt1 | contig 13539 bp, 11 predicted proteins | sample Alteio_BWMinCont_17_FD_153312 | JGI IMG/M metagenome (GOLD analysis project Ga0206981, IMG submission 153312) | Enriched cells from forest soil in Barre Woods Harvard Forest LTER site, Petersham, Massachusetts, United States -... | ecosystem: Environmental > Terrestrial > Soil > Temperate forest >... | reverse complement strand
AGCCATTATGGAAGCGGCAAGAAAAACCCGCAGCCCAGTCATCATACAGGCAAGCCGCGGCGCCCGTAAATACACAAATGATGCCTTTCTTAGACACCTCATGCTAGCAGCGGCTGAGCTTTACCCCGAAATCCCTATTGTCATGCATCAGGACCATGGAAATGGCCCGGAAACCTGTATAAGCGCAATGAAACAAGGTTTCACAAGCGTGATGATGGACGGCTCTCTTGAAGAAGACGGTAAAACTCCTTCTAACTACGAATACAATGTCGCCGTCACACGCTACGTCGTTGACATTGCCCACTCATTAGGCGTTTCTGTCGAGGGGGAATTAGGAGTCCTAGGTTCGCTAGAGCACTTGAGCGGCGATCAGGAAGATGGTCATGGCGCTGTAGGAAAATTAACGCTTGAACAGCTTTTGACCGATCCCGACCAGGCAGTCGATTTTGTAGAGCGCACCGGTGTGGACGCCCTTGCTGTGGCCATAGGAACAAGCCACGGAGCCTACAAATTTTCAAAAAAACCCACTGGAAAGGTGTTGTCGATAGAACGCATTATTGAAATTCACAAGAAAATCCCTAACTGCCACTTAGTGATGCACGGCAGCAGCTCCGTCCCGAAAGAACTTATCGATATTATCAATAAATTTGGCGGCTCCATCCGAGAAACATACGGTGTGCCTGTCGAAGAGATTCAGAAGGGAATTCAAGCGGGCGTAAGAAAAGTCAATGTCGATACAGACAACCGCTTGGCCATGACCGGAGCCGTCAGAAAAATGTTTATTGAATCCCCTGCCGAGTTCGACCTGCGCGCTTGGATGGGCGCGGCAAGAACTGCAATGCAGCAAGTTTGCGAGGAAAGAATGACACAGTTCGGCCAAGCAGGACATGCGGCAGAAGTTCCGATTATTTCTCTTGAGCAAATGGCCAAAGACTATATCGCAGGAAAGTACGGCGAAAATGCCAAGCCGCAAAAACCCTACGCGCATGCACTCGCACACGCTTAACCACACTTTAGAAGGGCCTCATTACTATGCAACACGATAATTTTGAATCGAATCATCAGACATCATACGACAAAAAAGATGGTTCGGATGGCAAACACAAATTCTCACCGCAGCGCAAGCCTTCGGATAACGAGAATGAATACCCTTCTCATCAAGCGCGAGAAAGGCAAAAAACCACTGCAATAGCTTTAAGTGTGATTACCTGCCTTTTCATGTGCGTGATTGGCTACGAAATCATCAGGGAGACTCAGCCTGCAACAAACGATCTTTCGCTCTCTGGCACCTCCCAGCAATCGTCACTCATTTTGGCAAAGCCTTCGTATGACTACATTGCGGAAGCTAACACCCGCGAAGACCACGAAAGCCAAGAAATCCAACGCCTGCGCGACCAAAACCGTGCGCAAGCGAATAAAATCAAAGCTTTGCAACAGGAACTCGTAGAAAAAGTCCAGTCATCCCATGAAATAAAGAGTAATCTTTTCCGTTTGGAAAGCGATCCAAAAGATCGGCTAAAAATCAATGAACTCTCTCAGAAACTGAGCGATGCAGAAAGGACGAATTTCCAGCTCGGTTTAACCGTTACAACGCTGCAGAATGAACTCTTGGGCATCGAATCAAAGATGAATCAAGCAGAGGTCACTCGCGATGCCCTAGCAGCCATGCTTGCTACCCACCGCACCACTAAAGAACAGGAAATCGCAGAACACCAAAAGAAAATTGAAGAATTAGAAGCTTTCTCAACGCAAAGCCAGACAGATTTGCTTAGAAAAATTGATGAGCTTGACTTTGCCAAACAAAATTTAGCTAACTCCCTAGAAGAAAAAAGCGCAGCATTAGCAGCCCTAGAGGCGGAATTGCTGCTGCAAAAAGACCTGCATACAGCGAAATCCCACGAACTCAATAACATCGTTTCTCTCTATAGCGCTTCCCAAAAAGAACTAAATGAGCAAATTCTTTCTCTGACAGCAACTCTTGAATGGGAAACGGCTAAACACCAATCGACCGCCGATCGCCTGGACAAAAAAATCGAAAACCAAGCCTATGTTTTAAGCGTTCTCGAGTCAGCAGTCCAATCACGCAACCTCATGCTTAACGAAAAACACGAACTTATTTCCAAACAAAGCCACGAAATTGCCTCGCGCGACGAACAGCTCGCCAACCATAAGGCCGAGCTAGAAGAATTCGAGGCCTTCATTATCGAAAAAGAAATGCAGTGGGAAGAGCTCGACCAGCATTTGGCAGCCGCCGATGACTTTCAGCAAAAAGCACAAGAAATCATCACGACACTGGAATGGGAAACTGCGCGCTCAGCCAGTCTGGAGCAGGAACTTCAAAACCTTTCCAAGCAGCAACGCTATACCCTCCAAGAGAAAAACGATCTCATTCAAACGCTTGAAAGAGAGTTGAATAAACAGAGGAATGTCCTTGAGACAAAAAGCTTCGAATTGGAACAAATCTCTCATAAATTTGAAGCTTCTCAGCTTGACAAAACGGCTCTGCAAGAGGCCTATGAAAGCCAAACAGAAGTCTTAGCGCTGGCGAAAGAGGAAACAGAAAAACTGTCAACTGAGGCGCAGAGAGCACAAGAGCTGGATCAGCTTACAACCCAATTGAAAAATGAGATCGAAGAAAAAGAAACCACAATAAAGGCTCTCCAAATTAAATGGGAAGCAGCAAAAGACTCGCAAGATAAGGTTCAAAAGTCCCTAGAAAAGGACATTCAAGACCTCACAGTTCTGCTAGAACAAGAATCATCGAGTTATAACGCTCTTGAAGCCGAGTGGCAGAAACTGAAAGATGCCCACACAAGTGCACAAGAAGAAAAAGTCCACGAAAAGCTTAGCGAAGCGCACGAACAGATCCAAAACCTTGATCATCAAATTCGTACTTTCCACGATTCAATGACAGCAAAAGAACACGAAATACACGCGCTTGTCGAAACTAAAAATCAGTTCGCCACTGAGGTCTCAGAGCAACTTAATCAGCTTGAGATGGAGTTGGAAAAAGAAAAGCTTAGAGCCGATACCATCAAAGCACGTTATCTGGAAGTTAAGGACGAATCCAAATCACTCATGAATGATTCGAAGAAGCTTGATAACAAGTACAAAGCAGCCGTCTTGAAATTGAGGGTTCTTGAAGACCAGGTCGCTCTGCATCGGTCCAGCTACAATACAGACCTCAAAGAATACCAAGTGGCACTGGAAAAGCTTAACAACGAGCTCATTCAAGAGAAGCAGAAGAACGAGGAAGCCAACGCAAGGCTAAAAGAGCTGGAAGCCGGGCACGTTGCTGAGCAAACCCCGCGTAGCGCCCATTAACAGGGGCATGCAAGACCGAGAAGCTTCTCGGTCTTGTAAGACATTAACCATTTCTAGGCTTGGTCGTATAATTCTTCTCTGTGCTTGAGATTATTTTGTGAGACATACAGGAATGCATTCACACCATTCACAATCAGAGCCACACCTCCAGCAGCTACGGCACCAATAACCAAAGCACCAAGTCCAAAACCTGAACCGATAGCAGCGCCTATGCCAGCTCCGATCAGACCGAAAATGACAGCGAACGCAGCGACTTTAAGCAAAGTTTTAAGTTTATCTTCCTTAAATCCTTTCCATGTATCTTCTGCAGTTTTACAAGGATGGATAAGGGCATTAAAAGGCGTTACAAAGCAGTAGTCAACGATTGAATGACAAAGTGTTGAACAGCAAGAAGACATAAGCAACCTCCGTTAAAAAATTAGGCCTCTAGCATATCTTAAACGAATCCGATTCGTCTCAAGACATTTTTCAAAACTCACCTTAAAGCTCTCTTCATTTTTTTCCCAGAAAATTTGAATTTATTGACGAAATCTTCTTATTCCAGTATACTCTTGCTCATCAGGTCTGCCCAGGTGGTGAAATTGGTAGACACGCCAGATTTAGGTTCTGGTGCCGCGAGGTGTGTAGGTTCGAGTCCTATCCTGGGCAATATCTTTGGACACTTCTCTAATTGGAAAATGTCCTTTATCATTTTAAATGGCTCGCGTAAAGTTTACAGTCAGCTTTTTATCTTTCAGCTCAAAGTTTTAAAATACGAAATTTAATTTCTTAAGCTAAATTTCTTTTGAGGATCAAATGGCCCTGTTGAAATTTCAACAAGAATTCCTTGTTCACACATTTTTTTTAGTCTAGAGCTTGTAGTTCTTGAAGTGACACCCCATAGCTCCTGTGCTTTCTTAGGCAATATTTTTTTATGCACTTTTAAGTATGCTATGATTTGCTTTTGCCACTCTTCAATTACAGCAAATGTGTTAACACCATGATATAAAGTAGTGCGAAAAAAATTGCCTAATTCCTCAAATTTAGGAGAGGGCATTCCTTGTTGCCCACAAATATTTAACATTCGTCCAAGTCCAGACCCCCATTGCTCGATTAAGTTTAATTCCCTAAATACACGGCCAATCACACGATTACGCAATTGAGAGATACCTGACAGAGCCGCTTCAAAACTTAACCCAAAAGGTAAACAGCCAGGATTTGTTATTTCTATACGATCCTCAAATATTGCTACTTGGATCGACGCTCCTTTGATTGAATAATCAGTGTGCAAAAGAGCATTAATTACAGCTTCTCTAACTACAGCTGGGGGATATTGAGGAATATCTTTGCGTCTTGTTTCGCCAATTTCTGCAGCCATTGAGGTATGGCGACGAATAAATGCTATAATCGGTTCTAATGCTGTTGAAATAGGTACTTCAAGAATCTGTTGATCAAGAATCTGCGATTTATCCGTTCCTGAAAAAAGTCCTAATCGAATGATTGCATCGGGAAAAAACTCCTTATAATGATCAGCAAATAGCAATACAGCTCCGTTTGACGGCAACTCTTTAGCATGGTGTTGAACGATAAGTCCTAGTGATTTCGCAGTGCGATCAGTCAGCTTTTTTGAAATATTGGCAAATAATTCTTTTGCCAAATCAAAATTGATTTCATTTACGGCACAATCGAAATTGGGCTGTTCATCGAAATATTTATGCTCTTTTAGTCTTTGGATTTCTAAGATAGTGGTGGCATCCGCTAAGCGATTGGTTGAACCAAATCTAATATAGGTGCCTTCTTCTATCCCTTTTGATTTAATATAATACGGGCCAAAACCATGAGGAACCGAGATAAGGAGCAAATCTCTATCTCTCCAAGTATGAAGTTGTAATGAAGGAATTAGCAAAGGGGAAACCGAATCTGCAATGGCATTAGCAATGCGTTCTTCTTCTTCCAATACATTCTCCAGACCAATCACGTCTTTAGTTTTATCTTTAATACCAATAACCAGAGTACCTCCCGCTGTATTTGCGAAAGCCACAATGGTTTGAACAATCTTCTGTAGAGATTTGCTGTTTTCCTTAAATTCAAGAATTTTTCCTTCTTCTTTGGTCAATAACTCCTCAAGCATAACAATCCTTTCTATTTCGTTACCCAGAAAATAACCCGGAAATACTAAGAAGTCAAGATTTTCTGGGTTGTTTTCCTGGTCTGAGTTGTTAACTCTTCAAATTTCAGTAATTCTTTAGCATGGTTAGCCTGATATTGAAGAATAAGTCCCAATGATTTAGCATATCCAAAGGACATTCTGTTTTCTTATTTTCCAGGTAACCATCATGACGCAGCCAGATTGGTATAAAGAGGGACTTCGCTTTCAATGCACGGAATGCGGTAAGTGCTGCATGGGCAAATCTGGATTTGTCTGGGTGAGCGAAGAAGAAGCCGCAGCTATGGCGGCAACATTAGAGATTTCCTTACCTCTTTTTAAAAGAAAATATCTACGTCAAAGAGATAACCGCTACGCTCTTGTCGAAAAAAAGATCTCTGAAGACAACTATGCTTGTATCTTTCTAAACGATAAAAAATGTTTAGTCTACAAAGCTCGTCCCACACAATGCCGCACGTTCCCCTGGTGGAAAGAAAACCTCACCACTGAAGAAAGCTGGAAACTTGCAGCCAACGACTGCGAAGGCATTAATGACGATGCGCCCCTCGTCCCTTACTCCCAAATCGTTCAACTCACTCGGATGAACACGCCTGTTGGTTGAAGCTCAAAAACCAAAAAATTATATTTCAATTTAATTGTTTATTATGCTATAATGAATGAACACAATTTAATAAAATTGAGGTTTTATGTCTTCTATTAATCTTAAAGTAATCAGTTTTAATGTAAGTGGAGCTGGTGATCTCAGAAACACTGCAGTGAAATTTGAAAGTTCTACAAATCAAAAAGTAAGCACGCAAGCTCAGGCTATATTGACTCCTGGGGCAAATGTGGATGAAATCTATGGAAGCCAAATGGAAAGTTATTTCACAAAGCTCATTGAATTGGAGCAGCCTGATGTTCTTTGCCTGCAAGAGTTGCCGAGGCTCAGTAATCTTAATAAATTCGAGCATGCTAAGTTGGAAACGGTCTTAAAAAACCATGAATACACCCTATGTTTAAAGCAAGATACTGCGATTGCTTATAAGACAGAAAAATTTGATCTCGTTAACGAAGGATCCACTGTTGGCTCGCAAAGCTCGGCTTATTTTGCAGATTTGAAGGAGAAAGAAAGCGGTGATGTACTTCGCTTTGTTTCTGATCACCCTGAATATTCAGATACTGGCGCTGCAACCTTAAAAAACAATGTTGAATTCGTTGATAATTTTCCCGTGGTTTCCCCTTTTGAAAGATTGTGGAAAAAAATTGTTGCTCTTTTCCAAAAACGAAGCCCAAATTCAATCCCAAACGAAGATCCAATCTCAATCATCTATGGGATGGATGGCAATGCTACGCGTAAAATTCCTGGTGAAGCAGAGAAGCCGGAGGAAATTAGAACGGAATGGCAGCCAGAGCGCTTGGATATTTTTTCAGAAAGAAAGTTTGTAACAGACCTTAGCAATAACAACCCGACTCTGGCTTTTAAAGCACCTCAGAAAATTGACCATATCTTTGCAAAAGCAATTATGCCGCAGACTATAACAATGAAGCATAAAGTGGTTGCAGAATTGAATGATCCTGACATGCTAACCTCCCCGGAAATATTACCGGCAAGTGATCACCTGCCTGTTATTTATGAAATAACGGTAACGCCGCAGGAAAGCTTCAAGTCTTTGATCTCTGCTTGTTTTAGGTCAATATTTAAGAAATAAGGTTCTTGGAAAAAAAGAAGGGAAGGCGTTAAGGCCGCAGCTGTAGGGACGCTGCGGCCTTAACGCCTTCCCTTCTTTTTTTACTTCCTTCCCAATCGATATATCCTTGAAAAAAATGGCGCGCCGATTTATACAAGAGTTTTTTTATACAAAATCGGAGTCATGAGAAATGAAAAAATTAAAATATACGGCCATTGCCTTTCTAGCCCTTTCCGGGACACACTCGCTATTTGCCTACGCCTTTGATAACCAATTCAACATCTCCGGCGGGTTCCGCCACGACCAAATCTCGGCTCATGATTTAATCACCTTTGGCGCTCCATTCGGGGGTGCATCATGGATGAAAGATAAGTTTAGTGTAAACCACATAGACATGGGTCAAGTGGGATTTGATTTTCGCTTGCTAATGCCTGAGACGGATTTTTTTTGCGAATACCCCTGTATTAGCAACCTTTACCTGACAGGTTCTGCTGACTGGGCATGGAACGATGGAAGCCACTACAAACGCTCGATCACCAACTTCGCTGCAGGTGGCGCTGTTGTTTCGACTTTCTCCACCCACGGCAAACTGAAGACCACAAGCGCCGACGACTTTCAAGTCGGGCTAGGCTATCGGTTATTCGAGGACGAGTTATGGGCCTTTAACGTGATCGGGGGCTATTCCTACAACAAGCAAGACTTCTCCACAAGCCATGGTTTTACATCCATCAGTGGGGGTGCATTCGCCGAAGATCCTCTTTATGAGGGTTTGAAATTCAAGCAGCTCTGGCAAGGCGGCTGGTTAGGCTTGGAAGCCTTCTATGACTGGTTTGGGTGGCTTTTCCACTTCGGTTATGAATATCACTATGCCAACTACCACTTAAACATCAATATTCCTGGAATATCCACTACTTTAGCTGAAGACTTTTCCAACACACGCAATAGTCATCGAGGGCAGGGTAATGTGGCCTATTTGATAACATCCTACCGTTTCTGCAATGACGTGGAAGTCGGTGTGGATTTCGCATTCAAAGACTTTAGAACGCGTCATGGATCGATAAAGCCAAAAGGCGAATCCTTTGATGACCTGGGTTATCCGGCAGGAACCTCAGGAAATGCCAAAGGGAAATGGAGTTCTTACTCTATCGTTGGAAACGTCGGCTATAACTTTTAGGCAACCTCAATATCAAGAAGGAATTTACAATGAAAAAACGAATCTTGCGGCTTGCTGCATGCGGGTTAGCTTTCACCATGGGCGCTGCTTCTGTTGAGGCCGCCTATCAGTACAATGAAAACGGGTATTTTGCGCCTCCTGTCGAGGCGACTCACTACTGGAACAACGGCGAGGATACGCCACCTGAAGATTGCACGCCAACGTATGTTTATAGCTGTCCAACAGGAACCTTTGCTATTGGCGGCGATTGGCTTTATTGGAAAGTCTCGCAAGAGAAGATGCAGATCGGCGCAGAAGTCATGGCTTCTGTTGTCGACGGTGAAACATTTGTCAGGTCATCGATTTTAACGCCTAAATTTAAAGAACAAAGTGGCTACCGCGTCTTCGCCGACTACATCACTCCGGACAACTGGAAGATACGCACAACCTTCAACCATGTGCCAACAAAGGCCTCTATTGCCAACGGTGTTGCCCCTGCAAATATCATGTTTGATTTCATCTCACTCTTCAACACCAACTTTCCCTTGCTGAGTGCTATTTCCAGCGCCACTTTTTCAAGCGTGGCAGCGAAATGGGATGCACACATCAATTACCTTGACATCGACCTCTCAAGAAAAATCGATCTCTGCGATAACTTCCAAGTGACACCCCATATCGGGATAAGAGGGCTGTGGATTTATCAGAAGTTTAGCATCTCAGGAATTGCAGATGGTCTGACTTTCACGAGTGCAATGAGAGAACGCATCGAAGGTATTGGTGTCGAAGGAGGCCTGTGGGGCTCTTGGTCTTTTGCTCCCGGTTTTTCGGTCTTTGGCAACATTGGTGGAGCCGCCATCTATGCTAAAGTGCGCAATAATGGGGAACTGATCGGCACAACTGATGCCACGTCTGACATCAGCTATCGCGACAACTCCTATATCAGCTTGCCCATGCTTGACTCCTTTATTGGCGTCCGTTACGAAAGCAAGATAGGAAAAAATGATGTCGTTTTCCATGTCGCCTGGGAAGAACATTTCATCCTAAGCACGAATCAATTCTCCATTCAAGGCGGAGGCGGCATGACGCTTCAAGGACTAACCCTTGGCGGCTGCGTTCGCTTCTGATACACTCGTCGTCTCTTGCCACAAAGATGGCAAGAGACGCTCTTTCTCACAAGGAACTCATGAAACAAAGTGTGATTGCAATCATTTTTGACACGCAAGGCCATGTCTTGCTGATCAAGAGGCGTGATGTGCCTGTCTGGGTGCTGCCCGGCGGAGGAATTGATGAAGGGGAAACACCTGAGCAGGCGGTCTGTCGAGAAGCCTTAGAAGAGACAGGACTGGTCGTCGACATTAAACGAAAGGTCGCCGAGTATACTCCAATTAATCGACTCGCAAATCTCACACATGTTTTTGAATGTCGTGCGCTTGGAGGAAACCTGCTCACAGGATCCGAGACGAAAGACCTCGGCTATTTTCCGATAGACCGCGTCCCCTCCACTCTCTTTGTCGTTCATCAGGCATGGCTTGTGGATGCTTTGAAAAACGACTCGGGGCTCATCCGCAGCCCTATTACTCAGGTGACATATTGGAAGCTCTTTCTGCATTTCCTGCGACACCCTATTCACGTGCTGCGGTTTGCCCTTTCCCGCCTGGGCTTGCCCATCAACTCATAACAGTAGCTAAATCAAGATAGCATTTCATCTAGCGAAGAACAGGATAAGCATGATCGCGGAGCGGCAGGATAAGCAGGATAGAGGAGGCCTAAGCAAAACGTGAATTAAGATATCGCTTTATTTTTCTTTGGAAATAACTCTTGTCGAAGAGTTATTTCCAAAGAAAAATAAAGCGATATCTTAATTCACGTTTTGTTTAAGACACCTTATCCTGCTTATCCTGCCGCTCCGCGATCATGCTTATCCTGTTCTTCGCTAAATGAAACGCTGACCTGATTTATCTACTGTTATGAATTAAGGGTGATCATGATCGTGGTCGTGGTTATGGTCGTGGCTATGATCTTGTTTTAATTTGATCTTTTCCATTTCGCATTCATAGCCTTCACGGTGGAACATCAGCTTAAATGACTCCCATTCATGTGAAAAGGACTCTAAGATTTTCTTGTCGACATTCTGCTTAATTTGAACGATTAAGAAAAGCAATTCGTGTGCACCGGCTAACCGTTTTTGCGTGTCTGCTTCGCCTGGTTTAATTTTTTGCTGGAGAAAATAGGTCAAAATCAAATTGGCCGCTTCATCCGAAGCTTTTTCTTTTTGTATAACCCAACGGACAAATTCATTTTTATCTTTAACTGAATCAAACTTATTATCATTTAAAACAGTAATGCCTTTATACATAGTTTCAATGTACTGATCGATTTGGTCAAAAACCATATCGTCATGATAAATTCCGCATGGCATTTGGCAATGGGCAGAAAGCACCCCTTGTCCTAACAACGTTAATGCGATTCCAAAAGTCAATAATCTCTTTTTCATACGTCAATCCTGGTAAAAAGTATTGGGTATACACAAGCGGCGAAATATCCTCAAGAGCCCTTTACGAAAAATCATTGCAACGACTATAAAAAGGGATCTATGTTCAGAGAGATTGAAACGCTATTTTTAGAGAATTGGTGGATTATCCTGTTTTGTCTCATCACGTCTATAGCGCTTGAAGTTGGCCTGCATAGAGAAAGCACAGCCTACAGCCAACTGAATGCGCAGTATACAGCTTTGCTGAACGAAAAGGATGAAACCCAAGCTCAACAAGATCGTTTGCAACGACAAATTAACAGCCAAAGCGATGCGGCGTGGATAGAATTGACACTTATGAAGGGATTGGGACTTGTTCCAGAGGGACAAACAAAAGTGTTATTTACACTAAAAGCAAAAGACGAGTAGGCACGTGGATTTAGTCGCTCCTCTTCTTTGCTTAGCTCTGTTGACATTTTGCTCGGGCTACTTTTCCGCGTCAGAGTCTGCGCTCTTTTCGCTTTCTCCCCACAAACTAAAAATCTATCAAAACGATCCGCAGCCGCGAAAGAAACTTATAGCCCAGCTCCTCTCTCAGCCTCGAGACCTGCTTGTTACAGTATTCATGCTAAACACCTTCGTTAACATTCTTCTTCAAAACGTCGCTTCGCATCTTTTTGGAGAAACGGCCAGCTGGGCCCTAAAAGTCGGAGTCCCCCTCGGTTTAACATTGATCTTGGGAGAAATCATCCCTAAATATATTGGCCTGCAAAACAACACCGCGATTGCTTTTCATGTCGTCCCTATCATTAACTTCCTGCAAAACCTGCTGACTCCGGTCCGCCGATGGGTCATTGCAGTCACAGCGCCTGTCTCCCGTTTTCTATTTTTCTTCCTACGTAAAGACGCGAGCATCTCGAAAAAGGAAATGGAACATGTGTTAAAAACGTCCAAAGAGCATGGTGTGTTAAGCGCAGAAGAGGCAGAACTTGTCTCTGGCTACCTCAACTTGCAAGATTCTTCCGTCAAAGAGCTCATGCGGCCGCGTGAAGACATTTTATTCTACAACAGTGAAGAACCTTTGTCTAAATTGGAGCATCTATTTGTCGACTTAAAATGCTCGCGCCTTCCTGTGTGTAAAGGCGCCTTGGAGAATATTGTCGGGGTGATCAGCGCCAAAAAATATTTCCTGATCGCTCATGAAGTCGACAACCAAGAAAAGCTCATTAAACTGTTGGACAAGCCCTATTATGTGCCGGAAAATACCATCGCCCGCATCCTTTTGCACCGTTTTGATGAAGAAGAACACGAGCTTGCCATCGTCGTGGATGAATATGGATCTATCTCGGGCTTGATCACACGCGAGGACCTTCTTGAGGTCGTCATTGGTGAGATTGCGGATTCGCGAGACGACACGAAACTTTTTACAAGCGCCAGTGAAAAGGAAATCATTGCCAGCGGTAAATTCGAGCTTGAAAGCTTTAATAATTTTTTTAAAAGCAATCTTATCAGCGATAGCAACCGAGTCACAATTGGCGGGTGGCTGACAGAAAAGCTGGGAGAAATCCCAAAAAGCGGAGCAAAGGTGAAATTAGAAGGATTTCTCTTTCACATTTTATCTGCTGAACCCAATAAAATCCGGCGCCTTTACATAAGAAAACTCTAGTATGCATCAAATATTCCTGTGGCTGCTCCTTAACATCCTTTCGATTATGATCCTGTCGTTCTATTCGATGATGGAGATGGCCTGCGTCTCTTTTAATCGTGTAAGACTTCATTTTTATGTCAGCGATGGAAATAAGCGGGCCGAGTGGATTAATTACCTACTTCACCATCCCTCAAGGCTTTTTGGCACGACCCTCATTGGCGTGAATATAGCCATGATGTTTGGTTCCGAATTCGCACGTGAATTTCACAGTGCGATCGGTGTTAATCCCGATTGGGCTCCTTTAAGCCAAGTCGTCCTCGTCGTTATCTTTGGGGAGCTGGCTCCTATGTTCGCCGCGAGAAGCTATCCGGAGCAAGTCGCTATGCTGGGAGCTCCCTACCTTTATGCATCCGCGAAAATTATGAAGCCGTTCCTCTGGTGCATGCAAGCCATCTCAGAAGTTTGCAATTGGTTTGTTGGAGGAGAAGAAAAGACAACGCAAATCTACTTGACGCAAGAAGAGCTTCAAAAGATTCTTGAAGAGCAAGAAGAAGATCAGCCTTATGCTGGGAGCACGAATGAATTTAATGCAGTTTCCGCAAATATTTTTAATTTGCGGCAAAAGTCAGCCGAACAAGTCATGACAGCGTTGAACCATATTCCTCTGATCGCTTCAAACACAACTGTCAATCAAACGCGAACACTTTTTAAACGCAGTCATATCGACTATCTTCCTATTTATCACAACGACACCCGCTATATTATCGGAATCGCCTTTCCGCGTGATATGATCCGCGCTTCGGACAATCGGCGTGCACGGGACTATGCACGGACGCCGTGGTTTATTGGGCAAAACACAAAAATTACGCAAATCCTTAAGCAATTTCGCCATAACAACCAAGAAGTCGCTGTTGTTTTAGACAAAGAAGGCCATGCGATTGGAGTTTTGGATTTGGATGACGTCATCGAGGAAATTTTCGGCAAGTTTAGCGACATTTCTTCGCAAAAACGGTTTCCTCGTAGAAAAACCCGTTTGATTATCGACAGAACGTTTCCGGGCGATCTAAAGGTCTCCGATTTTAATAGCCAATTTGATGTGATTTTGGATCCCAACGGACAATTAACGCTTTC